>Ga0304729_1000352_pt1 | contig 34402 bp, 32 predicted proteins | sample C_131016_MF_Meta_FD_190475 | JGI IMG/M metagenome (GOLD analysis project Ga0304729, IMG submission 190475) | Freshwater microbial communities from Lake Croche, Canada to study carbon cycling - C_131016_MF_MetaG (v2) (version 2) | ecosystem: Environmental > Aquatic > Freshwater > Lake | place... | reverse complement strand
AACTCGAATCCGAAATCTTTTGCGTGCAGGCGTGATCGGTTTCGTTTCAAAACATGAACCTCAAGAGGTCTTGCTTGATGCGATTCATGCTGCAGCAGTGGGCGAACCGTGGACATCAATGGATCTGGCGGCAATGCTTGAACGGGATCCGCAACGGCCCGCGCTGAGTGAGCAAGAGCAGAGAGCATTATCACTGTATGCATCGGGCTTAAAGTTGCAGTCAGTGGCACGCATCATGGAAGTAAAACCTTCAACGGTGAAGGAATACATCGAGCGCATTCGTGCCAAATATGAAGCGATTGGTCGTCACGCTCCAACCAAAGTACATCTTGCTCGTAATGCTGAAGAAGACGGATACATCTGACCAGCACTGCTTTAACGGATAAAGCCCCAAAACTTCCCAACCTTTACCGCAGCTAATCCTTCTGAATAACTATGGGCATCTAATGACAGAGGGTTCAGAGGCTGTCAGGTTACTGTCAAATGGCAGGTTCACGCCTAGAAAGCCCTTTATTTGCACGCCCGAGAGGGGTCGAACCTCCAACCGACAGGGTAGAAACCTGTTGCTCTATCCATTGAGCTACGGGCGCTTCGTATTTCTGGCTTTAGTCTAACGATTCGCTCAGCCATATAGATATGTGATTCAGGTTGTGAAGTTATCCCCAGCCGCGCCATCCAGATGCCCTGAACAAAGGCGCCTACCGCATGCTTAATTCACTCACATCACTAGGAGGAATCAATGTACGCATCCACCTCAATCGTCACTGGCAATGTGGCAACGGAACTCAAATTCACTAACACCAGCGATGGCGTGCCGGTGGCCAGTTTCCGATTGGCGGCCAGTGAACGAAAGTTTGATCGCGAGGCTAATCGATGGATAGACGGTGATGTCACCTGGTATTCGGTAGTTTGCTGGCGACATGTAGCCGAAAATTGCGCGGTCTCGTTGCACAAAGGTGACCCAGTGGTAATCGTGGGCCGATTAGCCCTGCGCGAATGGGAACAAGATGGGCGAACCGGCTCCACACTCGACTTGACCGCTGATGTGATTGGCCACGACCTCACTCGAGGAACCGCCACATTCGAACGCACCCGTCGGGTAGAAGCGGCTGAAGCCGCTTAACCAAACATCGTTGCAATCATTCGGGCCGGGCGACTCGTTAGACTTATGGGCATGGCTGAATTTATCTACACCCTGTCCAAAGCTCGTAAAGCTCACGGCGACAAGGTAATCCTCGACGATGTAACCCTGTCTTTCCTACCAGGCGCCAAAATCGGCGTCGTCGGACCAAATGGCGCTGGTAAGTCCAGTTTGCTCAAGATCATGGCAGGCGCCGACAAACTCTCCAATGGCGATGCCATGCTCAGTCCGGGCTATACCGTTGGCATGCTTTCGCAGGAGCCAGAGCTAGATGACACCAAAACGGTACTAGAAAATGTTGAAGAGGGCGTTGCTGAGACTAAAGCAATGCTTGATCGCTTTAATGAAGTGTCTGCTCAGATGGCTGACCCAGATGCCGACTTTGATGCGCTGATGGCCGAGATGGGCACTCTGCAGGAGCAGATTGATCATCGCAATGCCTGGGATTTAGATAGCCAACTAGAGCAGGCCATGGACGCACTTCGCTGCCCCCCAAGTGAAGCAGATGTGAGCGTGCTTTCCGGTGGTGAGCGCCGACGCGTTGCCCTATGCAAACTGCTACTCCAACAGCCAGACCTGCTACTGCTCGATGAGCCGACTAACCACTTGGACGCCGAGAGTGTCAACTGGCTGGAGCAACATCTGGAAAAGTATCCAGGCACTGTGATTGCTATCACCCACGATAGGTATTTCCTCGACAACGTAGCTCAGTGGATTTTGGAACTCGACCGTGGCCGTGCTTATCCCTATGAAGGCAATTACTCCACTTACCTAGAGAAGAAGCAGGCGCGTCTCAAGGTTGAAGGTGCGAAAGATGCCAAACTTCAGCGTCGCCTGGAGGACGAACTAACGTGGGTGCGCTCCAATGCGAAAGCTCGTCAGACTAAGAGTCGGGCTCGTCTGGATCGCTACGAAGAGATGGCCATTGAAGCGGAAAAAACTCGCAAACTTGATTTCGAAGAAATTCAGATTCCACCTGGCCCGCGTTTGGGCAATGTGGTAATCGAGGCCAACAATCTAACTAAAGGCTTTGGCGATCGCCTACTAATCGACGAACTCTCCTTTACGCTGCCGCGCAACGGCATCGTCGGCGTGATCGGTCCAAACGGCGTCGGTAAAACCACACTGTTTCGCATGATCGTAGCCACCGCTAATGGCGAAACTGGCAATGAAGATACCCAGCCAACCGAGGGCAGCCTGCGCGTTGGTGAAACCGTAAAACTTTCATATGTTGACCAGAGTCGTGCTGGCTTAGATCCGACAAAGAATGTTTGGGAAGTTGTCTCTGATGGCCTGGACTGGATTAAAGTCGGCAATGTTGAAATGCCGTCGCGAGCTTATGTTGGTGCATTCGGTTTCAAGGGCCCAGATCAGCAAAAACCATCCGGCGTTCTCTCTGGTGGTGAGCGCAATCGATTGAACTTGGCACTTACGCTCAAGCAGGGCGGCAATGTGCTACTACTTGATGAGCCGACCAATGACCTCGATGTGGAAACTCTGGGTAGTTTGGAAAACGCACTACTTGAATTCCCGGGGTGCGCCGTGATTACTTCGCACGATCGCTGGTTCCTAGATCGCATCGCCACACACATCCTTGCCTATGAAGGCGATTCACAGTGGTTCTGGTTTGAAGGAAACTTCGAGTCATACGAGAAGAACAAGATCGATCGCCTCGGTGCTGAAGCAGCTCGGCCACATCGTGCTACATATCGCAAACTAACCCGAGGCTAATCACATGCGCAGCGTGCTTGTGCCAATCCACCTGCGGTGGTCGGACATGGACATCTATCACCATGTGAATAATGTTGCATACGCCAACTACCTAGAGACTGCGCGAGTGCAATTCTTGGCTGAGTACGACCTAGAGCCAACTGTTGCTGGTTACGCGCAACTGGTCGCTCGGCTCGAAATCGACTACAAGGCGCCGCTGGAATATCGGTCACAGCCGGTCACCATGGAGCTTTGGGTTAGCGACATCGGTGCATCGTCCTATGTAATCAACTACGAACTGCGCGATGAAACAACAACATTCATTCACGCCAAAACGGTTATGGTTTGTGTGAGTGTGGAGCACGGCGTGCCTGGACGCATCCCAGAACAACTTCGCGACATTCTCACTCAGGCTTCACGCTCATAATCTCGGCGCTTGAGCTGAGATTATGAGCACATTAAGCAGTCAGCCACGCAGCACTATGTGGCTGCAATTTTCCAGCCACTAACGCATCGCTGGAGCTAACCAGTAGGACCTCGCCGTCGGGCAATGTGTATTCCGCATTACCCATGTTCATGATGCTGCGAACTGCGTGGCCCTCAAAGCGAGCCGGGCGCACGAAACTCACCACTTCAACTGGCGTTTCATCCCAGATGAGATCATCCGCACCCGCAGAGATGCCACCAAGTGCTGCAAGTTCATGACGCAGACCAAGAGCGGTACGAGTTAAATTAAGTGAACTATTCGGATCGGTTTGTTGTACAGATGCAGTTTTGGTTGCCCAGCGTTTCGGCTGCGGCAACCAAGATTCGCTGCCTGAATTAAAGCCGAAAGTATCCGAAGAATTATCCCAAGGCAGTGGAACGCGACAGCCATCACGCCCAAGATTTTCGCCACCGGTATTTGCAAATGCCGGGTCTTGGCGTAAATCATCTGGAATGTCAAAGACTTCCTCAAGGCCAAGTTCTTGGCCTTGGTAGATATACGCGGTACCGGGCAAGGCAAGCATGGTAAGCAAGCCAGCTCGAGCGCGCTTTACCCCGGTTTCGATGTCGCGCGGCTCACTCCAGTTGGCAGACTTGCTGATGTCGAGGTTGGCATCAAGTGATGCCGCTTCTTCGCCAGAGGCAAGTGGGGCATAACGAGTTGCTGCTCGCCAAACATCGTGATTTTCCAAAACCCAAGTAGTCGGAGCACCAACTAAGTGATTGCCGCTCAGTGATTTGTTGATCACTCGACGCAGTGCGCCACCATTCCAGGCTGCGGTTAGATACGGGAAGTTGAAGCCAGTGTGTAGTTCATCTTCGCGCAGGTAAAGCGCATTGCGCTCGGCCGGGTTGACCCAGGCCTCGGCAACGAAAACGCGTGGGGGATCGTACTCATTAGCAACCTCGCGCCACTCACGCCAAATTTCATGAACCGGATCTTGATCCCAGTAGGCCACATGATTTGTTGGGTCATTTGGCCCTGGCTTTGTGAAGTCAGGGTAGCCGTCGGCTTTAGCCAAACCATGTGCCACATCAATGCGGAAGCCATCAACGCCCATGTCGAACCAGAATTTCAAGTGACCTAAAAATTCGGTGCGCACTTCTGGATTGGTCCAGTCCAAGTCTGGCTGGCTCTTATCGAAAATATGCAGGTACCACCAGCCACTTGGCTGACCACTTGCATCATTAACCTCATGCCAAGTTAAGCCACCAAAAACACTCGGCCATTCATTTGGTTCTACTGTTCCGTTTTCACGACCACGCAGCAAGTGATAGCGAGCCCATGGTCCTTCGCTGTACCTAGTTAGCGGCGCAACACTCGGGTCATTCACCGGGGGATGCGCTAGAGCTTCTTTGAACCAGGCATGCTCCCAAGAAGTATGGTTCGGCACAATGTCCACGAGTAATTTAATGCCAGATGCATGTAGATCTTGAATTAACGCCTCGAAGTCTGACAGATTGCCGAAAATCGGATCCACATCTCGGTAGTTAGCGACGTCGTAACCGGCATCGAGCATGGGTGAAACGTAGTGGGGGCTGAGCCAAAGCGCATCAACGCCGAGTTTCGCCAGATGCGGAACTCGACTTCGGATACCCGCGAGATCACCGATTCCGTCACCATTTGCATCAGCAAATGAGCGAGGGTAAACCTGATAGACCACAGCCTCTTGCCACCAATGTTCGGTGCGCTGCATTAATGAACCTCCATTAGCACATTCTGGATTCAATCGTTTTTCGTAACTTCACAATCGTAGTAGGTGGTCAATCTACTGTCAGGCGGAAGGTACCCAAAGTTTGTAAATTCGCGGTAACCATTCAGCGACCCGTTGAGTTCACCAAACTCTGTGCTGCGCTCACAAGATAGGTCCAGAGTTCGTCGCATAATTCGGGGGCAACATCTTGCTTCGACAAACTTTCGCGCATGTGGGCAATCCACCGATCACGGGCATCGTTATCAATGACAAACTGTGCATGGCGCATCCGCAATCTAGGATGGCCGCGCTCGGCTTGGTAGGTGCGCGGGCCGCCCCAATATTGCTCAAAGAACAAGGTGAGGTGATGCTTGGCTTGCGTCAGGTCACCTTCGGGATACATCGGACGCAAGACTTCATCAGTTTCGACGCCTTCATAAAACCCATCGACCAATGCGACAAAAAACTCATGCCCGCCAATTGCGTCATAAAAATTCTGGTCCACTCATCTATTGTGGCACGCAGAATTACTTCGATCGGGTGCGATCAAGCTCCAATGCAGCTGCGGTGATGTTCTTGACCATAGAGCCAAAAACAATTCCATGAAACGGCCAGACGCTCCACCAATAAATGTGACCAGCCAATCCCTTTGGGTGATAAATCGCCCGCTGGTGATATTTCACCGCTCCGTCAGTCTCCGTCTTCACTTCTAATTCGAGCCAGGCTAAGCCGGGCAGGTGCATCTCGGCGCGTAACCGCAGTAGATGTCCTTGGTCACATTCTTCAACTCGCCAGAAGTCGACTGCTTCACCGGCAACCAGTTTGTATGGATCGCGACGGCCACGACGCAAGCCGGGCCCGCCAAATATTCGGTCGAGTAGTCCACGGGTTTCCCAAGCTAACGGGAAGGAGTACCAGCCATTCTCGCCGCCAATTTGTTCAATAACTTGCCACAACGATTCGGCCGAGGCATCTGTAGGCACTTCGCGTTCATCTATATAAAGTGAGCCACCGGCCCAATCGGGGTCAGTTGGCAGCGGGTCACTTGGCGCACCAGGCAATGAGGCCGATGACCATCGGGTTGTCACAGCTGCCTCACGGATGCGCTGAAGTGCCAGTCCTACAGCATCTTCGAAATTGATTAGCCCTTCTGGTGGATCTGGAATGTATTTTTTGATGTCATCCTCGACGCAGACCACTTCGGACTTGAGGCTGTCAACGAGTGGTCGGGCTATGGCTTTAGGCACAGGCGTCACTAGCCCGATCCATCTGGCAGATAGGTAAGGGGAGAGCAAGTTAATCGGCAAAATAATGCGCTTGCGCAATCCTGCGACCTTTGCATAGCCCTGCATCATCTCTTCGTAACTGAGCACATCCGGTCCACCGATATCAAAAGTTCGATTTAGCTCTGGTTCCAGCACTGCGGCCGCGGTTAGATACCTAAGTACATCGCGCACGGCAATTGGCTGAATTCTGGTGCGCACCCAGCGAGGGGTAATCATGGCCGGCAAACGCTCCGTTAAATAGCGCAACATCTCAAAAGAAAGACTGCCCGAACCCAAAATAACTGCCGCACCGAAGGCGATGGTGGGGACACCGGATTTCAGAAGAATATCGCCTACTGCTGCCCGCGACCGCAAGTGTTTCGAGAGCTTGGGATCATTTTGCAGTCCGCCTAGATAAATAATGCGCTTCACGTCGGCTGCTTTGGCGCAACTAGCAAATGTCATTGCCGTTTCGCGTTCGAGCTTTTCGAAATCACCGATGCTGCCGATGGAATGAATCATGTAGTAGGCAACATCAACGCCCTGCATCGCTGTGCTTAGCGAAGAAGCATCATTGGCATCGCCCGCATAGATCTTTACTTTGTCGGCCCAGGGCATCTGACTTACCCGCTCAGGGTGACGCACCAAGACGCGAACCTCATGGCCGGCCGCGAGCAGATGTGGGACCAGACGCCCACCGACATACCCAGTAGCTCCCGTGACCAGACAAACTTTGCGCATATCTAAGTGTGCGCCAATTCGCCCGTTAGCGCAGGGTTGTTGTTGACAGTTAAGTGCTATGCGCCTTGAGTGTGGTTGCCAATGCGCGAGACTTCGCCATTTCTCATGTACCAGATAACGCCGTCAGCATCTTGCAGTCGAGTCACCCGCAGACCGACTTCAATTACCTTGCCCGTAACTGGGCCGACATCGATAACATCGCCGATCCCATATTGATCCTCGATGATCATGATGATGCCAGCCAAGTAGTCCTTGACTAAGGTTTGGGCGCCGAAGCCGATAGCTACGCCAACCACACCAGCAGAGGTAAGGATCGGGGCAACATTTAATCCGAGCGTAGATAGCACGGTTATGACTGCAATCACCCAAACGAAGATGGTGATGATACTTCGCAGTAGTTGACTTACGGAATCTGCGCGTTGGTCCTTACGCGATTGCGCTGCCTCAAAATCTTGGTTAGTCAGCCGACTTACCCCGCGGGACGCGTGAAGCATGGTTGCCCGTCGGATTACCCGATCGGTAATCCGAACCAGAGCCGCTCGCACTATTAGAGCCACGACTAAGGTCAGGGCAACTTGTAGTGGCTTACCAATGAACCAATGAGCGAGCGTATGCATGACTTCTCCAGAGAATGTTTAGGCTCTGACTGTGGCAATCTGAGCACCTTGTTCTAAACTATCGGTGTGACCAAGAACATTCGCAAATCCGTGTCCATTTGTTTTGCCGCTGGAGTTATTGCGGCGAGCAACTCAGTTCCTGCAATTGCCGGAACCAATCGTGACGATGGCGATCAGCCAGGTCAAGGACTCGGCGTACAGGGTGCGATTCTGTGGTTTGTGATCTTGCCAGCCGCAATTTATGCGGTCATCGCATTACTAGTGATGGGTCCTGGCTGGGTTAGCGCAGCTAAGAAGTCAGCGACCAACGGTTTCCTGGATGACCCAACTGGCGAAAAGCCAGCTGGGTCAAAACCAGAAACCGCGTCCCTTACTTACGAGTAGTCGCCAGTGCGTAGTGACTACTGCGCATCTCTAGCTTGAGCGGCCAGTGAGCGCGCCACATTGTCGCGCAACTCTCTAACTAAACGGGTGGAACCAGCGTCAGTATCGGTTGCCAAGAAGGCATCTGCCTTATCCAAAATCTCCTGGGACGCCAAAAGCGACGGGAATAAGCCCATTGTGATTCCTTGCGCAATTGCGTTTGTGCGATCGCGCCATACATCTGGCAATGCCGCAAAGTACTTGTCAACAAATGGCACTAGCAGCCCACGCTGATCTGGCTGCGCGAATCCGCCGATTGTCGATTCAAGTAGCGCATTGGCTAGCTCATCGCTTTCCACGGTCGCAGCCCACGCAGCGGCCTTTGCCTCTGCAGTTGGAATGCCTGCGCGTGCGCCAGCCGCGTGACGTTGACCGCCGGCTGTGTTATCTCGCGCAAGTTCACTGTCGATGGCACTTGGATCCATCGCGTCGAGAGCAACTAGGCGAGCAATGAAAGTCCACCGTAGGTCGGTGTCCACCGCTAAGCCAGCAGGAGTGCCGGAACCATCGAACCAGCTTTCTAAAATCTCGATGTGCTCATCGGTTCGAGCAACGCTGATAGCACTTCGAACGAAGGCAAGTTGGTGATCTGATCCGTCAGCAGCCTGTGCAATTTGTTCCAAGAGTCGGGCGAACAATGCATCGCGGTATTCGCCGCGCTTGTACGGCATTGCGTACTGTTCGATGGCAGCACGAGCCTGCATCAACAACTGTTGAGTTACGCCGACTTCGATTGTGTTGAAATCAGCAGCATTGATCATGGTCAGGTATTCGCCTGCTGACATCTCGGCATCTCGAGTCATATCCCAAGCAGCGCCCCAAATGAGGGCCTGGGCCAAGCTATCGCCAAGATCGTTCAAGCGATGCACCGCAGTGTGAAGTGATAATTCGTCCAGACGAATTTTCACATAAGACAGATCGCCATCATTAAGTAGTAGCAAGTCCGCTACTGGCTTGCCGGCTAACTGTGGAATTTCAGTGCGCGGGCCATCGATGTCTACCTCGATGGATTCAATCAGAGTTACCTCGGTTTCACCGGCGTTGTAAAGGCCGATGCGAATGCGGTGTGGACGAAGCGTCTGATCCACACCAGCAGGGGCAACCGGTGGCTCCTGTAACACTGAAACCACTTTGTAGTTTCCGCCTTCAACTTCAATTTCTGGACGCAGGGTATTTACGCCAGCGGTTTGCAACCAGCGGGTCGTCCAATCTTTTAGATCGCGACCACTTGCAGTCTCAAGCTCGGTGAGCAGATCTGAAAGTTCCGTGTTGCCCCAAGCATGCTTCTTGAAGTATTGACGCAAGCCAGCTAAGAATTCATCCTGGCCAACCCAAGCCACTAGTTGGCGCAGTGTTGATGCACCCTTTGCGTAGGTAATGCCGTCGAAGTTCACTTCAACTGCGTCAAGGTCAACCATGTCGGCAACAATCGGGTGCGTGGTTGGCAACTGGTCTTGGCGGTAGCCCCAAGCCTTACGCTGGTTGACGAAGTTAGTCCAGGCTTCCTTGTATTCGGTAGCAGAGGCACTCGCATCGTGCGCCGCCCATTCCGCGAAACTTTCATTAAGCCACAGGTCATCCCACCATTTCATGGTAACTAAGTCGCCGAACCACATGTGCGCAAGTTCATGCAGGACTGTGTTGGCCCGCTGTTCATAAGCAGCGCGGGTTACCTTCGAGCGGTAAACCATGCTCTCATGATGAGTCACCGCACCAGCATTTTCCATCGCGCCAGCGTTGAATTCAGGAACGAATAGCTGATCGTATTTGTGGAATGGGTAAGCGGTATCAAATGCTGCTTCAAAGTATTCAAAGCCTTGCTTGGTCACCGTGAATAGGTTTTCCGAATCTAGGAATTCAGCGAGAGAGTTTCTACAGAAGAAACCGAGTGGGTAGGTGCCAAACTTGCCGGTGTATTCATCGCGTACTTCGTAGTACGGTCCTGCAACTATCGCGGTGATGTATGTGGACATCAGTTCGGTGGTAGGGAAGTCCCATTGTGAAACCGCATCGCTAATCACCTTTGGCTCTGGGGTGATCGCGTTGCTTACAACCTTCCAGTGTGAAGGCGCTTTAACAGTGAATGTGTAAACAGCTTTCTGATCTGGCTGATCGAAGCAGGCAAATACCCGACGAGCATCAGCAATTTCAAACTGAGTGTAAAGGTACACCTCATCATCAACTGGATCGACGAATCGGTGCAGACCCTCGCCAGTATTCATGTAGGCGCAGTCAGCGACAACGACGAGCACATTGTCCTGCGCAAGATTTGTTAGCTCGATTCGGAATCCATCGTGAGCTGAAGTGGCAATCTCAGTTCCGTTTAGTTTGATTGAGTGGACCTTGGGTGCAACCAAGTCAATCCAAGATGACGAACCTGGCTCAGCGGAAAAGCGAACTGACGTCTCGCTGTGGAATGTGTCGTCACGAGTGGATAGATCAAGCGCGATGTCGTACGAGACCACCTTGAGTGTCTGTGAACGCTGCTGAGCTTCGTCGCGCGTGATGTTCATTCCGGCCATGGGTAACTCCTTGTATCCAATTGATTTTGCAATCCTGACAGGTGCAACCGCTCGGTGCATCCTCAGGCGTATCCTAATGTTATGAGTGAAGCAGTAGAACGCGCAGATTTTTGGTTCGATCCGATTTGTCCATGGGCTTGGATTGCCTCCCGCTGGATGCTCGAAGTCGAGCAAGTTCGCCCAGTGAAGACTTCCTGGCACGTAATGTCGTTGGCGGTCTTGAACGATGGCCGTGATTTACCCGAAAAATACTTGGAAATAATGAAAAAGGCCTGGGGTCCAGTGCGCGTCATCATTGCTGCGCAGCAGCGCCACGGCGATGATGTGGTCCTGCCGCTTTACAACGCTTTGGGTACACGATTTCACAACGAAAAGCGTGGCGAAGAGCACGCTGCGGTAATCGCCGAAGCGCTTGTCGAATGTGGACTTGAGGCAGAGTTGGCTGATGCTGCAAATTCCACTGAATTCGACGAGTTGCTAAAAGTAAGTCATCACGCTGGCATGGACCCGGTTGGCATGGATGTGGGCACCCCGGTAATTCATGTGGGAGATGTCGCCTTCTTCGGACCAGTGGTCTCACCAATCCCTCGTGGCGAAGCTGCCGGCAAGCTATGGGATGGCGTGGTACTTGTGGCTGGCACCGATGGGTTCTTCGAATTGAAGCGCACTCGAACTCGCGGACCGATTTTCGACTAGGTCGCTGGCCAATTTCATCGTTACAACTGCCAAGATAGTGTTATGCGAATTCATCTAGCCACCGATCATGCGGGCCTTGAGTTTAAAGATGCGCTAACTGCGCACCTGAATGAACTCGGCTACGAAGTGGTTGACCATGGCGCTTATGAATATGACGCGCAGGACGATTACCCCGGGTTCTGTATCGCTGCTGCGCAGGCGGTGGCCGCGGAACCTGATTCACTGGGAATTGTTTTCGGTGGCTCGGGCAATGGCGAGCAAATTGCCGCGAACAAAGTAAACGGAATCCGAGCCGCATTGTGCTGGAGTGTGGCTACCGCCGAGCTTGCCCGTGAACATAACAATGCCAACATCTGCAGCATTGGCGCACGTCAACATTCCCAAGCAGATGCATTCACAATTATTGACGCGTTTTTAACGACTCCATTTAGCAATGACGCTCGGCATGTGCGCCGCATTAACCAAATCCACACATTCGAATCTGAGTAACGACCAGCGAACCTTTGGTTCGATCCCGGGCAGCCAGGGGCGCAATCAAAGCTTGGTTGAGTTTGGCGACGAAGGGAGCCAAACCCATAAATGCGGTGCGGGCTCTCAATTTGTAACGCAGTGAAAAATTGAGAGCAGATAATTCACGACGATAGGAGTGAATTTAATAAATGCTGTCCGGAGGGAACCCGCGGAAGCGACCAAAGGGTGCTGGAGCGGGTGACCGGGATCGAACCGGCATGGCCAGCTTGGAAGGCTGGGGCTCTACCATTGAGCTACACCCGCGAGGGTCAGCTTTCACTCTAAACCAGTGGGCTAAGAGAGCAATTCTGACCGCGATTTAGCCTATCGTATTTTTTGCACTAGAATTCCTTAGGTAATCGGGGCGTAGCGTAGTGGCTAGCGCGCCTGCTTTGGGAGCAGGAGACCGAGAGTTCGAGTCTCTCCGCCCCGACTCTGGTGGTCACGGATCTAGTTTCTAGGTCCGTGACCATTTCATACCGCGTCGTGCGGTTTCAAGAGCCGGATTATTAGGAGAGCTGTGAAAAGCGCAGTAGAGAATCTGTCAGCGTCGCGTGTCAAAGTTTCGATTGACCTTGATTTTTCCGAATTAAAGCCAAGTTTGGATGCTGCATATCAGCGCATCGCTTCACAGGTAAACATTCCTGGTTTCCGTAAAGGTCACATTCCGGCCCGAATTATTGATCAGCGCTTTGGTAAAACCGCAGCGTTGGATGAGGCAGTTAACGACGCGATTCCGTCGAGCTTGGCTGAAGTAATTGTCGAGAACAATCTGGTACAGATGAGTCGCCCAGAGGTTGATGTAACAACTCTTGATGAAGAGACCGGCTTAAGTTTTACCGCTGAGTTTGATGTCCGTCCTGATTTTGATTTGCCCAACTTCGGTGAACTAAAAGTAGTAGTAGACGATCCGGAAGTTACTGATGCAGCCGTTGAAGAACAACTTGATGAACTGCGTGCCCGTTTTGGTTCCCTTAAGACGGTTGAGCGCGCAGCTAGTGACGGCGACATCGTGGTTGTCGATCTGCGAGGCAGTCACAACGACGTTGAAGTGCCGGACCTAAGTGCCCAAGGCTTGAGTTATGAACTTGGCTCAGATGGCATGGTTGCCGGATTTGACGATGCCGTGCGCGGCGCCAGCGCTAATGAAACTCGTCAATTTGTTTTCACGCCTACCAATGGTGAATGGTCTGGCAAGGCCGTAGTTGTTGAAGTGACAGTGCGCCAGGTGCGTGAGCGCGAACTACCAAAGGCTGACGATGTATTCGCCCAGCTCGCTAGCGAGTTCGACACCATCGATGAGCTGCGTTCTGATCTTCGTGATCGCCTTGGCCGCATGCGTCTACTTGAGCAGGCTTACCAAGCTCGTGATTTAACTCATGACGCGCTAATGGAAGCAATCAAGGTTGAGGTCCCAGCTGGCTCAGTTGCCGACGAGATTTCAGCACACTTCCAAGATGGACATGGCGATGATGCACATCGTGAAGAGTTTGAGTCCCAGGCACGCACAGGCATCAAGAGCCGTATGCTGCTGGACAAGATCGCTGAGTCGGAAGACTTGCAGGTTAATGACGCTGAGATGACTCAGTGGCTAATCAGTGAAGCACAGCGCTACCAAATGGCGCCAGATCAGTTTGCTGATGAACTAGTAAAGGCCGGCCAGATTAACGCGGCGGTGGCTGAGGTTCGTCGCACTAAGGCGCTGTCATTTGTACTCGAGCAGGTTCAAGTTGTTGACAAATCAGGTCGCGAAATCGATCTTGAATCTGTACTTCGCGGCCCACAGCCAGAAGTAGATCTGGATGCACTTTTTGATGAAGCCTCAGATACCGAGAATTTCGAAGCGGACGAATAGTCGCAATCCCTCTGGCAGTTAGCCAGAGGTTCCCGCTGTCCGCCCAACGCTGTCAGCGAACATCACTATGTCGCTCAGGCGGATGACGCATGCTCAGGGTAGTGTCTAACTACAACAGTTCATCAGTGTCTTTCGAAGGAGTCACAAGTGAGTGGAATTGAGGTGCCGGGGCTATTCGTTCCGGAATCACGCACCCCAGCAGCAGGCGGAGCCGGTTTTGACGACTCGGTTTATCAACGACTGCTTCGCGAGCGCATCATCTTTCTAGGTTCGCAGGTTGAGGATTCAATGGCGAACGCCATTTGTGCTCAGATGCTTCTTCTTTCAGCCGATGATCCAGATCGCGACATCTTCCTATACATCAACTCACCCGGTGGCTCGGTCAGCGCTGGTATGGCGATTTATGACACCATGCAATTCGTGAAAAACGATGTCGCTACCGTTGCTATGGGCTTAGCTGCCTCAATGGGCCAGTTCCTGTTATGCGCTGGCGCGCAGGGCAAGCGTTACTCGCTGCCACATGCACGCATCATGATGCATCAGCCATCCGGTGGTATCGGTGGTACTGCCTCAGACATCAAAATTCAGGCTGAGCAAATGCTTTATACCAAGACCAAAATGGCTGAACTTATTGCAGAACACACCGGCCAGACTCAGGAAACAATCAAGAATGATTCTGATCGCGACCGTTGGTTCACTGCTGATGAAGCGAAAGAATACGGATTTGTTGACCATGTTGTTCGCAGTGCGCGCGATGTGATTGGCGAAGGCGGAACAGGAGCTTAATGATGAACAAGAAACTTTCTCCAGATGAGTATGCGCCGCAGTCTCGCTATGTATTGCCAAGTTACATTGAGCGCACACCGCAGGGTATTCGCGAGTACAACCCGTACAACAAGCTTTTCGAAGAGCGCATTATTTTCCTTGGCGTTCAGATTGATGATGCTTCAGCCGATGACGTAATGGCACAACTACTCGTACTTGAGTCTCTTGATCCTGAGCGCGACATCCAGATTTACATCAATTCACCTGGTGGCTCTTACACAGCGATGACTGCGATTTACGACACGATGCAGTTCGTAAAGTGCGATGTGCAGACCGTGTGCCTGGGTCAGGCAGCATCAGCAGCGGCTGTCATTTTGGCTGCTGGAACTGCCGGCAAGCGTTTCGCATTGCCACATGCCCGTGTGCTTATTCATCAGCCGTACACCGAGGGTGGCGGCCAGGGTAGCGACATCGAAATTCAGGCGAATGAGATTATTCGAATGCGCGAAGAGATGGAAGGCATTTTCGCTTTACATACCAAGCAGGATTTAGCCCAGGTTCGAAATGACATTGAGCGCGACAAAATTTTGACCGCGCCAATGGCAAAAGAGTATGGAATCATCGATGAGGTTCTTTCCACCCGAGTTCCGCTGATTAAGTAGTCGCTTACTTCTAACGCTTTTGTGAATTTGCGGCGTGTGTAACGACAGTTAGTCAGTGTTTCGGGGTAGTTTGATATAAAGCTCTCTAGTAACCGCAACACTTATTCCCCCAGGAGGTGCACCCATGGCTCGAGTTGGCGACGGTGTAGACCTGTTGAAGTGCTCGTTTTGTGGCAAAAGCCAAAAGCAAGTCAAGAAGTTAATCGCCGGTCCCGGCGTCTACATCTGTGACGAGTGCATCGACCTTTGTAATGAAATTATTGAGGAAGAACTTGGCGAGTCAGTCAACCTTGGCTGGGATGAGCTGCCAAAACCGCGCGAGATTTATGCCTTCCTAGATCAGTACATCATCGGTCAAGACACAGCCAAGAAGTCGCTTTCTGTTGCGGTATACAACCATTACAAGCGCGTACAGGCTGGCGTGAATGGCGGTGGCCGCGAGGATAATGTCGAATTGGCCAAGTCAAACATTTTACTGTTAGGTCCAACTGGATCAGGCAAAACATTGCTCGCGCAGACGCTGGCTCGCATGCTTAATGTTCCATTTGCTATCGCAGACGCCACGGCACTTACTGAAGCTGGTTACGTGGGTGAAGATGTGGAAAACATCCTGCTTAAGCTCATCCAGGCTGCTGATTACGATGTTAAGAAAGCCGAAACCGGCATCATCTACATCGATGAAATCGACAAAGTGGCTCGAAAGAGCGAGAACCCATCGATTACCCGAGATGTTTCTGGCGAAGGCGTGCAGCAGGCATTGCTGAAGATTCTTGAAGGAACCACAGCTTCGGTTCCACCACAAGGTGGCCGCAAGCATCCACATCAAGAGTTCATTCAAATCGACACAACCAATGTTTTGTTCATTGTTGGTGGCGCATTTGCTGGTCTTGATGAAATTATTCGCCAACGCGCCGGCAAAAAGTCGCTTGGCTTCACCGCCTCAATGGACGAGGTCGCCACGGACGACATGGACATCTTCGGTCAGGTAATGCCTGAGGACATGCTTCGCTTCGGCATGATTCCAGAGTTCATCGGTCGCCTTCCAGTTTTCACTTCAGTAAGCGCGCTAGATGAAGATGCGTTAGTTAAGGTGCTCACAGAGCCGCGAAATGCTCTGGTCCGTCAGTACCAGAAATTATTCGAACTAGACGGTGTAGAACTGGAATTCACGCAAGACGCGCTCGTTGCTGTTGCCGGCCAGGCTGTGCTTCGTGGCACAGGCGCTCGCGGCTTGCGCGCGATTCTTGAAGAAGTTTTGCTAACTGTTATGTACGACGTGCCAAGTCGCGAGGATGTAGCACGCGTGGTGATTGATAGCGATGTGGTGCTAAAGAATGTGAACCCAACATTGGTACCTCGCGAAACACCTGCGCCAAAGCGAATTCCAAAAGAAAAGTCCGCTTAGTTTTCAGCTAATAAATAAGGGCCGCCGATGTACTCGGACGGCCCTTATTTAGTTAAAACTCTTATTCAGTCGGGCTCAAATCCGCACTCACCGCGAGCGGACCGTCAATCACTAGGTAATTGAATTCACCAGTGACTCGGCCAGCCGCAAGCAAGTCGTTGGCGGCGCTCTTGATGAAGTCAATCTGCTGCTGTGACGCGCTTATCGTCACATTCATTAAGCCGGCCTTCATAGAAACTTTGGCTTCACTCTTAACTTTGCGTAACTGCGATAGCACTTCAGCAACCGCGTCTAACGCCTGCGCATCTCCGCCGAATGCGCGAAGCGTCTGAGCCCGTGGCCAACCACCGGTGTGCACGGAACCCGACTGCCACCAAGACCACACTTCTTCGGTAACGAACGGTAAAAACGGTGCGAACAATTGCAAGAGAGTTTCCAGTGTCGCAGCGAGTGTGGCTTTGGCCGACTCCGCCTGTTGCTGACCAGCGAGACCGTAGGCACGGTCCTTTACTAGCTCCAGGTGGTCATCACAGAAAGCCCAGAAAAATGATTCAGTTACTTCAAGGGCCTTTGTGTAGTTAAACGCATCAAAGGCAGCAGTAGCTTGATCAATTACATCAGCAAGCGCGGCCAGTAACGCTTTGTCAATTGGCTCAGTGATTGCCGAGGTGGGCGCGGTGCCTTGGCTTAGCGTGAACTTGCTCGCGTTGAGCAGCTTAACCGCCAGACGACGACCAATCTTCATCTGACCAACATCGAATGCGGTGTCAGTGCCCGGGCGACCTGAGGCGGCCCAGTAACGCACGGCATCACTGCCGTGTTCGTCAAGCAAGTCAATCGGAGTTACTACATTGCCTTTGGATTTACTCATTTTTTTGCGATCTGGGTCGAGAATCCACCCGCTAATCGCCGCATGCTTCCAGGGCAACTCATTTGATTCCAAGTGTGCGCGCACTACCGTGCTAAACAGCCAAGTGCGAATAATCTCATGTGCCTGTGGGCGCACATCAAATGGCCAGACTCGGTTCCATAAATCATCGTCAACACTCCAGCCACCTGCAATCTGTGGCGTGAGCGAGGACGTCGCCCAGGTGTCCATGACATCAGGGTCACCAATAAATCCACCAGCCGCGCCGCGCTGCTCTGGCGTGTAGCCAGGTGGGCAATCGGCTGATGGGTCAACTGGCAGCGCACTGTCATCTGGAACGATAACTTCATCAAACTTTGGATTTCCGTCGGCGTCCAACGCGTACCAAACTGGAATTGGCACACCGAAGAATCGCTGACGCGAAATCAACCAGTCGCCATTGAGGCCCTCAACCCAGTTTTCGTAACGAACCTGCATATGTGCTGGATGCCAGGTTATTTCGCCACCGCGCGCAACTAAATCGCTACGAAGTTTTTCATCACGACCGCCATTGCGGATGTACCACTGCCTGGTAGTAACAATCTCAAGTGGCTTGTCACCTTTTTCAAAGAACTTAACCGGGTGAGTAATCGGACGGATTTCACCGTCTAGGTCACCAGACTCACGAAGCAGCTCGGCCATTTTTTCTTTTGCCGAATGAGCGGTGAGACCGATGATCGCTGAGTAGGCATTTTGACCAAGCTCAGAGGTGATCCAAGCAGGTACTTCGCCAAGGATGCGACCGTCCCAGCCAATGATTGGTCGAGTTGGTAATTGAAGCTCTCGCCACCAGATTACGTCCGTCAGGTCACCGAAAGTACAGATCATCGCAATGCCCGAACCTTTTTCAGGATCAGCTAATGCATGTGCCACAACTGGAACTTCAACACCGAATAGTGGGGAAGTAACTGTGGTGCCGAACAGGGGTTGGTAGCGCTCGTCATCTGGATGAGCTACTAGGGCAACACAGGCCGCAAGTAATTCCGGTCGCGTAGTTTCAATGAAGAGTTTCTCGCCATTTGGTTTGTGGAATGAGACTCGGTGATATGCGCCTGGCCGCTCACGGTCTTCAAGTTCGGCTTGAGCTACCGCGGTGCGGAATGTGACATCCCACAGGGTTGGCGCTTCACTCTGATAAGCCTCATTGCGCTCGAGATTATGCAAGAAGGCACGCTGTGAAATTGCTTGAGAGCGCGCACCAATTGTCTGATAAGTCATCTTCCAGTCAACGCTGATACCCAAGCGACGCCAGAGTTCTTCGAAAACTTTCTCATCTTCAATAGTCAGGCGCTCACACAATTCCACGAAATTGCGTCGCGAGATGGCGATTGCATCTTTTGCGATTTCCGCGGGTGGTTCAAAGTTTGGGTCGTATGGCAACGACGGGTCGCAGCGAACTCCGAAGTAATTCTGAACTCGGCGCTCAGTTGGCAAGCCATTGTCATCCCAACCCATCGGGTAGAAAACTTTTTTGCCAGTCATGCGCTGATAACGGGCAATGCAGTCGGTGTGCGTGTAAGAAAACACATGCCCTACGTGCAGTGAGCCGCTTACTGTCGGGGGAGGTGTATCAATTGAGAAAACATCAGCGCGCGTGGCCGTGCGGTCGAATGAATAAGTGCCGGCCGAGTCCCAGCTTTCGAGCCATTTTTGCTCAAGGCCATCGAGGGTGGGCTTCTCTGGAACGCTGCTGGTGGTCATGAGCCTTAATTCTGCCAGAACATGCGCCCTAGACTTAACCCGTGACCAGGGAAACTGATTTAGCTGAACTAGCCCGAGTTGAGGAACTGCTTAATTCGCGCTGGCCAGAGACGCGGATTGAGCCCAGCCTTGACCGAATTGCTCATCTCATGACCTTGCTGGGAGACCCCCAGTTGGCGTATCCGGTCATTCACATCACTGGCACCAACGGTAAATCTTCGACCGCTCGAATGATTGAGTCACTGCTTCGGGCCCGCGGGTTGACCACAGGGCTAGTCACTAGCCCACATCTGCACACCATAACTGAGCGAATTCAGCTCGATGGCCTGCCAATCGCGCCGGATAAGTTTGTGAGCGCCTATGACGAAATCGAACCATTTCTTGCAGTAGTCGATGCGGAGAGTATAAATAACGACGGCCCGGCGATGTCTTACTTTGAAGTTTTGACTGGCTTAGCTTTTGCCGTTTTTGCCGACGCACCGATTGATGTAGCCATCGTTGAAGTTGGTATGGGTGGAACTTGGGATGCAACAAATGTTGTAATGCCTGATGTGGCCGTGGTGCTACCAATTGGCCTGGATCACACGGACTATCTTGGCGAAACTCTAACCGAAATTGCCACTGAAAAATCTGGCATCATCAAAACGGGATCAATTGCGGTGCTCGCACAGCAGCAGCCAGAAGTGGCAGAAGTATTGCTGCGCAGGAGTGTTGAAGTTGAAGCGCCGGTCTTGCGCGAAGGTGTTGAGTTTGGCGTAACCGACCGGGCGCTCGCCTTAGGTGGCCAGTTGGTTTCCCTGCATGGAATTACCGGCGATTACGACGAAATTGTGCTGTCACTATTCGGCGCTCATCAAGCGGCGAATGCCAGTGTGGCCTTGACTGCCGTGGAGGCATTCTTCGGAGGTGTCGAACCAATCAGCGATGAGACAGTGCGCGAAGCCTTTGCCTCGGTAAGTTCGCCTGGTCGGCTTGAAGTGGTTCGCCGTAGCCCAACAGTCATCGTTGATGCGGCGCACAACCCACATGGCGCTGCCGTGTTAGCCAGCGCATTGGAGGAGTCGTTTACCTTTGAATCAATAATCGGCGTGGTCTCGATTATGGGAGATAAGGATGTTGACGGAATCTTGACTGCTTTTGATGGGCTTTTCGATCAGATTGTCGTCACGCATAATGGCGCACCCCGAGCGATGACTGCGGCGCAGCTTGGTGAAAAGGCCGAAGCAATCTTCGGCCAAGAGCGAGTGACGTTGGCCAATAGTCTCGCCGATGCAATCTCGCAGGCGGTCGCGATGGCCGATGCAGCTGGCACAAGCGGCGTGGGTGTAGTTGTCACCGGATCGGTCGTTACTGCTGGTGTGGCTCGCGCATTGGTGCACCGCGCATGAAGGTAATGGGTAGCGCCGTGATGACGCTGGAAGTGATTGTGCTTGGCCTAGTAATGCCTGTGGCACACGTGGTGTATCACTACAAACTTGGACTGGTTGTCTGGGTGACTTGCAGTCTGATGTTGCTGTGCATTCTTTCCGTTGGCAGCATGCGTGGTGATCGTCGTAGGGCGGTGGCAACCGGAAGTTTTGTTCAACTGCTGGTGCTGCTGGCTGGCATTTTCATTACACCTTTTCTCGTACCTGCAGTACTTTTTGGGCTGATATGGATTCTTGCCGTGAAACTTAGTGCGAAAGTGGATGCGGCTGCCGAAACGAAAGCGGCACAAGCGCAAGCGGATAAAGACAATCCGGAAACCGTTTAGACTAAATGCCATGACTGAACGCACTTTAGTTTTAATCAAGCCAGATGGCGTAGCGCGTGGCCTAGTGGGCGAAGTACTTGGTCGGATCGAGCGCAAGGGTTACAAACTAGTAGCTCTTGAACTTCGAACCCTTGAGCGCTCAATTGCGGAAACTCACTACGGTGAGCATAAGGACAAGCCATTCTTCCCATCGCTGGTGGACTTCATCGTCAGCGGCCCATTACTGGCTGCAGTAATTGAAGGGCCCGATGCCATTTTGTCGTGGCGTGCAATGATGGGCGCGACTAATCCAGCCAATGCAGCGCCAGGCACAGTTCGCGGCGATCTAGCCACCGAGACTCAACTCAACGTGACACATGGATCGGATTCACCCGAATCTGCTGCTCGCGAAATCTCGCTGTTCTTCCCGAATCTTTAATCACCGCGAAACCTGCTTAAGCGAGGCGAAAAGTGACCGAAATAATTAACCGACCCGATTCGGTTCAGTCAGTTTTTCCTGACTTAGAACGCCTTCTGCCATTTGTGCAAAAGCCAGTTCAGTATGTTGGCGGCGAGCTAAATGCAGTCACCAAGCCCTGGGATGCCGTTGATGTGCGTTGGGTGCTCATGTATCCCGATGCCTACGAAGTTGGCATTCCAAATCAGGGCGTTCAGATTCTTTACGAAGTGCTAAATGAGCGCGCGGATACTTTATGCGAGCGAACTTACGCAGTGTGGCCAGATCTTGAAAAACTCATGCGCGAAAAACTTGTTCCGCAATTCACTGTTGATGCCCATCGCCCGGTAGGTGCGTTTGATGTGTTCGGCGTCTCATTCTCGACCGAACTTGGTTACACAAACATGCTTACCGCAATTGACCTTGCTGGCATTCCGATTCATTGCGCCGATCGTGATGAAACCCATCCAATTATCGTGGCTGGCGGTCACGCTGCATTCAATCCAGAGCCAATTGCAAATTTCATCGATGCTGCGGTGCTTGGCGATGGCGAACAGGCGGCCTTGGCAATCACTGATATTGTGGCCAAGTTCAAGGCCGATCGTGATGCCGGACTGCTAGCTGAAGTGGTTAATCTGCGCGAAGAACTCTTAATTCGTTTGGCAACATCTGGCGTAGTTTACGTTCCGGCTTTTTATGATGTTGAGTATCTAGCCGATGGGCGCATTCGTCGCGTTACGCCGAACCGACCAGGCGTACCATTTCGGGTGGCGAAACACACTGTGATGAATCTTGATGAGTGGCCGTATCCAAAAGCACCACTCGTTCCGCTTGCTGAAAGTGTGCACGAGCGGATGAGCGTTGAAATTTTCCGTGGTTGTACGCGAGGCTGTCGATTCTGCCAAGCTGGCATGATCACCAGGCCAGTACGCGAGCGGTCAAAAACGACTATCGCCGACATGGTGCAAAACGGTTTGGAAAAAACTGGCTACGAAGAAATCGGCCTGCTCTCACTTTCCAGTGCTGACCACAGCGAGATTGCGGACATTGCCAAGGGTCTTGCTGATCGATATGAAGAATCACAGACTTCACTTTCGCTGCCTAGTACCCGCGTAGATGCCTTCAACATTGACTTGGCTAACGAACTAACGCGCAATGGTCGACGAAGTGGCCTGACCTTTGCTCCTGAGGGAGGAAGTGAGCGGATTCGTCGAGTAATTAACAAGATGGTTTCTGAAGAAGATTTAATTCGCACAGTGACTGCCGCCTATAGTGCTGGCTGGCGTCAAGTGAAGCTTTACTTCATGTGTGGCCTGCCAACCGAAACAGATGAAGATGTGTTGCAGATCGCCCGCCTAGCGCATGAAGTAATCAAAGCTGGTCGCGAGGCCTCGGGCCGTCGGGACATTCGTTGCACCGTATCTATTGGCGGATTTGTTCCGAAGCCACATACGCCATTTCAGTGGGCAGCTCAGCTGGACCATGAAACAACCGATTCCCGCCTTTACAAACTTCGAGATGCCGTGCGCAACGACCGGGAATGCGGCAAAGCGATTGGTGTGCGTTATCACGACGGTAAGCCGGGCGTAGTAGAAGGTATTTTGTCTCGCGGTGACCGTCGAGTTGGCGCAGTGATTGAACAGGTTTGGCGTGACGGAGCTCGTTTCGATGGCTGGAGTGAGCATTTCTCCTTTGATCGCTGGATGGCTGCTGCCGAAATTGCGCTAGCCGATGAGCCAGTCGACGTAAATTGGTACACGATTCGCGAACGAGAACTTGCTGAAGTTTTGCCATGGGATCATTTGGACTCTGGCCTAGATAAAGAGTGGCTATGGGAAGACTGGCAGGATTCACTTTCTGAGGTCGAAGTAGATGACTGTCGTTGGACCCCATGTTTTGATTGTGGAGTTTGCGATCACATGGGCACCGAGATTCAAGTCGGTCCGACCGCTGGTGTGCTGCTGCCGTTGCCGCAGATAAAGTCCGAGGTACTTGTTAGTGGCTCGTGATCCCGGCCGTGAGATAGTCCCTGCCGTCCAAAAGCTTCGAATTCAACATGCCAAGCGTGGCCGACTGCGGTTTACCTCGCATCGCGATTTCCAAAGAGCTTTTGAGCGAGCATTGCGCCGGGCCAACATTCCCATGGCTTATAGCGCCGGCTTTTCGCCGCATCCCAAAATTTCTTACGCCAATGCAGCAGCAACGGGCGTGGCAAGTGAGGCCGAGTATGTTGAAATCGGCGTGGTCAAGCAGGTGGACCCCGAAGCAGTAGCTCGGGTGCTAAATGAAGTGCTGCCAGCCGGTTTTGATGTACTGGCGGTAGTTGAAGCAAAAACCTCTGATTTCGTAGCCCGGTTAGAGGCAAGTCATTGGCAAATAGAATTACCCGAAGCTGATCGCGACCAAGTCTTTAGCGCAATTGCAGATTTTTTAGCCCAAGATGAAGTTTTGGTTGAGCGCATTATGAAAACTGGGCTGCGCACATTTGATGCCCGAGCTGCAGTTTTGCGCATGGAAATACTGGACGAACAAGCGCCACAACCGTTGATAACTAACGATGAGCAGGGAATTGCTCAAAATTGTGCCATACTTCAATTAGTCGTTCGGCATGGTACGCCAGCCGTTCGACCAGACGATGTACTGGCAGCTCTAACTAAAGTTGCTGGCCTTGCGCTCGAGTTTCCACCCCGGATAACTCGATTAGCACAAGGTCCACTAAGTGCAGATGGCTGGTCAGTCACTGATCCTCTGGATCTAGACCGATAGACGCCCTCCACTTCTTGAGCCCGGCATCGTGACACATAGGCTTTTGCGCCCTTAACGGGCGTGGGTGATCGCTCGCGAGAGTGCCTGATTGGCGCGTTTGTGGGTTGAATAGGAGAACGACATTATGTCGGAAAATGAAACACAGCCAGAAGTTATTGGCATGCAAGTTAAGAAAACCAAAAATAAGAACGTGCCTAAAAAGGCGGTAAAAACTGCGCCAAAAGTGGAGTCAACCCCAGCGGCTGAGCCGGTAGCAAAAAAGAGCGCCAAGAAAAAGGCGGTCGACACACCGGTTGCCGTTGCGCAAACTGCAGCTGAACCGAAGAAAGCTGCGCGTAAAGCACCAGTAGCTGTGCCTTTGTTCCAGGCACCCCTAACTGCGCCGACTAAGGCAAACGCCAAGTCAGCTGCTGCCAAGAAGTCTGACGATGATGCCGATTCAGCTAAACCAGCTAGAGCTGCGGGTCGCTCCCGGAGAATTACTGCAACCGAGGCCAATGAAGATGCGGGCACAGTGACTAAGCGGTCCACAAAGAAGCCGGTTACTGATGAGAATCAGGACACTGCAGATACCGAAGCTGCCGAGGAAGGCCAAGTCGGCAATCGCAACCGTAATCGCAATCGTAATCGCAATAAGAATCGCGACCGCTCAGCAGGCACAGCAGGTGCTGATGAAAATGTTGATGCGGATGAAGATAGTGAAGATGGCGAAAGCAACGGGGCTAACCACAAGCGCAGTCGTAAACGCAATCGCGAAGCAGGCAGCGAGGAGTCCGGCTCAATCCGTCTGGATGCCAAGCGTCAGCGTCGTCGCGATGGCCGTGATGCGGGACGTCGCCGAGCACCGATTGTTTCTGAATCTGAATTTTTGGCCCGCCGCGAGAATGTAAATCGCGAGATGGTTGTTCGCCAGCAGGGGAGCCGAACTCAGATTGCTGTTCTGGAAGATGGCGTGCTTGTTGAGCATTACATCAATCAATCAACGAGTGGCTCATTAGTTGGCAACGTTTACGTTGGCCGTGTCCAAAATGTGCTTCCGGGTATGGAAGCGGCCTTCATTGACATTGGCAAAGGCCGCAACGCAGTTCTTTACGCGGGCGAAGTTAACTGGGATGCAGCTGGCCTAGAAGGTCAGTCACAGCGGATTGAGTCAGCACTAAAGTCTGGCGACACCGTTTTAGTCCAGGTGACTAAAGACCCTGTCGGCCAAAAGGGCGCACGACTTACCAGTCAGATCTCGTTACCGGGTCGTTTTGTGGTCTATGTACCGAATCACCCAATGACCGGAATTTCGCGCAAACTGCCAGAGCGTGAGCGCACCAGGTTGAAAAATATCCTGCGCGAAGTAGTTCCAGAAACTGGCGGTGTGATTGTTCGCACCGCATCTGAAGGTGCTAGCGAGGAAGAAATATCGCGCGATGTGGCACGACTTGTGGCGCAATGGGAAGACATTGAGGCAAAGTCAAAGGTCTCGACTCCACCGACCATGCTGTACGGCGAGCCTGATATTTCCATCAAGGTTGTTCGTGATATTTTCAACGAAGACACCAACAAACTGGTGGTCTCTGGTGAAGATGCTTGGGATACCGTCGAGCAATACGTAAAGTACGTCGCACCAGACTTAGCTGAGCGGCTCGAGAAATATGTCGGGCCTCAGGATGCATTCACGCATTACCGAGTTGATGAGCAGATCGCGAAAGCACTTGATCGCAAGGTCTACTTGCCGTCAGGCGGCTCACTTGTAATTGATCGCACAGAAGCTATGACCGTTGTTGACGTGAACACCGGAAAATTTGTGGGCCAAGGCGGCAACCTTGAAGAGACCGTGACCCAAAATAACTTAGAGGCTGCTGAAGAAATTGTTCGCCAACTTCGGCTACGCGATATCGGTGGCATCATCGTTATTGACTTCATCGACATGGTGCTCGAAAGCAACCGTGATCAAGTGATTCGTCGACTGATTGAATGCCTAGGCCGAGATCGTACAAAGCATCAGGTCGCGGAAGTAACGTCACTTGGCTTGGTTCAGATGACCCGCAAGCGCATTGGCGCTGGCCTTTTAGAAGTATTCGGTCAGCAGTGTGACCATTGCAATGGGCGTGGAGTGACCATCCATATGGACGCTGCGCATGCAAATAAGCCAGCTCGAAGTGAACAGGGCGAGCATAACCATGGCCGGTCTGGAAAATCTCGGAAGTCAGATCGATCTGAAGTTCGAGGACAAGAGGTTTCACAAGAAAATTCTGCTTCAGTAGTTGAATCAGAAAAAACTGAGGAAAATCAAGAAAAATCAAGGAACGACCGTCCAAAACGGGGTCGCCGAAGTGCTAGTCGGCCAGCTGGCCAGCCAGTATCAGGTGCCGAAGTCGAAATCACAGTTTGACCTCGACCCCGAAACATCCGTAACCTTATGAGGCTTACCTTTTAGGGATTTTTACCACTTTTGCAAGGAGTAACAACGTGTACGCGATCGTTCGATCTGGCGGGCGCCAAGAGAAAGTCGCCGTTGGCGATGTCATCACCCTTGATCGGGTCGATGCAAAACCTGGCGATGCCGTAGTTCTGCCAACTCTGTTAATCGTTGATGGCGACAAAGTCACATCAGACAGCAAGACACTTGCTGGCATCACCGTGACTGGCGAAGTTGTTTCTCATGGCAAGGGTCAGAAAATTGAAATCCTGCGCTACAAGAACAAGACCGGCTACCGCCGTCGTCAAGGTCACCGTTCGCACCTAACTGACATTCAGATTGTTGCAATTGGCAGCACCAAGATTGCCGATAAGGACAAGCTTGCAGTGGCCCCAGTTGCTAAGAAGACTGTCGCTAAAAAAGCGGCACCTAAGGCAGTTGCCAAGCCAGTTGTAGCGGATGAGACAACCGAGGCTGCTCCAGCCGCAGTTGCGAAGAAGGCACCTGCAAAGAAGGCACCTGCAAAAAAAGCTCCTGCTAAGAAGGCGGAATCAGCAACTGATGCGCCAGTAGCAAAGAAGGCACCTGCTAAGAAGGCAGCGCCTAAAGACAAGACGGAAGAGTAGGTCATAACTCATGGCACATAAAAAGGGTGCGTCCAGCACACGAAATGGTCGCGATTCAAATGCACAGCGCTTAGGCGTGAAGCGTTTTGGTGGTCAGGTTGTTAGCGCCGGTGAAATCATCGTTCGTCAGCGTGGTACACATTTCCACCCAGGCCTAAACGTTGGTCGTGGTGGCGACGACACATTATTCGCGCTAGCTGCAGGCTCAGTACAGTTTGGTACTCGTCGCGGTCGTCGTGTTGTCAACATTGTTCCAGCGGGTTAATTCCGCAAACAAAGATTTTGTAAAGCGGGCCTGAAAACTTCGGGCCCGCTTTTAATTTATAGGAGGTGCACATGACAAGTTTCATTGATCGTGTTGTCTTACATGTGCGCGGCGGAAATGGCGGACACGGCTGTGCCTCAGTCCATCGTGAGAAGTTCAAACCATTAGGCGGACCTGACGGTGGTAATGGCGGCAAGGGTGGCGATGTCACTTTGGTTGTCGACACCTCGGTTACTACCTTGCTGGAATTTCATCGCAGCCCGCATCGAGCAGGCGGCAATGGCAAGCCTGGACAGGGCGATCATCGCAATGGTGCTCATGGCACAGAACTCACACTGCTTGTCCCTGAGGGCACTGTGGTTAGCCTCACCGATGGCACAGTCCTCGCAGACATGATGGGCGAAGGCACCGAGTTTGTTATCGCAGCCGGTGGTCGCGGTGGGCTCGGTAACGCTGCACTGGCCTCAACCCGTCGCAAGGCGCCCGGTTTTGCCTTGCTGGGCGAGCCTGGCATTGAACGAGATGTGGTTCTCGAACTCAAGACAGTTGCTGATATCGGATTGGTTGGCTTTCCAAGTGCAGGCAAGTCTTCGCTGATTGCTGCAATGTCAGCAGCGAGGCCAAAAATAGCTGACTACCCATTCACCACCCTCGAACCGCACTTAGGCGTGGTTCAGGCTGGAGATACCACATTCACTATCGCTGACGTGCCTGGGCTGATTCCAGGAGCTAGTCAAGGCAAAGGGCTGGGACTGGAGTTCCTGCGCCACATCGAACGCTGCGCGGCACTGGTACATGTTTTGGACTGCGCGACTTTGGAGTCGAATCGCGATCCACTGCGCGACTTAGACGCGCTGGAAAGTGAACTCGAACTTTATGGCGGCCTGCAAGACCGGCCACGAATTGTTGTGCTTAATAAAGTCGATCTACCAGAAGGCCGCGACTTAGCTGAGATTGTGCTGCCAGATTTACATGAGCGTGGATTCACCGTCTTCTTGATCTCGGCAGTAAGTCATGAAGGTTTGCGTGAACTGGGCTTCGCGATGGCAAGTATCGTTCGCGACGCCAGGGCTGCCGCGCAGGTGCTTGCCGCAGCGCGTCCGCGGATTACAGTGCGACCAAAGTCGGTGGATGACAGTGGCTTCTCCGTTGAAGTTGAGCGTAATGGCGACGATGTCCTATTCCGAATTATCGGCGAGCGGATTGAACGATGGGTGCGCCAAACTGATTTTGCCAATGATGAAGCCGTTGGTTATCTGGCAGATCGTTTAGCTCGAGCTGGAGTTGAACTTGAACTAGCGAAAAAGGGCGCCGTCTCTGGCAGCGAAGTTGTGATCGGAGCAGGCCCTTCGGCCGTAATCTTCGATTGGCAGCCGACTGTCTCCGATCTACATCAGGGCCCACGCGGAACTGATGAGCGCTTGGTCGACATGAGCCGACCGAACGCCGCACAGCGCCTAGTAGAGCACCGTCGCCGTCAGTATGGTGAAGGATTTGCAGTAGGTGAGGACGAAGAAGTTACTCCAACAGACGAGCAAGAAAGTGAATCAACAGATGCGTGATGATATCTCGCGGGCAAAACGTGTAGTAGTTAAAGTTGGCTCATCCTCACTAACAACTCGTCAAGGTGGAATTGACGAAACTCGTTTGGTTGAACTTGTTGAGGTTATTGCTGCTCGGATCAGCCAGGATGTTGAAGTCGTTTTAGTCTCTAGTGGTGCGATTGCAGCTGGACTTGCTCCACTGGGTTTACAGGGACGACCAACCGATCTTGCTACCCAACAGGCAGCAGCTAGCGTGGGTCAATCTTTGTTGGTGTCACAGTACTCAGCAGCATTTGCTGCGCATAACATCACTGTGGGCCAGGTCTTATTAACTGCCGCTGATGTCATTCGCCGGGCGCAGTATCGAAATGCCCAGCGTGGCCTACAACGACTCCTCGAACTTGGTGTGCTGCCAATTGTTAATGAAAATGACACAGTTGCCACTGATGAAATCAGGTTCGGCGATAACGACCGACTAGCCGCACTGGTAGCCCATGTTGTGCAGGCCGACGCCCTATTTTTGTTTTCCGATGTCGACGGGCTTTACAACGATGCCCCATCTAACGCCGGTGCAGAATTGATTTCGCAGGTCAACGACTTCAGCGAGTTAGCTGACGTGGTCATCGGTGGCACTGGAGCTGCCGGCGTCGGACTAGGTGGGATGGCCACAAAAGTTAAAGCAGCCCAAATTGCAACTGCGGCTGGAATTCCCGTGGTGCTGACAGCAACCCAGAATGCAGGAGCAGCGCTGGCCGGCGAGAACCTCGGCACTTATTTCGCGCCAGCAGTAGATCGGCTGCCGACTAGGTTGCTGTGGCTAATGCACGCGACTACTTCGCTTGGGTCGGTAACTCTGGATGCAGGAGCAGTAGCTGCGGTGATTAACCGACGCATGTCACTATTGCCGGCCGGCATAACTGCACTTGAGGGCAACTTTGTTGCCGGCGATGCCATCGATGTACTTGATCAAGCCGGTAATGCTGTGGCTCGAGGGATCGTCTCTTTCGACGCTACTGAATTGCCTGCACTACTGGGGAAGAAGACTTCTGAGATTTCGGCTGAACTGGGCGCATCCTTTGACCGCGAGGTAATCCATCGTGATGACCTAGTTGTGATTGACCAAAGCGAATAAGTAGAGAGAATTGAATTATGAGCGATGAGCGGCAAGAAGTCCTAGCTGCAGCAACCAGAGCGCGAGCTGCCGCTGCAGTATTGCGCAACGTTTCTCGTGACCAAAAGGATGCTGCGCTGGTAGCGATGGCCAACGCGCTCGTGTTGCATGCGGATGTAATTATTGTGGCAAATGCTAAAGATGTTGCGGCAGCGCAGGAAAATGGCACGGATGCGGCAATTATTGATCGACTAACTTTAAACCGCGAACGCATTGAAGCAGTAGCTCAAGGATTGCGTGACGTGGCTGGCCTACCCGATCCAGTTGGCGAAGTGGTTCGAGGTTACACCTTGCCGAACGGCTTAGAAGTTCGCCAACTTCGCGTGCCAATGGGCGTTGTGGCAATGATCTACGAAGCACGCCCAAATGTGACAGTAGATGCGGCTGGGCTGAGTCTCAAGAGTGGCAACTGCGTGCTACTTCGTGGATCGTCCTCGGCGTACAACACCAATGTGGAACTTGTCGCTGTGATGCGCAGCGCACTAGAAGCATCACCCGTGCCAGCCGATGCCATTCAAATGGCGCCAGGCACTACCCACGAAGCCGCAAAGCATCTTATGACTGCGCGAGGATTGGTTGATGTCATAATTCCTCGTGGCGGAGCTGGGCTCATCAATAGTGTGGTGGAGCAGTCGACTGTTCCGGTAATTGAAACCGGCGTGGGTAATTGCCATGTATATATTGATGAATCCGCCGACATTGAAAAAGCAGTGCGTATCGCAGTAAATTCCAAAACTCAGCGGACTACGGTTTGTAACACGGCCGAGACCTTATTGGTTCACGAGTCCATTGCTGCTCGAGTGCTGCCGACTTTGCTCGCTGCATTCAAGGAGCAAGGAGTAACGATCCACGGTGACGATGCATTTAACGTTTTCGCATCCGATGCCGGCATTGACTATGTAACTGCCACTGACAAAGACTGGGCTGATGAGTATTACAGCTTAGATATCGCAGCGGCAATCGTGCCCGACATCGATGCTGCGATTGCACACATTCGGAAATGGTCAACTGGCCACACCGAAGCTATCGTCAGTGAATCTGCCAGTGCGATTCGCCACTTCACTGGCGCAGTGGATAGTGCTGCAGTGATGGTGAATGCATCGACTCGCTTTACCGACGGTGGAGAGTTTGGCTTTGGCGCAGAAATCGGCATTTCCACCCAGAAATTGCATGCTCGCGGACCAATGGGTTTAACCGAACTGACCACAACCACCTACATCGTCACGGGCGATGGGCACATTCGCAGTTAGTAGAAGAAAGTAGACTTTTGGTATGAGTAGTTTTCCATGGTGGGGTTTCGGCCTTGTTGCTTTCGGCATCTTAAGTTTGGCGCTTTATATCGTCACGCGTTATAACCCAGATCGCTAAACCGTGACCCGAATTGGCGTGATGGGTGGGACTTTCGACCCCATTCACCTAGGTCACCTCGTTGCTGCTAGCGAGGTGCACACCGCCCTGCAGTTGGACCAAATACTTTTTATCCCTGCTGGAAATCCGTGGCAGAAAGCGCAGCGCGAGATAAGTTCGGCCACCGACCGACTTGAGATGACGAGACTAGCCATCGCAGATGACTCCAGGTTTTCCCTCAGCGACATAGAGGTGCTGCGAAGCGGGCCAACGTACGCCATTGACACTGTGATTGAGTTGCTCGAACGCACACCAGAGGCACAGTTCTACTGGATTGTCGGAGCAGACGTAGCGGCGCAAATTAACACTTGGCATCGATGGGAAGAGTTTCTCAAACTCTGCTCAATAGTTGTAGTGAATCGTCAGGGAATTGATATCGGTGACTTGCCGTTTACTTTTATCGAAGTTCAGATGCCGGAAGTTCGGATTTCAGCCAGTGGAATTCGTCAGCGATATGCCGATGGGCAGCCAGCAAAGTATTTAGTTCCCAATTCGGTGGACTCGTACATAAAAGACCGCGAACTCTATGGATCTACCCGAGACAATTTCCATGCATAGAATTCCGCGTTTTCTGAAGTTGTTGGTTGGCTCGCTGGTTGCCATTGCGATTCTGACCGGAATAATGCTGCTTCAAGGACCCAAGCGAAATGGTGGCACTTTGACTTTGCCACCTGGACTTAGTCAAATATCATCAAGCCCTAGTGCTAAACCGCTGAACAGCCTGTTGGTTATCGTTACCAACTCGAAGCAGCAGATCATTGCTGGGTCGGTGCTACTTCAAAATGATCAGAACCGATCGATCGCAGTTATTGATCCAAATTCGGTAGTGGACTTACGGGAATTTGGGTTGCACGATTTAAAGAGTGCGACCACCGAAGCCACCGCCACACAGGTATTGGCCGCGTTTAATGTTGCGAGCGGCTTGTCCATAGATGGCGTGCTCAATCTCAGTGAGATCGGTTTTGGCGCATTGCTGGACAGCGTCGGCGGGATGTCGATCAACTCACCCACGGTTATTCGCTTGAATAAAACCCCGACTGGGCAGCCGCACCTGATCAGAAAAGGTAGCCAACACTTGGACGGCACTACAGCCGAGCAGTATGCGGTTCTGCGTCTGCCTGGTGAATCTGCAGCTCAGCAAAGTCAGCGGTTTATTCCGGCGCTGCACACAGTGCTGGACCACTTGCCAACTGCGCCACAAAAAATAAGTGCCCAATTGATGTCGCTTGGCCAAGCAGGTAAGAGTAATTTACCCAACTTGGACGTTGCCCAATTCCTGGCCACGACTCGCGGAGAGTGGGCTGGTGCGACTCAACTTAATTTGGCTACAGTTCCATCTGGACTTCGGACGCCTGCTACTAAAGATTGGATGTGGCTCAACCCAGGTGCGATCCACAGTAATTTCGTTGTCCTGCAATCCAATGCGCTTTGGACTGACTATGACCAGAATTACCGGGTCTACCTCGCCAGCGCAGGGCGTGCTGACCGAATTGCCGCGCGTGACCTGCTCAGTCGAGGCTCTATTTACTTTGTCGATGGTGGGTCCACGGGGCAAATTGCCCATTCACGCCTAATCACTACAGATGTGGTACCTCAAGAAGTCATTGCAAATTTGAAGGCGTTACTGAATTTGCCTGATTTAAGGGTGACCGTAGTTGCGCAGATTTCAACCGGCACGCAGATGCAACTAGATTTAGGGCAAGACTTCAAAATCAACCAAGAGAAGGGTAGCGTTCAGTGACCGCGACCGACCATGCCTTAGCAATCGCTAAGACCGCAGCTCAAGCCGCATTCGATAAGCAAGCAACCGAGATTGTGTTGTTAGATGTGAGCGAGCATCTGGTCATCACCGACCTATTCTTGATTTGCACTGCGCAGAACGAACGACAAGTAAGCGCAATTATTGACGCCATCGAAGAAGTGCTTGATGCGCAAGGCGTTGAACCGATTCGTCGTGAGGGCCAACGCGGCGGGCGTTGGGTATTGCTCGATTATTTCGACATGGTCGTACATGTGCAGCAGGCTGAAGAGCGCTCGCTATACGACCTTGAGCGACTTTGGCGCGACTGTCCACACATCCCAATGGAACTTCATTAATCATGGCTGGGCGCACCCTAGTTTTATGGCGACATGGCCGCACATCATGGAATCTAGTCAGTCGGTTTCAAGGTCAAGAAGATGTGCCGCTAGATGAAGTCGGGTTTGACCAAGTGCGCAGGGCAGCCCAAACATTACTGGCACTGCAGCCCTCACACATTGTTTCTAGTGATTTAACTCGCGCGGTTGACACCGCAAAGGCGCTCGGGAAATTAGCCAATCTGGAAGTCGTTACTGACCCAGATTTGCGCGAGACATTCGCCGGCGCTTGGCAGGGAATGACACGCGCCGAAATTATTGAAAGTTACGCCGATGATTATGCGGCGTGGGGCGGTGACTCAAATGTGCGCCCGGGTGGGGGCGAGACTCGCTTGGAAGTAGCCGAGCGCGTTATGCGCGGAATCTCTCGAGCACTTGCTCAAGTGCCGGATGGCGGAACGTTAGTAGTAGCCGCACATGGTGGATCACTTCGAGCTGCACTTGGCCGCTTGCTAGCCCTTGAGCCAGCGCAGTGGACGGCATTGGGTGTACTCGCAAATGCCCAATGGTCGGTATTGCGTGAACTCGATGAAAATATTCCGCGCCCAGAAGGATTGCACTGGCGATTAGCTGAATACAACGCTGGATCGTTACCTGAACCGGTTATGGGCGATGACCGCTAAAGCCGGTCGCCGTCAGTAATTGTTCTGCGATAGCATTGGTTATCCGGGGGCTGTGGCGCAGCTGGTAGCGCACCTGCATGGCATGCAGGGGGTCAGGGGTTCGAATCCCCTCAGCTCCACAAGATAGGCGAATAAGGAGCGACAAATGACCGATCGCATCACCCA
>Ga0304729_1000351_pt1 | contig 34419 bp, 25 predicted proteins | sample C_131016_MF_Meta_FD_190475 | JGI IMG/M metagenome (GOLD analysis project Ga0304729, IMG submission 190475) | Freshwater microbial communities from Lake Croche, Canada to study carbon cycling - C_131016_MF_MetaG (v2) (version 2) | ecosystem: Environmental > Aquatic > Freshwater > Lake | place... | reverse complement strand
TGTGCATTTTTTTGGATCAATATTTTTTCAATATTAGTGCCAGATTCAAAAGCTTCTATCAATGGTTGGCGACCAATAATAAATTTACGCTCCGTCACTGGACCACGCTCTGAATTAAATCTTGGCCTTGGTTTATAAGGTCTATCTGATCTTGATTGTCTTTCCTCCATAGATTTCAAAGTTAATCGATTTTTGATTGCATCGTATTCCATTTCAAAATAGCAGCTACCGATATGGAATCGGTAATTTTCCCCTCCATCACCCACTGCAAAGCTTGGGTAAAGGGCATTTTTTTAATGGTTAATTTTTCTGTGTCTTCCGGCTCCGCCTCCCCCGCAGTTAAATCTTGGGCCACATAAACAACCGCATATTCATCAGAGACCGAATTAGAAACATGCATGCGCAAGATTTCTGTCCAGTTTTTTGCTTCAAAACCCGTCTCTTCTTTGAGTTCTCTTTTCGCGCTTGCTAAATAATCAGTTCCTTCAGGGCAACCCCCCTCTGGAATTTCCCAACTGTATTCGTTCAATGGAAAACGGTATTGTCCTACTAAATAAGTGTCATTATTTTCGTCAATTACAATTACCCCAATTGCAATATTTTTAAAATGCACTTTGCCATAAATACCTTCTGTGCCTGCAGGGGTAATCACTTGGTACTCGGTTAAATTAATCCAAGGATTGTCATACACTAATTTACCACTGATGGTGGTCCAGGGATTTTTTTCTTGTTCCATTCAGATTGTTCTTTAAAAAATAAAAAACCCTCTCGAATCTCGAGAGGGTTTTTATAATGCATCCTTTTATTATTTTAAACCAAAAGCTTTTTTCACTTTCGCTACATAATCTAATTTCTCCCAAGTAAACAATTCTACTTTCATCGTTTTTGATTTGCCATCTGGACTTGTAAATGTTTTAGTCACTGTTTCGTTCTTACGACCCATATGTCCGTAAGCAGCAGTTTCACTATACATTGGAGTTCTTAATTTTAATCTTTGTTCGATAAAGTAAGGGCGTAAATCAAAAATAGATTCAACCAATTTACCAATTTGACCATCGTTCATTTTTACTTTAGCCGTTCCATAAGTGTTTACGTTAATAGAAGTTGGTTTCGCAACACCAATGGCGTAAGAAACTTGAACTAATACTTCAGAAGCCACACCAGCAGCTACTAAGTTTTTAGCAATATGACGTGTTGCATAAGCTGCAGAACGGTCTACCTTACTTGGATCTTTACCAGAGAAAGCACCACCACCGTGTGCCCCTTTACCACCATAAGTATCTACGATAATTTTACGGCCCGTTAAACCAGTGTCACCATGTGGTCCACCAATTACAAACTTACCTGTTGGGTTAATATGATAGGTGATATTGTTGTTAAACAACTTTGCGTATTTCTTATATTTTGCTTTTACACGAGGAATTAAAATTTCAACAATATCCTTTTTAATTTTTGCTAACATCTTTGCTTCTGCATCAAAATCATCGTGTTGCGTAGATACTACAATCGCGTCAATTCTTACTGGCTCGTTTTTGTCATTGTACTCTAAGGTTACTTGAGATTTTGCATCAGGACGTAAGTATTTAATGGCTTTGTTTTCTCTTCTTAAGGCAGCTAATTCAATTAAAATTTTATGCGCTAAGTCCAAAGCCAAAGGCATGTAGTCTTCAGTTTCGTTGCTAGCATAACCAAACATCATTCCTTGGTCACCCGCACCTTGCTCTTCTTTTTTCTTTCTGTCTACCCCTTGGTTGATATCAGCAGATTGTTCGTGAATTGCTGATAATACACCACAGCTATCCGCTTCAAACATATATTCACTTTTGGTGTAACCAATTTTCTTGATCACATTACGCGCAATGGTTTGAACATCTAAATACGCTTTAGATTTTACTTCACCCGCCAATATCACTTGACCAGTAGTTACTAAAGTCTCACAAGCCACTTTTGATTGTGGATCAAAGGCTAAAAAGTTGTCAATTAAAGCGTCAGAAATCTGATCCGCTACTTTGTCTGGATGTCCTTCAGAAACACTCTCAGAAGTAAATAAATATGGCATAGATTAGTATTTAAAGTGCAAATATATAAATAAAAACAATTTGATTAAGGAAGGGCTTATAAATCTGAATAATAGATATGTAACCTCATTTTAAACTTAGAATGGGTACCTCCTCCCAATCTTACCCTTCCAATGGCTGGCTGATTGCCAAAAGAAGTAGATAAATAGTTGGTGGTTGGCGCCAATACATTGTTTGGATGAGGATATACATAGGAAATAGAATCATTCACAGGTGCCAAAATTCTAAAATCAAAGATAGAATCGGAACGAGAAATTACCCCTTGTACATACCTGCTGATGCTAAAGTTATAAGTAGCTACATTATCATAGCCATTACTGCTTTTATAACGCAATTTTCCGCCAAAGCGCGCCAAGGTAGCGGCATCACTAGTACCATTAAAGTCATTGGGTACATTTCTAATTCTCTTAGTGGTGGAATCGTAAGTGCCTAAAAATAAATACTGTGGAGGCAATAAGAATTTCTCTAAAGAATTTGAACCAATATTAGCAGGCACTTGCTCTGCAATTAATTCTGCACGATGTATGATTTTATTTTTAAAAGCCTTTAAACCAGGTACTTTCATTTTAATCATGGTACCAGGGCTGGTTTGAACATAGACTAAAGAGTCGCTTAACAATTTATTCGATAGGTGCTTGGCCAATTCAGATCCTGCTGTATTTCTTTTGATAAAGTTTACATGACCATTGTCGTACAAACTAAAACTAAAATTAGCTACTGCAGTATCTCTTTGATAAGCTGCACTTGTGGTTGAAGTACTTTTGTAATACAGGGCCAATTTTGTATTGGTATCTAGTAAATTAATTTGAACCAACACATTTTTATTAGAAGCCGTATTGGCTGTCAATGCAAAACCTGGGAAATAAGTTCTCAAAGTAGTATCTGTTCGATAAGCATTAGAAGAATCGAAGTTTTTAATAAATGTCTTAGCCACAGTTTTATACAAAGGAATTCTGATTTGATTGGCTGCTGCTTCAAATCTGTTGTAGACAGAATCTCTTGCATGTGTAAAATCTAAAGTAAAAGGATCTGCCAAAGCAAGATCTGTTTTTATATTGTAGAGTTCAGGATAATTGCTTGCATACAATGGAGAATCAATCAATAAAGGGGTACTCGCATCAATTCTTCTCAAATTTAAAACCAACGGCTTTGTAGAATCTCCATAAAAACCTTTGTAAGACAATATTAAAACTGCTGAATCCACTTCCAAACTATCTCTATTGCCAGGAATATAATAAGGAAAACTACTTGGCTTTAATTGAAAAAACATAGAGGCATTGGTGGAACCAAATAGTGCATCGTCTGTAATATTACCTACCATTTGATAGTCGGAACCATAGACTCTTAAGGTATCAGGGTAATCCACCGTAGAAGTGGTCATTTCCAAAACAGTATCCTTGGTATTAAAGTAATCCATGGAAGGTAAAAGACCTAATCCCATATCGGTAGTACTCACTTTTGTACATGCCGAAAAAAGTAAACCAGTAAAAGAAGCTATAAGAAAATTTCTAACTATGTTGTTCGATGCCATGAATAATTTGTCTTTATTTGCCTGCAAGTTCGTTGTATAAATCTAAATACTCTGTTAAATCGGAATCCCAACCATTGAATGGAATTACTTTTTTCCCTTTAACTGAAGAAAATTCAGAAACTAATTTTTTGTCAATTACATCTGCGCCAAAACTAATGGCATCTGCATAAGTAGCCCCACCCCTAAACATAGAAGTGTTGTTTAGCTCCTTAAATGGTTCTAAATCTTTCTCCTTGATATTGGTATTGATAATGGCCTTGGTTAAAAAATCTTTATTAAACTTTTCTTCAAAAGTATTTTGTCCAATGGTGAATACTGTTTTTGCATTAGAAAAAACGGGTTCTTTTTTGAAAGCGTTTTTAATGTAGGCAGGGATTAACCCTGTCATCCAACCACTACAATGAATAATATCTGGAGGCCATCCGAACTTCTTCACCGTTTCTAAAGCGCCGCGACAGAAAAAGATGGTACGTAAAGCATTGTCATCAAACCATTTTTCATTTTCATCATGAAACAAGTGTTTTCTTTTGAAAAAGTCCTCGTTCTCTAGAAAATAGACCTGTAATCTGGCATTGGGCAAGGAAGCTACCTTAATTTGTAAGGGGTAATCATCTCCATCCAACTGAACATTGATACCAGAAAGGCGAACCACTTCATGAAGGCGATGCCTTCTTTCATTTATTACACCAAACCTTGGCATGATGCAGCGTACTTCAAGACCACTGTCATTGCTTTTTATAGCGAGCTTATTAATGACCTCTGCGAATTCTGTCAACTCTAAATAAGGTGACATCTCGGTGGCGATGAATAAGATTCGTTTTTTTTCAGACATTCCGTTTGGGATTTAACTCAGTACAAAGTTTGAGTGTGCAAAGGTACGTAATACTAAGGACTTTAAGAAACGACAAAAAAGGCTAATAAATAAGCCGCTCCCACCTCGTTTATAGACAATTGGTTGTAAATTGCAGGGGATTGAAATAATTCAAATTAAATGGGTAAACTGCTTAAAATAGCCTTCTTTTTTTTAATAGGCATATTGTTGATTTGGTGGAGTTTACACCAAATTCCCCCTCAAGAATGGGATAAATTTAAGCTGTCCTTACAACACTCCCGTTTTTGGATCATTATCCCTGTGTTTTTTATTCTAGGCCTCTCCCATTTTTTACGCGCATTAAGATGGCGTTTGATTATGGAACCCTTGGGCTATCGTCCTGGCATTTTGAATACTTTTTTGGCTGTCCTGATCGGTTATTTGGCCAATCTAGCTATTCCACGATTAGGGGAAGTATTAAAATGTACCTTGCTATCTAAATATGAAAAAGTGCCTGCCGATAAAATTGTTGGTACCATTGTCGCTGAACGTGCTTTTGATGTTTTATGCTTAGGCCTTGTGTTTTTATTGGCATTGACGCTTCAATTTAATGTCATACAAACAGGCTGGCATCAATTACAAGCTGGCCCAACCAGTGGAGCTACTGAAAATCACCAACAATTGTATTTGGAAATTTTTGTAGGTGTTATTATTGTTTTGCTGGTGCTGTATTTCACTTTCAAACAAAAATTGAAAAAGTTGATCGATTCTATCAAAGGAATTTTCTGGGGTGTTTGGGCTGGTATCATGAGTGCCACTAAATTAAAAAAACACAATTTATTTTTCCTCTACTCTTTTGGTATTTGGTTCATGTATTTATTTGCCACCTATATCGGCTTGTATGGTACAGAAGGTACGGCAAGTTCCTTTGCTACTGCTATAAGTTGTTTGGCCTATGCGAGCATTGGAATGATTATCACCCCAGGAGGCATTGGGGCCTATGCTTATTTTATGGCCAAGGTCTTAGAATTAAATGGTATTGATTATACATTAGGTTTAGCCAATGGCACCCTTCAATGGTTCTCCCAATTTTTAATCGTACTCGTATTGGGAGGTTTCAGTTTAATATTACTACCTATCGTGAATAAACAAACTAAATAAGATGCGCGCCGTAGAATTCATAGAGCAAAAAATTAAAACAGTAGCTGAAGCAAAAGCTTTGATCAGCGCTTGGAAAGTCACTGGAAAAACTTTTTCTTTTACCAATGGATGTTTTGACATCCTACATCCTGGTCATTTATTTTCCTTGGCACAAGCAGCCAAAGAAGCAGATTATTTAATTGTGGGTTTAAACAGCGACCAAAGTGTACAAAAATTAAAAGGCCCTACTAGACCCATCAACAATACTTATAGCCGAGCCATTGTACTTGCCAACTTAATGGTAGTAGACTTAGTAGTCATATTTGAAGAGGATACGCCGCTAGAATTAATCCAAACCCTTTTACCAGATGTGTTGGTCAAAGGAGGAGACTATACCATTGAACAAATTGTTGGCGCCAAAGAAGTCATCGCTGCGGGAGGCAGCGTAATCATCAACCCCATTGTTGAAGGATTTTCTACGACTAACCTGATTGAAAAAATAAAAAAATAATTGAACCAAATAAAACGAGTTAAATTTTTTAAGATACCCTAGCACAATAAAACCAATCCAAATGAATTTTTTACAAGCATTAGCATTAGAAAAAGAAAACGAAGGAAGTTCCACAGGTACGGTATGGCATAAAAGCAAGGGCCAAAAAATAAGTTCTTATTCTCCTGTAGACAATAAAGATATTGGTAACATTTTTAGCACCGACAAAGAAGCCTACGAAAAAATTATACAAACTGCCCAAGCAGCATTTCTTGAATGGAGAACATGGCCAGCACCTAAAAGAGGTGAAGTGGTCAGGCAATTGGGAGATGCCTTAAGAAATGAAAAACAAGCCTTAGGCCAATTGGTGAGTTATGAAATGGGAAAGAGTTTACAAGAAGGATTAGGCGAAGTTCAAGAAATGATTGACATCTGTGATTTTGCCGTGGGCTTGTCTCGTCAATTGTATGGACTCACCATGCACAGTGAACGTCCTTTACATAGAATGTATGAACAATGGCATCCATTGGGTATTGTAGGTATTATTTCTGCCTTTAATTTTCCTGTTGCGGTATGGAGTTGGAATGCAGCCCTAGCATGGGTTTGTGGCAATGTAACAGTTTGGAAGCCTAGTGAAAAAACACCCTTATGTGGCAATGCCATTCAAAACATAGTGGCTAAAGTATTTAAAGCCAATCAAGTGCCTGAAGGTGTTAACAATTTAATACAAGGCGGCAAAGCAGTGGGTGAATGGATGAGTCATGATATAAGAATTCCTTTGGTATCTGCAACAGGGTCTACCAAAATGGGTAAAGAATTAAATCAAGCAGTGGCTGCCAGATTAGGTAAAACTATATTAGAATTAGGCGGCAACAATGCCATCATCATTTCTGAACATGCAGATTTAGATATGTCCTTGGTGGGTGCCGTTTTTGGAGCGGTAGGGACGGCAGGACAAAGATGTACTAGTACAAGAAGGTTAATTATACATGAAAAAATTTACGACCAATTCGTTACTAAATTAGTGAACGCCTACCAACAAATAAAAATTGGAGACCCCTTAGATGCTAAAAATCACATGGGCCCTTTAATTGATACCGATGCAGTAAAAATGTATTTAGCTTCTATCGAAGCTTGTAAAAAAGAAGGAGGAAAATTTATAGTTGAAGGTGGTGTATTAACTGGCGCAGGATTTGAAAGTGGTTGTTATGTAAAACCATGCATTGCAGAAGCCCTACCACATCAAGCGATGGTACAACACGAAACCTTCGCCCCTATTTTATACCTTATGAAATATTCCACGATTGAAGAAGCCATTGCGATACAGAATGCTGTACCACAAGGTTTGTCATCGGCCATCATGACCTTAAACATGAGAGAGTCTGAATTATTTTTATCTCAACTAGGAAGTGATTGTGGTATAGCCAATGTAAACATAGGTACCAGTGGTGCAGAAATTGGTGGTGCCTTTGGTGGTGAAAAAGAAACAGGAGGTGGAAGAGAAAGCGGATCGGATGCATGGAAAGCCTATATGCGTAGACAAACCAATACGATCAATTGGAGCAAGCACCTTCCATTAGCGCAAGGAATTAAATTTGATTTTTAGTTTTTAGCATTTATTTCATGAAAGCTGCTGTACTAATTTTTGTTTTTTATTTTACTGCCTTCATTACTTGGGGACAAAACAATCAAAATTGGCATTGGAAAGATTTTGAAAAGGACAGCGTGCACGGCATTAGTTTACAAAAGGCCTATCAACTCCTATCTACCTATTCAATAACACCTAGCCCCATCCTTGTGGCGGTGATTGACGGTGGCATTGACACCAATCAATTGGACTTAAAAAATTTACTTTGGACCAACCCTAAAGAAATTCCCAACAACCAAATTGATGATGACCATAATGGTTTTGTAGATGATGTGCATGGATGGAATTTTTTAGGAGGCAAAGATGGAAGAAACATAGATAAAGCAGACGCAGAAAAAACAAGAATCTATCATCAATTAAAAAATAAATTCGAAAATAAATTCATTGATACCCTTGCTTTAAATGCATTAGAGAAAAAACAATATGCCAGCTGGCAGCAAATAAATAAAGAAATGGATTTTTCGGCAGAAGAGTCGGCCAATTTACAATACATACAAATGGCTGCCAATGCTTTAAAAAAAATTGGTGCGAATATTATAAAAGACATGGGTGATTCTAACTTTAATGCGAATCAATTAGAATCTTATCAACCCATTGGCAGAATCGCTTTTCAAGCCAAACTATCTTTTTTAAGAACCGTCAACCTATTAGGCATTGACAAGTCCACTCCGTTTCCAGACATCATCCAAGATTTAAATGAGTACATAGAAAGCAAAGAAAAAGCTTCGAATGCCAAAGAAATTACCATGGGCAATATTCGAGAAGACATTGTAAAAGACGAGTACCATAATTTCTCGGATCGTTTTTATGGAAACAATGATGTTACTGGCCCCAATGCAAGACATGGCACTCATGTGGCAGGCTTAGTGGCAAGTTATCCTGACAGCAGTTGGCAAAGCAACCAATGGTATCCACCCCTAAAAATTATGGCTATCAGAGCAATACCAGATGGAGATGAATATGATAAAGATGTGGCCTTGGCCATTCGATATGCAGTGGACAATGGAGCTAAAATCATCAACATGAGTTTTGGAAAATCTTTTTCTCCGCAGCAAATTTGGGTAGATAGCGCTATTCGTTATGCTGCTTCAAAAGATGTTTTAATCATCCATTCTGCAGGCAATGAATTTTACAATTTGGATGAGAAAAATGTTTTTCCTAATCCCTACTCTAGTCAATTAAATGATTCTGCAAAAAATATACTCACCGTAGCAGCCAGTAGTGATAACTTTATCGGTGAAAGTATACTCACTGATTTTAGCAATTATGGCCCTAAAATAGTGGACCTGTTGGCCCCAGGCAATAAAATATATTCTACATTACCTGGAAAACACAACCATGGTTATTTAAGTGGTACTAGTATGGCTGGGCCTATTGTTAGTAATATTGCCGCCCTGATTCGTTCCTATTTTCCAATGCTGACTGCGCTAGAAGTAAAAGATATAATCATGAAATCAGTTTGGACACCGACGGATAAAGAACTGAGTTTTGCTGTACCCCAAAGAGATAGTGCAAAAACCCTCTCAGCCATTGCCAAAGCAGGCGGTATTGTGAATGCCGCCAATGCCATTGCCTTGGCTAAAAGCATTACCTCTAATCCAGCTACTAAATCAAATAAAAAGAAAAGAACAAACAATTAAGAATTAAAAACAATATTTGCCCAATAATTAAATTTTATGCCCAGACCAAGCGCTACAGAATACGGAAGCTTTCATCAAACATACATCAACTACACCAGTGGGAAAGATTATTCCATATTAGTACAACAATACAATGATCGAATCATAGATGCATGGAATGCGATCCCTACAGAGAAAATTAATTTTGCTTATGCGCCAGACAAGTGGACAATCAAGCAAATGTTGCAACATGTAATTGATACTGAAAGAATTTTTGCTTACAGAGCTTTATCCATTGCTAGAGGAGAGGCTACCCCCTTGCTAGGCTTTGATGAAAATGCGTATGCACAACAAGGAAAGGCAGTACATCGTAATTGGAAAGAAATGATTGCAGAATGGAAAATAGTTAGGCAATCCACGAATATGTTATTTGCCTCTTTTACTGAAGAAGATTTAAAACAAAAAGGAACCGCCAGTAATTTACCCCTATCCGTAAATGCGACTGGCTTTATTATTTTTGGGCATGCCTTACATCACCTGCATGTGCTCAAAGAGCGATACGGAATTTAAAATAATTTGAGTCATTATAGAAAGCAAAAAGCCCCGCGATTTATCACGGGGCTTTTTAATATGTAGCCAGTATTCGTCATAAATTACTTTGTACCGTAAATATGCACCGCTAATTGTACTTCAGAATCAACCATACCAACGCCATATTTAATACCAAATGCAGTTCTGTCAAAAGGCAAGAATGCTTCTGCAAAGAAACCTTTGTCATCTGCATTTCTAATGCTAGCCGTAAAACTTACAGGAGCAGTCACCCCTTTTAAAGAAAGATCACCAGTGATGGTTGCTTTATCACCAGTAGTGTATTTAACGCTAGTAATTTTAAAGGTTGCTTCACCGAATTTTGTGATGTCAAAGAAATCTGCAGAAGACAAATGACCTTGTAAACGATCACCACCGCGGTCATCTGTTACTTTTATACCTGCTACATCTATCACAAAGCTACCACCCACTAATTTACCACCATCTACCTGTACTGAACCAGATTTGATGGGGAAATAACCAGTGTGGTAATCACTTTTTTTAGAACCAGTAAAGTCTACCTTGCTGCTTTTTGCATTCACAGTAAAAGTAGTTAGATCAGCTTTAGTTGTTTTAGCTGTAAAAGAAAACAAGCCAATCGACGCTACGATTAGAGTTAAAGAGAAGATAATTTTTTTCATACTTGTATTTTGTTTAATTAATTTAAATATTTTGGAATGTAAAATACACCCAATTTCTGTAATTATTGTTAGGTAAAGATATAATTCAATGTTTAAACAACAAAATTAACTTTTTGATGAATTCTATGCTTAAAATCTATTAACTTCGCCAAAATTTACATCCCATGAATCTGCATGAGTACCAAGCAAAAGACTTACTTAAAAAGTACAATGTCCCAGTTCAAGAAGGCATTGCTGTTGAGACCGTAGAAGCAGCCATTGCTGCTTACCAAAAAATAGCTACCGAAACCAAGAATAAGTTTGCCGTAGTGAAAGCTCAAATTCATGCAGGAGGAAGAGGGAAAGGAAAGATTGTTGGTACCGAACAAAAAGGGGTGGCTGTGGGCAAATCAGAAGCCGACATCACCAATTTTGCTAAAAATATATTGGGTGGTACTTTGGTAACCATTCAAACTGGTCCTGCTGGTAAATTGGTTTCAAAAATCTTAGTGGCTCAAGATGTTTATTATGAAGGCCCTCAACCTACCAAAGAATTTTATTTGTCTATATTATTAGACCGTACCAAAGGAATGAATGTAATCATGTACAGTACAGAAGGTGGCATGAACATTGAAGATGTAGCACATGACACACCTGAAAAAATATACAAAGAATGGGTACACCCAGGTGGTGGCTTACAAGGTTTTCAAGCTAGAAAAATTGCTTTCAACTTAGGTTTAAGTGGAGAGGCGTTGAAAAATTGCGTGAAATTTGTTACAAATTTATACAATGCTTATGTAGGATTGGATTGCTCTATGTTAGAGATCAATCCCCTATTCAAAACATCTGATGATAAAATCATTGCAGTGGATTGTAAAATGAATCTAGATGACAATGCTTTAATGCGTCATCCAGATTTATTGGCCATGCGTGATGTAACCGAAGAAGATCCTACCGAAGTAGAAGCTGGAGAATTTAATTTGAACTTTGTGAAATTAGATGGCAACGTGGGTTGTATGGTCAATGGCGCTGGACTAGCGATGGCTACCATGGATATGATTAAATTAAGTGGCGGTGAACCGGCTAACTTCTTAGACGTAGGGGGTACTGCCAATGCACAAACTGTTGAAGCTGGATTTAGAATTATTATGAAAGACCCTAATGTAAAAGCAATTTTAATTAACATCTTTGGCGGTATCGTTCGTTGTGACCGAGTAGCAGCTGGTGTGATTGAAGCTTTCAACAAATTAGGTAATATTAATATCCCTATCATTGTTCGTTTACAAGGAACCAATGCAGTAGAAGCAAAGAAATTAATAGATGAAAGTGGATTGAAAGTGCAATCTGCCATTCAATTGAGTGAAGCGGCTGCCCTTGTAAAACAAGCTGTAGCTTAGGTTTTATAGAATTTACGCATTAATTATTTCCACTTCGCTCAGGGCGCTGAATAAATAAATATTACCCGTGGCAATTTCCACGCACTCAATGCGTTTGCGTCTTAATTTTATTTTTTTAAAGGTTCTGCCTTTTATTTCTTTAAACAAGGTCCCATCAGCCAAATGCGCCAAGACTACTACCCCTGCTTTCTGCACCGGATTATACCTTCTAAGCACCAACAATAGTGCGGTTTCCCCATTGGCAGTGGCCGCCGGATTAAGCAATGTTTTTTTCAAACTTTTTCTAATATCCTCAGGGAAAAAATCCAAATCAATAAAAGCCTTCAATAAACTTCCATAAATATTTTTCCATTCTTTTCCATGCGCTTCTACCCTGTTTCTATATTGTTCAAAACACAATAAATGCGCCAATTCGTGCAATAGGGTAATTAAAAATTCATACTTATTTAAATTACCATTGACCGTAATTTTGTGATTGGAACCCAAAAAAGGATGTCGATAATCTCCTAGTACCGATTTTCTTTCTCTAGTAACCGTTAAATGCACTTTGTATTGATGAATTAATTGCACCACAGGCTCAAATGCACCATCGGGCAAATAATTAGCTAATGCATGCAATGGATGTTCGACCTTAGACAATATTTGTAAATATTAGATAATCAATTATTTTTTTACCAATTCCCCCTTAATCTCTAACCAAGTATACACAAGATACAAGCCCATACTACTTAACAAAGTGGTCATGCCTACTGGAACTTTCACCTGTAGGGTATACACCATGGCCATACTTACAAATACCACCATTTTTAATAGTGTGCCAATCATCACTGAACGAATCATGGCATTGGGATTGGACTTATCCAATTTACTTAATCGAATTTTGTTAAAAAAATACATCAATAAAAGCAAGGCATTCACCACCAATAAAAAATTAATTTTTAGCGTGGTTGGCAAATATCCTTTTTGAGCTAAAAAGCCAAATAAGTTTACTGCTACAAAAACTAAAAGCACCGATCTTGTTTTATTATTGTACATAATTTTATTTTTTCTTTTGGGTATCTCTTACCACACTAATTAAAACAATTAAAATAAATAGAGAAGGTGCCACCCATGCAAAAAAAGAATGTTTATTAAAATAGACATCCAACTTCTTACCTAAATATAATGTAACTAATAAGCCAACAATCAGCTGCGAGCCCAGCCCAATGTATTTAGACCAACCGTAATTGGGCGCTTGGTTAAAAGGCGACTTGCCAGTAAACTTATTGGTCATTAATCAAAAGATTGTTTGTTCTCTGGTAATTTTAAAGGCAAGGTATCGAGCTGTTTTGGATTACCCTCTGACAACACTTTTTTAATGCCTTCCAAATATTGTTCCTTGTAGTGAATGGATTGTTCTAATGAATCGGTTCTAATTTTTAACAATTGTAGTGCCGTTCTGCTTTCTTTGGTCCCATAACCAGGAATGTAATACCTGAGTGGTGTAAAAGCAATTAAGGCAATGGTCATCCCGACCAATAAAATAAAAGTAATACTCACCCCTAAATACACCGACTTTCTTGACAATCTAAAGGCCAAAACCTCGTCATAAGTATCATCGTTCATGATCACCAATCGATAGGTATTACTGGTTCTTTTGAAAGTATTATTGATGTCTAGATTTGCCATAAAATTGAATGCTAGTTAAAGATACGATGGATTCTATTTTTTTAAGTAAATAATAGGAAATAAATGTATTTTTAAGCTGTTTTTTACCCATATTATGCAAAGTAGAATTGTCCCTTTTAAATTTCATCCCCATTGGCTTTTAGCGATTTGCTTTTGCCTAGTTTTACCCTTGGGATTAAAGGCACAAGACAGCAGTAAAAACAAAGTAGACAGCACCTCTGATTTTCTTGACATCAACAATACCAAATTAATTAAGGGCATCAACAAAATTTTAGATACCAATCAAAAAATAATCAAGGGCTTATTTTATAAAAAAGCCAGCCAAATTCAAGCCAAGGCCGACAGTGCTGTTAGTAGCACCCTTAAAAAAGGAGTTTTTAGAGAAGTGGAAAGACCCCTTCCCTATGAGCGCCTTTTAAATACAAAATATTCATTAGGTAGAAGGGCCTACCAAAATACCGTCTCTCAGTTCAATTATTTATTTAATGCTGAAGAAGAATTTAATGAGAATTTACAAAGAGCACGCACAGATTACCAAGATGATTTTACTAGCTTACTTAGTTTTTACGACTATGATTTAAGCACCACAGCTAAACATAATTTAGATTCCATAGTGTATCGTTGCAATGCCAACATTGTATTACACGACCTCAGAAGCAATTATGTAGATGATGCTTATTTATTATTGGCCAAAGCCTATTTGTTTCATAAAAATTTTGACACTGCAGGAAGTATTTTACAATTCATCAATTATTCATTTGATGAAAAAGAAAATGGCGCAGATTTACTTGTTGGAAGTAATTTAAGGAACACCAAAGGCAAATTTAGTATTGCTACTGCCGAAAAAAATCGTTTGTGGGAAAATAAAAATGTGCGTAATGAAAGTATGGTATGGCAAGCCAGAAACTATTTTGAAACAGGCGCTTTAAACGAAGGCATGAGCTTATTGCAACTACTTCAATCTGATGCCTTATTTCCAAAAAATTTGCTCCCATTTTTGAATGAACAAATGGCCTATGGCTATTATTTAATGGAAGTGAATGATAAAGCAGCAGCGGCACTTGAAAATGGATTGCCCAATGCCCTTGATGATGCAGCTAAAACTAGATGGTATTATTTGATCGCTCAGTTATGGCAAAAAGCAGAAAACTGGCAAAAAGCCTATACTTGGTATAAAAAAGCCAACGAATATGCCACCAACCCTATTGTAGGCGTATATGCTAAAATTGCCATGATCACCATTGATTCTAAAAATGCCAATACCCCTTGGTTGGATTTGGCTTTTTCGTTAGAAAAAATGACCAAACGAGAAAAGTATAAACCTTATACAGATATTATCTTTTTTGAAATGGCAAAATTGGCCATTCAAAACAAAGCCTATGAGAGAGCCACAGATTGGCTCATCTATTCCATCAAGAAAAACAACAATAGTTTAAAACAAAAAGCAAAAGCCTTTGAACTATTGGCCAATATCAATTACAATATTGACCAGTATACCATTTCAAGAATTGCCTATGATAGTATTTCCAGCGTTTTAAAAACGAATCCTAATTACGAAAACATTCAATTAAGAAAAAAATGGATGTCGTCTATTGAAAAAAATGATAAAATCATTCAAAGGCAAGATACCTTACAATTCATTTATGATTTAAATCCAGATCGCCAAGAAGTATTTGCTGCTAATTGGCAAAAAAGACTAAATCAAACAAACCAAGCGCAAAAGAATTTATTTTTAGATAAAGCTAGTTTATCAGCTAAAGATTATGCCCCCGATAACAATATCAATGCTGCTTTATTGAATAGCTATAATAGTAACTCAACCAATACAGATTTTTATTTTGACAATAAAAGCACCGTTCAATTAGGAAAAAATAATTTTATAAAAAAATGGGGTGAAAGGCCCAATGTAGATGAGTGGAGAAGAAAAACCAGCCCTGCCATTGCCTATGCAAGCAATAAAAACGATAAGCCTGCTACCAATCAATATGTGAACCAAAATATACAAGGCAATCCTAATCCTAATGGGAACCCATTAAACATGGGCAATAGCAGCAAAGAAAATGACAGCCTACCCATCACATTAATCAAAGATGCCATTTCCTTGTCTAACTCGATGACAGAATGGAACAAAGCAGCCTTGGCCAATGCACAATTATTTTTATTGCAATTAAATGATTTTGAAAAAGCATTGCCTATCTATCTTAAAATTATAAAAAAGAACATTGATCCGGTAGTTACAGAAAGAGCGATGCTTGATTTAGCGAGTCAGTATTTACACGATGGCAATTTGGCTAGTTCCGACAGTCTAATTCAAGTTGTTTTGTCACAATTTCCTAAAGGATTTTATGTGACAAAAAAAGCGGAAGCGGAAGATAAAAAAAGCAAAGACAATGCCTTGGTGGATAATTACAAAGAAGCGTATTTTCTTACACAGATTGGTAATTGGGAAGAATTTTCCAATACCATACCAAAGCTGAATACGAATTTGAGAGGAAGCAAATGGATGGTCCCCTACCAATTTTTAAAAGTAAAAATGTATGCGCAAGAACGTAAAGACAGCTTGGCCATTAAATTATTAGATTCAATCATCACTACTTACAAAAGCGAAAGAATAAAAGACAAGGCAAAAAACATATTAGCAGAATTAAAAAATAGAAAAACTACTGAAACCTATTTGGATACCTTAAGAATAAAAAAAATAATAAAAGAATTGCCTTTTGTACTTGTAAAAGAAGAACCAAATTTAATCATCAGCCCAATTAACCCATTGGCGCAAAGCAGTAACATTAGCCCAAAAATTGTAAGTAAAGACAATCCTATTTTAACCATTAAAGCACAAACCAATAGCCCTACTACAAAAATAGCTTTGGATAGCAGTTTAGCAAGCGCCATTGAATTTGAAAACGATAGCTTAGAGCAACATTATATTGCGCTAGTGACCAATAAAGTGAGTGCCAGTTTTGTGAAAGAAATGCAAAATGCATTGAATTTATTAAACATTGATGAATTTAAAAAGCAAAATTTAAACGTAACTTACGTTCAGTTTGATGAATCAAGTTACATCGTTTGGATTGGTTACTTTGGCAATAGATTAAATGCACTTGCCTACATCAATAAAGTAAAGCCCAGACTAAGTAAAGAAATCATCTCCTTTGTACCCGCTAACCAATATCAATTGTACTTAATAGGAAAATCAAATATTATTTTAATCAAGAGCCCGGCCGATTTAAAAAAATACGAAAGGTTTATGCTAGATAATATTTACAAACCATAAATGAAAATTAGTGAATCAGCCTGCCAACCATAACCAACCACCTAAAAACTGGATACGCCTATTCTGGAAGTACTATTTTATTACTGCAGGCATTTTTATATTGTTCCTATTGATGTTGAATTGGGGTTGGATTGGAGATATGCCCGATTTAAATGATATAGAAAACCCCACTGCTTCTTTGGCTAGCCAAGTGTATGCCCAGGATGCTACCCCCATGGGTAAATTTTATTTAGAAGATAGGATTAGTGTAAAATACAGAGACATCAGCCCTTATTTATTGCAAGCATTGGTGGCCACCGAAGACAAGCGTTTTTATGACCATTACGGTATTGACGGTGAAGGATTGATCCGCGCGGTTGCTTTTTTAGGCAGTCAGGGCGGCGCTTCCACCATTACCATGCAAACTGCTAAAAATTTATTTACAGATAATTGGAGTACAAAAAGTAAAATACTTCGTTTTATTCAAAAAATTAAAGAAAGTATCATTGCCATTAAATTAGAGCGCAATTTTACGAAACAAGAAATTATCACTTTGTATTTAAATACAGTGCCTTTTAGTGAGAATGTATTTGGGGTGAGCAATGCCTCAAGAACTTTTTTTCAAAAAGAACCTGACCGTTTGACTATTGAGGAAGCCGCCTTATTGATTGGTATGATCAATGCGCCTACCAAATACAATCCCAATAAAAATCCAAAATTGGCATTGGAAAGAAGAAACTTAGTCTTAAATAGAATGGCAGGTCAAAAATACATTACCAATGATCAAGCAGAAGCCTGTAAAAATTTACCCATTGCTACCAATTTCAGAAAACTAGATCAGAACAATGGACTCGGCCCCTATTTTAGAATGACCTTGGGTGAGTACATGAAAAAATGGTGCAAAGAACATAAAAAGAACAATGGCGATTCCTATGACTTGTATAGAGATGGATTAAAAATTTATACCACTATAAATCCAAGAATGCAATTGTATGCAGAGCAAGCCGTTGCCCAACACATGGCTTATTTACAAAAGGAATTCAACCAGCAAAGCAATATAAAATCGGGTATCATTTGGAAAGAATTTAGCAGTCAATTGGAATTGGCCATCAAGCAAACCGATCGTTGGAGGAATATGAAAAAAGAAGATATAGAAGAAACGCAAATCAGGAAAGTATTTAATGAACCTATTCCTATGCGTATTTTTGCTTGGAATAAAAATAGATACATCGATACCATTCTGTCTCCTTATGATTCTTTAAAATACCACAAACAAATATTACAAACTGGCTTTTTAGCCGTAGACCCCAATACTGGAGAAGTAAAAGCATGGGTAGGTGGTGTTGATTTTAAAACATTTAAATACGATCACGCCAATATCAATACCAGAAGACAAGTAGGATCCACCATTAAACCTTTATTGTATTCTTTGGCTATTGAAAAATCTGGTTTTACACCAAATACCATTGTGCAAGATCAACAACAAAACTTTGATGGTTACGGCATGGTGCCCAATACCACCAAATCATGCACAGGCATGTCTATTCCTATGGCACAGGCTTTGGCAGAATCCAGAAATTGTGCCTCCGCCTATATCATGAAATCTATCAATGGAAAGGGCAATGAAGCAGCCAAAGAATTTGTGGATTATTTAAAACAATGCAATATCAAAGCCGATTTACAACCCTATCCATCCATTGCATTAGGGGCTACTGAAATATCTTTATTTGAAATGGTGCAAGCCTATACTATGTTCCCTGGTGGTGGTTACAATGCCCAACCATTTTTTATCAATAGAATTGAAGACAAGAACGGCAATGTATTAGAAAGCTTTTCTCCTCAGCGTAGAAAAATCATTAACGAAGTAACTGCATATTCAGTAGTAAGCATGATGCAAGGTGTTATCTCCAAAGGAACAGGAAGAAGCATGTATTCTTATGATGTACCTACTCAATCTATCGCTGGAAAAACAGGAACCACCAATGACAACAGTGACTTATGGTTTATGGGCTATACGCCACAACTATTGGCAGGTGCTTGGGTGGGTTGTGATGATAGGTATATTCGTTTCTCTGACAATTATTTTGGACAAGGTGCACATGCCGCTTTACCCATCTGGGCCAATTTTATGAGTAAGGTGGCGCATGATCCTGCTTGTAATTTAGATGTCAATGCAAATTTTGAAAGGCCTTCGAATTTGACCAGCGATTTTAATGTAGATTTTATTTCCGCTGACAATATTCCCTTTGATAACAATATCATTAATATAGAGAATAAGGAAGATGTGAAAGCAGAATCAGATTACGAAATTCCTGCCACTACACCAGTGGCCCCTAATAAAACTGAAATAAATAAACCTCCTTTAAGTTCCAAGGAAAGTCCTGCGAAAAGCACCGCACCTAAAGCCAATAAGGAAGCAATTAAACCCAAGGCGCTATTTCCTCCTAAGAAAAATTAATTCGATGTTCTTTTAAATGAATAAAATACAGAGAAATGATGGTATAAATTTCTTTGGAAAAAGGCATTCCCATATTGTATTTTAGTGCGTGGTAATTTTATACCTACACCTGCGCTAAAACCATTGAACCAATTTTGTTGATTTTCTATGTTTAAATCAAACCTGCGAATAAAATTATAGCCAAAATCAACATCCACTTGGTTACCGATATAGGCTTCTGCACCCAGTAATACATGGTTGAATAAATTTTGTAAACTACCTGGTGTTTTGTAGCCTTCTTGATTGGCAAAATTGGCATCATAGTAAGTATTGTTCCAAACAGATAATCTTTGTGCTGTCACTGAAAATTGTATCGGCGCTTTTTCTAATTTTTTGGACCAGCCTATAATTAAATTAAAAGGTAGGTCTTCTTTAACCGTATAGGTTTTTAATTGCGCTCCAATATTGCTCAATAAAATACTGGCTTGGTTTAATTCGTTGGAAGAAGTATAACGCAGGGCAATGTCCATGGCCAATGCATTGGATTTGTACACCCCATAATTCGATTGAATCCATTTGAGACTAGTACCTAATTGTACATTTTTAATGTAATGGGTAGCCAATGAAATTTGTGCCGCATAATCGTTAGGTCTAAAATTGCCTAATTCATTGCCAGCAGCATCCGTCATTTTAATGGTGCCATAATCCATGTAATGTACCCCCCAGCCTATTACCCATTTTTTTTTAGCCCATAAATTAGCCCCACTAAAATCATATTGTTGAATATTGGCATAATAGGGCCGAATGCTTAGATGTATATCGCCATCCATTTTGTCCGACAATAAGGAAGGATTGAACATGGCCAAGCCAAGATCATTGCCCATAGAACTAATGTTCATACCGCCCAAGGCAGAAGCTTTGGCACTGTAGGGAAGCGTAAGAAAATTATAAGTGGCATTGCCCCCTGTATTTTGGGCAAATAAGCTGAAAGAAGATAATACTACTCCAATAATAAAAAAAACAAGCTTTTGCATGCAATACCTTCTCATAAAACAAAGCTAGGGATTTAACCCACCAAAGCCAAATCAAGCACTTGTTGCATGGTTTTGACATAATGGAAATTAAGCCCTTTGATAAAACTATGGTCAATTTCGTTGATGTCCTTTTCGTTTTGCCAGCAAAGAATAATCTCTTTCATGCCAGCTCTTTTTGCCGCCAATATTTTTTCTTTGATACCGCCCACAGGCAATACTTGGCCACGCAAAGTGATTTCTCCAGTCATGGCTAAATAAGGTTTTACCTTTCTACCTGTAAAAGCAGAAGCTAATGCCGTAAGCATGGTGATGCCCGCACTAGGACCATCTTTGGGTACGGCCCCTTCTGGCACATGTATGTGTACCGATTTGGTGGTAAATAAATTGGGATCAACGCCTATCTTTTTAGCATTGCTTTGCAAATATGTAAAAGCAGTATCTGCACTTTCTTTCATCACATTACCTAGGTTACCTGTTAATTTCATACCGCCTTTACCATCGGCCAACAAAACTTCAATAAATAAAATATCACCTCCAACATAAGTCCAAGCCAATCCCACCGCAACCCCAGGCATGTTGACGGTTTTATAAATTTCATTGCTGTACCTGGCTTGTCCTAAAATTTTATGTAAATCGGATTTAGTCACCGTAGGCTTTACTTTATTTTTATAGGCCAATTCCTTGGCTTGATAGCGCATAATGGAGGCCAACTGACGATCCAATTCACGCACCCCACTTTCTCTGGTATAATCTTCAATTACTTTTTCTAGTACATTGTCCAACACTTTAAAGTTTATTTTTTCTAAACCATGTGCGGATCTTTGTTTAGGCAATAAATGTCTTTTAGCAATTTCAACTTTTTCTTCCACTGCATACCCACTTAAATCAATAATTTCTAAACGATCTCTTAAAGCCGGTTGAATGCGACTAATGTCATTGGCAGTAGCAATGAATAAGGTTTTACTTAAATCATATTCTGATTCTAAATAGTTGTCGTAAAAACTATGGTTTTGTTCTGGATCCAATACCTCTAACAATGCAGAAGAAGGATCTCCTCTGTGGTCGCTGCCAATTTTATCTATCTCATCCAATATCATTACAGGATTGGAGGTTTTGATTTTTCTAAGGCTTTGAATAATTCTTCCCGGCATGGCACCAATATAGGTTTTTCGGTGCCCTCTGATTTCACTTTCGTCATGCAAACCGCCTAAGCTAACGCGAATGTATTTGCGTCCAATGGCATGTGCAATAGATTTTCCTAAAGAAGTTTTACCAATACCTGGAGGGCCTAAGAAACATAAAATTGGACTTTTCATATCCCCTTTTATTTTAAGCACGGCCAAATATTCTAAAATTCTATTTTTGATTTTACCCATGCCGTAATGATCTGCATCTAATACTTTCTTCGCATTTTTTAAATCATAATTATCAGCCGTATATTCCTCCCAAGGAAGATCTAACAATAAATCAAGATGATTGTAGACCACTGAATAATCGGGGGTGCTTGGATGCATACGCTCCAATTTCTCTAAACCATTTTGAAATAATTTTTTGGCAGCCTCTGGCCATTGCTTGCCATCGGCTTTCTTTTTCATCTCCGCTACTTCGCGTTCATTGGGATCTCCGCCCAATTCATCCTTGATACTTTTTAATTGTTGCTGTAAAAAGTAATCGCGTTGTTGCTTGTCAATTTCGGTGCGCGTTTTATTGGCTACCTTATTTTTTAATTCTACAAATTGTAATTCTTGTTGTAGAAATTGAATTAATTTTTCGGCTCTTAGTTTTAAACTATTTTGTTCAAGCAAACCTTGTTTCTCATTTATCTCCACATTTAAATTGCTGCTTACAAAATTGATTAAGAAAACAGGATTCTCAATGTTCTTTAAAATCATCGCAGCCTCGGAGGGAAAATTGGGCGACAACTGAATAATCTGCGTAGCTAATTCTTTGATATTGGCTAAATAGGCTTGAAAATTTTGATCTTCCTTACCTAATTTCTCTTCTACCAATATTTTGATGCTGGCTTTGAAAAAAGGATCTTCCTCTTTCATGGCTAATAGTTCAAACCGCTTTTTCCCTTGAATGATAATGGTGGTGCCGCCATCTTGCATTTTAATCATCTTAATGATTTTTGCAACGGTGCCAATGGCACATAAATCGGCCGGAGTTGGATCTTCGATATTGCCATCTTTTTGAGAAAGTACCCCAATTAATTTATCCTTGGCATAAGCCGCTTTCACTGCTTGAATACTCTTGTCTCTGCCTACCGTAATTGGTATCACCACCCCTGGGAATAATACAGTATTGCGTAAAGGCAGAATGGGCAATAGATCTTCTATGACCATTTCGGGCTCATTCTCCTCGTCTTGCTCATTAAAAGAAAATAAAGGTATAAACTCGTTTTCTTCCTCCCCTTTAAATAGAAATGTCTTATCCAATGTAGGTGTTTTAAAATATAGTCAAAATGGCATAGTTACCAAGTACTCCTAGCTTGGAACCCAAGCTACCCTATTAAGGCAATATTGATGCCAAAAAAAAACCTCCCCGAACAAACGAGGAGGAATTTCTTGTAAAGAGTTATATTGCTATAACTTCTTAAATTACTTTGCTTTAGCAGCAGTATCAACTGTAGCAGCTTTAGCAGCAGTGTCAACAGTTGCAGCTTTTGCAGTGTCAACAGTTGCAGCAGCAGAATCAGTTTTAACTTCAGTTGCAGCACCACCACAAGCAGCTAATGCAGCGATAGCGAAAATTGCGAATACTTTTTTCATTTTGTTTTGTTTAAAGTTTGATATCAAATAACGTCGGCGAAGATATTCCATCTATAGATATATGCCAAATTTTAACAATATTTTTTTACACAGCCCCCTTTAAAAGAACGATCAAATTCTATTTTTTCCTAAAATAGATCCTAATTGGTACCCCTGTAAACTTAAAATTAAGCCTCAACTGATTTTCTAGGTAATTACGGTAAGGCACCTTAATGTCGTCAGGGAAATTGGTAAAAAAGGCAAAACTAGGTACCCTGGTGGGCAATTGAGACACATATTTGATTTTGATCACATGGCCTCTTACTACCGGTGCTTGGTACTTCAAAATAGACTTCAACATGATGTCATTTAATTTTGAAGTAGCCACTTTACGGTGCTTATTATCAAATACTTCTAGCGCTAATTCAATGGCTTTGAAAATACGGGTTTTTTCTACTGCCGAGATAAATAAAATAGGCACATCGGTAAAAGGTGCCAGTTTGTCTTTGACCACTTTTTCATAATCACGGGCCGTATTGGTTTCCTTATCCACTAAATCCCATTTGTTCACCAAAACCACAATCCCCTTGCCTTTCTTAGATGCAAGGCTAAATATGCTTAAATCCTGGGCGGTCACCCCCTTGGTGGCATCAATTACTAGTAAACAAACATCTGCTTCATCCATGGCCTTGATGGCCCTGATGATGGAATAAAATTCTAAATCGTCTTTTTCCTTGTTTTTTCGTCTAATTCCAGCTGTATCAATCAAGATAAAGTCCTTTTGGAACATATTGTAATGGGTATGTATGGTATCGCGGGTGGTGCCTGCAATATCACTAACTATGGTTCTATCCTGACCAATCATAGCATTCAATAAGGAAGATTTGCCCACATTGGGTTGACCCATAATGGCAATCTTTGGAATTGGCAAGGCCTCTTCGGTACCCTCTGGTAATTCGGTATCATCACTGATGGGTTGTGCTTCTTTAATGCCATCTGTAACAGCATCTAATAATTCACCTGTTCCACTTCCAGAAATGGAGCTTACAAAATAGTTATGCTCAAAGCCCATACCGTAAAACTCGGTACCTTCTAAAGCACGGGTTGAATTATCGACCTTGTTCACGCATACATACACAGGCTTGGTGCTTCTTCTAAGCATATCGGCCATCGACGCATCTAAATCGGTCAAACCTACAGCCGCATCTACCATAAAAATAATGGCATTGGCTTCTTCAATGGCTATTTTAACCTGTTTGCGGATCTCAGTTTCAAACATATCACGAGAATCGGGTACAAAACCACCAGTGTCGATGACATTAAAGGTTTTTCCCGCCCATTCAGTCACCCCGTATTGACGGTCTCTGGTAACTCCGCTAATATCGTCCACGATGGCTTTACGCTCCTCTAAGAAACGATTAAACAAAGTGCTTTTTCCTACGTTTGGCCTTCCAACAATTGCCACTGTATAGCTCATAATAATTTAAATTTAATATTCAATTGTACTATTTTAATTAATTCAATATCAATACTTTAAGAATATTAATATTTAAACTAATTAGTACCCAAATTCTTTTAATTTAGACTCATTGTCTCTCCACTTAGGCTTCACCTTTACAAACAATTCCAAGTACACTTTGGAGCCTATAAAATCTTCAATGTCCTTTCTAGCCAATGTGCCAATTTCCTTGATCATCTTTCCTTTCTCCCCTATAATAATGGCCTTTTGGGTTTCTCTATTGACTATAATATCGGCCTGTATCTTAATTAATAAGGGCTGTTGCTTAAAAGAGTTCACCAGCACTGCGGTATGGTAAGGAATTTCCTCCCCGAATAGCTGGTAGATCTTCTCACGAATTAATTCACTTACAAAGAACTTAGTGGGCAAATCACTTAAATCGTCCTCACTATAAAAAGGAACTCCTTCCGGAATCATTTCAATCACAAGTTTCAATAGCCTTTCTATATCACTCTTATTCAATGCACTAACTGAAATAGTTTTAGTACAGTAAGGCTTGTCCTTGAAAAATGCAACTGCTTCTTTTACCTGGGTGCCCACTGCCAAATCCGACTTATTTAAGACCACCACACAGGGTACTTTTAGCTTCAAAGAAGTAAATAATTCATCCAATTCCTTGATATCGTCACGCATATCCACCATCAATAAAGCCACATCGGCATCTTCCAAGGCGCTTTTAACCGCCCCCATCATTTTCTCGTGCAGCTTGTATTTAGGGTCGATAATACCGGGTGTATCTGAAAAGATGATCTGGTACTCGTTTTCCTTGTTTAAAAAGGCCTTAATACGGTGACGGGTAGTTTGTACCTTGGAAGAGACAATAGCCATTTTCTCGCCCATAATGGCGTTCAGTAAGGTGCTTTTACCGGCATTTGGCCTTCCAAATATGTTTACAAAACCCGCTTTCATGCTATATTGTTGATTTACCCTTTAATTTACCCCTATTACTATGCAAACTTACTACAAAAAAAATCCGCTCTCGATAGGAATCGGGAGCGGGATGATGTTGCGAGGGAAGGGATCGAACCTCCGACCTTCGGGTTATGAGCCCGACGAGCTACCGCTGCTCTACCTCGCGATGTTTGGACGGCAAAGTTACGCCAATATTAGTTCCTAACCAAGTTTATTGGGGTGGATATCTAAGGAGTTGGCCAAAAACTAGGTTTCACATTGGTTCCGTGAAATTTACAATCGGCACAATCAGGATAGGTAAACCAATAGGAAATTGGTTCTTGAATTCCTGGTATATGTATACCTGTTACCCAATAGGTAATTTTTGCCTTGGTTATAGTATCAATTCGGTTGGGTACATCTACCCGCAAACAGGGGGACACATATTTCCAATTTGGAATGTTTTGGTTTTTTATGAATGTTCTTATTTCTTGAATTTCACTAAAATCAATATAACCTACCACAGTTTCAGAAGGGTTATTTATATTATGAATATTCCCTTTCAATTCTGAGGGTTGCGGATCCATAATAGAACCTGTTAATTCAGTATTCTTCTTCATTTTATCTAGGTAATTATATTTCCCATTGCTTAAACTATACTGCCTTACTAAAATACTGTATAAGATGGCTAGCCTTTCTGAATTTTCAGCAACATAAGTTAATGGTAGATGTATTTTATTCTCGTTTAATTTATCGGTGGTGCCAATTAAAATGGAGCTTGAATTAACTGTTGGCCAACACCTATAGCTTGATGTATCGTATTGTCTAGTATAATAATTAATCCAACTCACATCAAATAAAGGCGTGGGGCCTTGATTGATTTGAACGAATTTAAAAAATACTTTCCAGGGACTATTGTATTCATAAGTTTCTGTGTAGTCCCACTGATAATATTTGGTCACATTAGTATTATCGTGCGCATTCACATATATTTGAACGCCTCCGTTTTGTATACCATTGTTTTCCACTTGCCAATTCACGCTATCAATTACTGGGGTGGTTTGTATCGAACAATAATCAGATTGATAAGCAACACCAAGTATGGTTTTGATTGCCAGTTTGTACCTAATATTTTTTTTCAAGGAGAAATGAACAATTTGATAATGGCCTGAATCCAACTCGTTTAAGCTATAGCTACTATTGTCTTCCCCCATAATAGAAACAGTAGCTCCTGTTTCATAATTCTTCAGTCTCATCTCCAGTGGAGATGTTCTACTTAAATAAATATTGGTCTCTCCTCCACCCGCATTAACAACTCCTTCCACCACCAAATAACCAGTAGCCGGCGAAACTACGGGTGATACATACTTCTCCTTACAGCCAAGCGAGGCAAGTAAAATGAAGAATAAAATACAAGTGGGTTTCATTGGTTAAATTTATGAATTTTAACCAAGTTTATTGAGGTGGATCTGGAATTAGAAGAGGAAATGGATTCCTTTTAAGCCCTACTGTTTCGCTATCCTAATAAAGTAAACTACTTCATTGTGGGTCATGTCTGTTGATAAGACAACCTGTTGTCGATGACCAGGCTTATCCGTAATAAACATAACACCAGTATTTGGCGGTTCCGTTCCTAAATTCTCTGCTACAAATACCAATTCATTATTTTTAGCTACTTTGTCTACTTTCAATTTAAACTTAATAGGAATGTTCACTTTCAATTCTTGTCTATCAACTACAATTCTATTGTTATAGATTACAGAAACCGAATCTTTATCATGTATACCATTGTCATAAATTTCAATGGCTACTGTATCTGAATTTACAAATATAATAATTGGCTTTTTATTAATTCGTTTGGTTAAATATTCTACTATGCGTTCTTGCTCACGCTTAAGCTTTGCTAAAATGTCTAAGGATTTAAGAATTTCCTCTTTTGTCAAATCTTCTTCCACCAATTCATTCGGTTTAGCTAAAATTGATTTTGTTTTTGATGCAAGTAAAGAATCTTTGACCATTTTCTTTGAAGCTGTTACCCTAGCCACTAAATCCATTTGTTCTTTGGCTTTGGCTTGAGTAATTGAATCTTGTTTTATTCGATCTAATTTATCTTTAAGTAATTTTTCATTCTTTACATTCAATGTAGCTAAAACAGCAGCTTTTCTTATTGAATCTTGTTTAATTCTTTGTATTTTATCTTTTAAGGCTTGTTCCTTTTTAGCATTTAATGCGTTAAGGACTTTGGCTTTATTAATAGAATCTTTTAGGCGTAGTTCAAAAGCAACTGCCAGGGCTTTTTCAATGGCTTTTTGTTGAGCTAATTTTATAGCTTGTTCTTGAGCTTGTTTTACAATGGCTTCTTTAACAACCCTTATAGAATCTTGCTTAAATCTTTCTATCTTATCCTTAAGGCTCTGTTCCTTTTTAGCATTTAATGCAATATTTAGTTCAGCATTTTTAATTGAATCTTTCAAGTGAATCAAATTATTAGCAGCAAGCATTTCTGCTTTATTTATAGAATCTTTTAGGTGTAATTTATTAACGGCAGCAAACATTTCGGCTTTCTTAATAGAATCCTTAAGTTTATGTTGCTTTGCAATAGCAATTACTTGTACATTTGCTTTTTCACTGGCTCTTTGTTCTGCTAATTTAATGGCTTGTTCCTGTGCTTGTTTCGCAATGGCTTCCATTACTCCCTTTATAGAATCTTGTTTAATTCTTTCTATTTTAACCTTAAGTTGTTGTTCCATTTTAGCATTTAATGCAGCAAGTACTTCGGCTTTATTAATAGAATCTTTTAGGCGAAGCTCATTAGCAGCCGCAAGCAGTGTTGCTCTTTTAATGGAATCCTTAAACTGTAGTTGTTTATTAGCAGCAAGTAGCCCAGCTTTCTTAATAGAATCCTTAAGTTTAATTTCATTTGTAAGTGCCATTGATTTTTCACTGGCTAGTTGTTGAGCTAATTTTATAGCTTGTTCCTGCGCTTGTTTGGCTATGGCTATAATGACACCCTTTATTGAATCCTGTTTAATTCGATTTAATTTATTCTTTAGTTGTTGTACTTTTTTTGCATTTAAAGCAGCTACTAATTCTAGTTTTCTAATAGAATCTTTCAAATGAATTTCCTTAGCAACAGCGTTGGTTTTCCCATTGGGTATTGTCTTTGCTAAATTGTTATTATGTAATTGAATAGATGCCTGTTTTTTCTTTACTATACCAATTGTATTCTTGGCAAAAACTTGTTTATTATTTTTAATAGGATTTTCAACAACTGATAAAGTCTTTTTTAAAGTAGCACTATTTTTTAGTTTAAATGCAGTGCTGTTGATAGGTGTATAGAATGTATCTCCCTTTAGTGTGTTTAAACTAGCCCAATCTGTATTTTTGGTTTCACTTAACAAAATTTCAGCCCTTCTACTATTGGGTTGATTCGATTTTGCATACCTAGTTATACAAGGTGTTAAAGTATACTTTTTAGAATAGCCATTGGATACAATCCTGTCTTTGGACAATCCATGATTGACTAAATAATTTACTACATATTTAGCTCTTTTAACGGAAAGCAAATAATTGTATTTATAAGAACCAACGCAGTCTGTAAATGCTCCTATAATCACATAAGTATTGGGTATTTTAGATAACTTAATAATTAAACTATCTAATACCAATTTTTCCTTATCACTTAAAACATTTTTATCAAATCCATAACGCACAATATATTTTTGTCTTAAGTCATTGGAGATTATGCTGTCTTTTAATTTATTTTCTGTTAAAATGTATAATGATTGTATTGAATCTTGTATTTGTTTAGGGCTTCTTCCATATAAATTAGAAAAATAAGCGAAAGTTTTTTGATTTGGATAAGTTTCAATAGCAAAACATTCTAGTTTTTTTTCATAGTTATAAGTAGATATTAAATAATTTCTATTAGGCTTCCCAACAAAATGATACTTAGCTAAGCTATCTGTAAATAAAGAATCCACCACTACCCCTGCATCAACATCTCTAAAATATAATAATTGATGCGAAGCCAATGAGCTGTCATTTTTATACTTTAATACTCCATTTAATTCATAATACACTGGAACGTGTTTAACTCCAAGGATGTCAAAATTACCAGTTCTATTGGTAGTTAAATAATAGTTATTATTTATTTTATGTAAACTTAATTCATCACTTACCGTATTCATCGGGTAACCCAAATTTAGAACAGCACTGGTTTTATGAATTAAATTACTGTACACATCAAAGCCGCCTAATCCACCTGGACGATTCGAACTAAATAAAAGCGTATCATGAACCAATGTTGGAGAAATTTCATCGGCACTGCTATTGACAAATTCAAGAGGAATGGGTTTATTATCCCAGATATCACCGTTTCTTTTAACATAAAATAAATCATATCCCCCTAATGATCCCTTCCTATTACTGGCAAAAAAGAGGGTATCTGAATTGTCGGAAATAAATGGATATAAATAATCTGCAATTTCATCATCAAAATCTATTCTTTTTTTGTGACTAATTTTTCCATTTACAATTTTCGTTTGCCATAATTCCCATTTTCTGTTTCCCGCAACTCGTTTACCAGTTTGTTGTGCATATATAACAATTTTTAATTTTTCATTGTATGAAAACGCTTGATCTGTGGTAAATTCAGAAAAATTTGTTTCTACTTCATTTAAATTAGGGAGCTTCTTTATTATCCTGTAATCTAATAAAGTATTGTTGTCATTACTGGTTTGTGGTGTATAGTCATCATTTGTTTTAAACTTTATTTCCATTGTGTTAACAGGAGAAATTTTACTATTGTTTTTACTTAATAATATTGAATCATCCACCCAATATACTTTATTGAAAATAAACTTTTGATTTTGGATAGGTTTATTAGATATGTACAATAAACCTCCATGATAAGGTATAGGACTAAATTCATTGGAAGCAGTATTAATTGTTATTTTATTATCAATGAAGTCTAAAGAATCACGTAATAATATTTTTTTAGCTACAGGAATTTTATCCTGCCCTATCAAATAATTAAGGTTTAGCATTAATAACATTAAGCACACACAATATTTTATATGTTTTAATATTTTTGGCATATTAAAATATCTTGTACTTTTTATTGTTAGGGAATGATTTACCTATTTCAATTCTTAAAAACAATTCATTAGAATTAGGCAATTTAAATGGCATATCATAAGAATAACCAAACCTTAATTGAGGAGTTATTTGAATTTCGGCCATTGCTAAAAACAATTCCGAACTTCGATAGGATGCTCCTATGCCTACTAAATTTTTCATCCAAATATTTGTATTTACATCTATTTCTAATGGAGAGCCACTTATTGATCTAAATAAAACAGATGGTTTAATTGAAACATCCTCATTTAAATCAAATGAATACCCTGCAGTTAAAAAATAATGTATTTGATTTACTTGTGTTAAACTAGAATCTGATTTATAAGTGCTAACATTTGAAAAGATGATAACATCAGGGGCAGATAAACCGACATAAAATTTATCGTCATTGTAAAATATACCAGCTCCAGCCAGTGGTATAATTTTATTAAAATCAGACGAATACGCTATATCACTGGAAGCAAAAGAACCTGTATTCACTTCTGTTAATAATTTTAAATCATTGTAAAATCCCCCTTTTAATCCCATGCTAATGACCCCTTTGTCTGAAACGGGAAACTTTAAATTATAACTTAAATTTATTCCAGTCCTTCTAAATACATTTACATACCTGTCATCGTAAAGCTGTACGCCAAAACCAATATGCTTTTCTACATTGGAAGCATCATAAGTAATGGACTTTGTTGACGGAGCACCAGGCAAACCAGCCCATTGTTCTCTCCATACAAAAGCGAAACTAGGCACCCCCCTATTTCCCGCAAAGGCTGGATTGATGTTGGTCATATTGTACATATACTGGGAATACAATGGTAAAGATTGAGAATGACCATTAATAAACAGTAATATAAAAAATGGCAATAATAAATTATAATATCGTTTGGCCATTTATCTCTGTATAATTATATAGCCATTAAATACTTTTGTTCCTCCATTAAAATTGATCGCCTTAATAATATAATAATAACCTCCACTTATTAAATCTTGCCCACTAAAGCTGTCAGTACCTTTGCCATCCCATTCATTATTATAATTTTTTGAACGATACACTATATTACCCCATCGATTGTATACCTCTAAATCTATGGTAACATCAAATGGCTTAACAACTACAAACTTATCATTCACCCCATCATGATTAGGCGAAAATCCTTCTGGAATTACTACTTGTAAATCTTTGATGGCATAGGGGGTTGGACGTTTTGTAGTTTCAATGGCTTTATTATCAGCAGATGAAATCATATTCACGGTACCCCATTTGGTATCCACTTTTACATTTGCAACATTTGTCAAGCTGCCCACATAACCTTTTGGCGCTATGTTTAGTACTAAACTACTCGTATCAACTTTATTACTTAAAATTTTACTGGAAGTATCTGTTAAATTAATAGTTGAGCTACCGTTAAATGATAAATTTGACACCATCCCCCCTGTTGATTTATTAGAAATAATATTAAAATCGGATGTAATGGGAACAGAATTTTGCAAATTGTCAGAAATAACAACATGACTCATGGGGTAATTGGTTAAATTACTTACTATAAATGTAAATTTGAAATTAAATGTAGAATTGGTTTGCAATACTCCGGTATCCACTATTTTTTGTAAGTGAACAATATCATTTGGATTAAGAATGGTAATACTGAATTTAGAGGAATCACTTTCGATAGAATTCACTATTTGATTTACCGTGTAATTAAACACCCCAATCGAACTTGGCAAAATAGGAATAGCTCTTTGCTTAATATTATTAATAAAATAATTTATTTCGCTGCCATATATTCCTTTTACTTGTATTGAAATATTGATTGGATTACCTATCACCCCTTTTATATAAGTAGAATCAATAACTGCAGGCGCTGGAGGTCTTAAAAAGACAGTATCGTAAACGTATTCGGCACTATATAAATGACTTAAGGTATCAAATGATTTTAATGCATAAACATATTTACCTACGATGGTAGGTAAACTTGGTGCTACTGAATCGCATAAATTTGTAGTAATATCACACCAAACTGGTACGGTATTTAATGGTATTACACTAACCAATCCTCTTAATGTCTTAGGGTTGGCAATGTTTCCTAGAATATATTTAGCATTATTTACCTTAGGAGGCAAAGGCCTAATGGCAATTACATTTTTAATGGTAATATTACCACTAAGTGATTTAAATATATAATTATCAGCTGTTAATTCGGTGGTTACTGGAGTAATAACAATGTCAATTTCGTCAGATGTGGTTTTATCAGTGTAATTAGTGGCAAAGCTAACTTTCCCTGTTATGACTGAATCGGAATCATCTCCAACAAAACCTGTTATAGAATAAGTGCCTGCTTTTAAAACTGCTGATATCGGATCTCCATAATACACTGATATATCATTCGCTGTTATGGTTAATGGCGCTTTTTCAATTGTAAATAAGAAATCAGTAGATGTAGCAGCTGTATTGGTTCCATCTCCAGCAAGTGTAGCAATTGCCTTATAATTTCCTGGCATGCTTGGGAAAGTAGTACTTGTTGTATAGGTGGTTGAGGCCACTCCAGCATAAACAAATGACACAGCACCCGTTGATCCATGCTTTGTATAAGTTTTAGGTCCTTGAGGCAAAGCCTTGTAAATGTAGGAATTTGTTCCACTAATATAAATCGTGGAACTACCCGTCACTTTACAATCATCTGTAATTAAATAAGTCTTAGTGATATTTGAACCCACCGAATCTGTGATCGAAACTTCATAAGAACCAGGCGCGAGTGCCTTAACAGTTCTATCTGTAGAAATAAAATTATCTGGCCCTGTCCATGAATAAGTATACCCAGGGAATCCACCATGTGGTGTAAGATTTATACTTCCCCCCGCATCACAGGTAGAATTTGCTACCGTATCAGTAATAGTAATATGTGAAACATAAATTCTAAATGTTGCTTTTGCACTTAAATTCAATGGATTACTTACTAAGTATTTTAAATTAACTATTCCATTATAATCATCAGTTGGTGTAAATACAAAATCTCCATTTAAATCTGCTACGATGGAACCTTGTTCTGTTCCAGGTAAATTTAACAATTGGAAATTTAATTCAGTTGGTGCATACAATGAATCTGAATCATTTATTGCAACTGAATTTGTCAAAATAGCTCCATTCGTACTAACAAAAATATCAGAAACTGCTACTGGCAAATCACATAAAGGATTAGTTAAAGTGGTAGAATCAGTTGCAGTACATCCATTTGCATCAATTACTTGAACTGTAAATGTACTCGTATTTAAACCCTTGATGGACTGAGTTGTATCTTTTGTACTCCATAAATAAGTGTAAGGGGCTACACCTCCTGCAACAACAGCATAGGCCGATCCATCTGGTAAAGTGGCACAGGATTTGCTTTGTCCAGTTGCAGTTACTGTTAACGCAGTTGCTTTACCAACTGTTTTCGACATAGTAGCAATACATCCAGCAGAATCAGTAATGGATAAGGTATAATCTCCAGCTGCTAAACTAGAAGGTGATTTTATATTTCCTATAGATGTTGGGCCTTTCCAGGTATAGGTTAAAGCGCCAAATGCATTATCCACTGCTACATCAATTTTACCCGAAGGCATTCCTGCACAAGCACGCGTATCAGTTACATTGCCATATACTTTTAACGCATTCTCAGGTTGTGTAATACTAATTGAATCCTTTGCTTTACAACCATTTACATCTATTGCATTAACAACATATTTTCCGGATTTTAAAGCAGCTAATACACTATCTGATGAACCATTTGACCAAGAATAAGTATAGGGAGAAGCTCCTCCAATTGAACCTACCG
>Ga0304729_1000350_pt1 | contig 34481 bp, 45 predicted proteins | sample C_131016_MF_Meta_FD_190475 | JGI IMG/M metagenome (GOLD analysis project Ga0304729, IMG submission 190475) | Freshwater microbial communities from Lake Croche, Canada to study carbon cycling - C_131016_MF_MetaG (v2) (version 2) | ecosystem: Environmental > Aquatic > Freshwater > Lake | place... | reverse complement strand
TTAAATGCTGTGAATCCAATCTTTGCCCTAATATCCTTATCATAGCATTTGATATTCAATCCAATAAGGTCTAGTTTTTTACGTTCAATTAATCTAACAGCATCACGAATAACAGTGGGTTTAAAAAATCGTACATCAGCATCAATGAATAAGATGTAAGGTGTAGTGACTAGTCTAGCACCATTGTTTTTAGCAATACTAACAGGGCCGCCATCGATAATTTCTACATTTAAGTTACCCTTCATCAATTGAATAACTTCACGTGTATTGTCCGTTGAACAGTCTGCAATGATGATTCTAGTGCTACCTATCATTTGATTGCGTAGGTGTGTTAATAGATAGGGAATATAGTTTTCCTCATTCTTACAAGGAATTACAATAGTAATCTTATCGCTGAATATCATTGTTTCTTGCATTCGCCTACTACCTTAAAACTTTTAAACTTTAGTTGCCACTTCAATGTGCTTAGGACTTGCTCGCAAGTCTTTTGATCGTGGAATGTTAGTTCTAATTTTCCTGGCTGATCTGTCGGATCGTTTACGTGTATCGCTATTAGGATCAATAACCACATTGTCTTTCTCCTGTGTCCATGTAACTATCTCCCAAGTACCGTTATGATTTTCTACTAGGGCTGTACAACTTTCAACCCAATCGCCATCATTCATATAAACAACATCATCTATGTTTTTAATTTCAGCATGATGTATGTGCCCGCATATAACACCATCGAAGCCACGTTTTTTACAATATCCAGCAAGGTTCTTTTCAAAGTGGAACATAAAGTCCACAGCTTTCTTTACTCGCTTCTTAAGGTACTGACTAAGGCTAAAGTACCCAAAACCAAAGCGATGGCGTAGCCAATTGAACTTGCTATTAATCGATAAAATGACATCATATGCTTTGTCTCCTAAAAATGCTATCCATGGTGCTAGTCTAGTAATGCCATCAAACAAGTCACCATGTGTGACCAAGTAATGATTGCCGTCAGCACCTATGTGTTCTATTTGATTGTGTATCTCAACGAGTCCAAAACTGAATCCATAAGGAATCATTGGTCTTAAAAATTCGTCGTGATTTCCTGCAATATAAACGACACGAGTACCACGTTTAGCATGACCGAGAACACGACGCACCACATTAGTGTGGCTCTGTTTCCATCTCCATTTATTTTGTTGGATTCGCCAGGCATCAATTATATCTCCTACAAGGTATAGGGTATCACAAGAGTTGTGTTTAAGAAAGTTGTTTAACTTATCTGCTTGACAATCCCTTGTGCCTAAATGCACATCACTAATGAAAATGCTACGATAAGTTTTGGTTTCCATACCATTATTTATCGTAGCATTATGTATGCAATATTACAAGAGCGTTACACTTGTACTACTGTCCACTTGTGTGTAAATGGTTTACCTTCGGCCTTGTGTTTCAAGATTTTGGCGAACTCTTTCAAGCGAAGTTCGTATTGTTTCTCGGCATCGTGGTCGACGCAAGCCTTGTACAGTTTAGCTATTAGCTTTTTCTGTTTCATGGTTGTGTCCTCCTTGACAATTATTTAGTTATTTGTTGGCCAATGGATTGTCAATTGCTTTTTGAATCTTACTATCAACTTCACGCTTTAGAGTTTCGACTTCACGATTAATTTCTCTGCGGGCTGATGTAAATTCACTGTTGATTTCTTTGCGTGTTGATTCCATGTCTTTACGAATTGCGGCAGCTTCTGTTCGTGCTCGTTCTAAGTCTTCACGTACAGCTTTACGCATATCACGCATTTCACTTTCAGTTTCACGCTGTGCCGTTTTAACACTACGCTCTACCTGCTCAGTTACCGATTCATTACGACGCAAATCATTCTTTAGATCAGTTTTGATATCACGAGTGTAGTCGCTGGTCTTGGCACTGTTTTCTTCAATAACTGCCAGTCTTTTGTCAAAGCCTGATAAGTCTGGTGCTGAATATTCAGCAATCTTTTTCTTCATGCCAATATAGTCTTTGTACACTTCAAAACATCCGTATAATCCACCCAGTAATGAACTTACCAGTGTGAATGCAACCATTAGTTTAGCTGGAGTAAATTCATACCCGCCAATACTAATAACAGTATCTTTACTGGCATACTTCTTTACTGCTTCTTCAGCTTCGTCTATCTTTGCATTGACATCTTTTATTTCTTCTGTCATACTATTCTCCTTTTAAGACCAGTTTGCCGGCCATTTTGAATTTTTATTTTTTTGATCTGCTAACATTTTAATCCATTCTTTACGAACAGCAAGATCGTGTTTGGCATGCTCTAGTTTAGTCATTGAATTATCGCTATAAAACATATAATAAAACGATATACCAAAACCTAACCCTAGCATGAAATAAGCAATATAATCCATATTACTCTCCTCTCTTGTATTGTTGGTCAACCATTTCTTGGTGTAGTCTATCACTGCCGCCTGTTAAGCCTCTTAATAATCTAACATTATCTACTGTCTTTTGATTCTTGTAAACTTCTTTGGGTTCATAAAAGGCCGCGTCCTTCATCATAAACGAATATGCGTTAAATCCTTGAGGCACACTAGCCATTGCGGCAAGGTCAACACCGCCTGCTAGATCATTTGGCTGTACATTTCTATTCACCGTGCTGGTCTGCTGTTGTATATTTTCCTGCATTAACTCAAAACGCTGTTGCATCATCATTTCTGACAAGGGATTACCAGCACGACCCATGCCTCCAAAACTGGCTACTTGCATTGGCGGTATTTCAGCATCCACAGGTCTTGCTTCTATTCTAGGCTGGTATACAGGTGCTGTTTGTGATATTGGAGAAGACATATTAGACACAGTAAATGAAGCTAACGGATTATATCCAAGTGTATTTTTATTAACTGTAATACCTGTACCGCTAGACTGCTGCTGAGTTTCTATCACTACTTGCGTAGGAGGTTTTAACATAACAACACTAGTTGATTGCGTTTCTACTTGTTGACCGGCTGTTGTAGTTTGCTGAACTTGCTGAACAGTTTTGTTAGTTTGTTGCTGTTGTGCATTAGTTTGTTGCTGTTGCTGTTGTGACACTTGTGTTGACTGTGTTGTTGTCTGCTGACTAGCTTGTGTTGTTTGACTGGAGAACTGTGCGGCTGCTGTGGCACTGTTAGCACTCATATCTTGATTCGTGCTAACTGCGGCGTTGCTGGCAGCATTGGAACTTTGTACAGTTGCTTCAAAAGCCTTGGTTGCGGTTTGTACAGCCATTTGTTGAGTGGCCTTGTCATTTGCTTGTGCTGATTTAACTACACTCATTGCTAACTTACTTGGACCTCCTCCACCAGACGGACCAGGTTGTTGTGGGCCTGCAGATTGTGGACCAGCACTAGGAGGCGGTGCGTTTGCTGTTTGTGTAGCTTGTGGAGGGCCTCCAGCAGGTTGTGCTTGTGTAGGTGCAGGGCCTTGCTGTTGTGGACTAGGCTGCGACGGATTATCTTGCGGGCCGCCGGGATTTTGATTTGGATCTTGTCCTTGTGGACCAGGAGCAGGTCCTTGTTGTGCAGGTGATTGTTGCTGAGGTTGCTGTGCTTGTTGTTGTGGACTTGCTTGTGCCAATGCAGGTGCCGCATCTGCTACACCCGGAGGTGCTGTCGCAGGAGCAGGTTGTGTATAGTTGATTGCAGGCACAAATGAAGTAGCACTTGCATTTGAGACCGTGGATCCTAATATTGAATTTTTAACAGTAGCCAATGCATATCCTGGACAAGTAGGACTCGACAACGGATCAGAAATACATGGATCAGGCTTAGCTGAATATTTTAAGCTGAAGTTTACATCCTTAACTTCTGGGCCGTACGGTCCAACCCAGAAGTTGTTGTCTCTTCCAACAAATCCATATTGTGCATTACCCATGGTTGATGCTGTATAGGGAGTGGCAAATGTTTCGCTAAAGTTAAAAGTAGTCCAATTATACTTTCTATTAGTTTGGCTTGTGTAATCGTAGGCAGCAACCTGATTACCACCACTTCCATACAATTTTACATAGGCAGACAAATAATCCTGAGCACCATTATCCCAACCGTTGCCGTTTTTAGCAGTGAACCCAAAGTTAAATCCGCTAAGTTGTACAACACTTCCGCTGATAGCCAGTGCTTTGTTTATGTTAACGATTTGATTTAAGTCTACTGTGCCGTATGAGAAATTGATAACATTACTTCCAGCACCCCAAGCACTTACCCTAGGATTTGGGCCACAATATCCCGGATCACCTCCACGCCAGCATGTCAACTGAGCTCCTACACTGCCAGCATTATTCCAGTTGGATGTGGTATCCGTGGGACTACCGGTAAAGTTTGTTAAATTACCGGTAACAGAGTCAGTTGTTTGACTATTAATGGAAGCCGAATAGCTTGTAAGCAACAACGCCCAACAAACTACCAAGCCCAATTTTCTTATAAGTGTCATCTTCTTTAACCTCTGCTACTTGCGGTATTTTGTCTAGATTGGCTTCCCACGCTGCCTTGGCTTGTTCACCAATCTTGCCTTCGTATGGACAAGGAGTGCCAGCTGCCAACATGGCATCAAACACACGACGGTCTTGACACATGGTGGCAACTGCGGCCACTTTCATACCCATATCATATAATGTCTTGGATAGTTTCAAGCGTTCACAATTCATATCACGAACTGTACCGCCAGTACTAACACCAAAGATCTGTGTTTGAACTGATCCGCTTGTGCCTGTTGAGCATAGGTCAGCATTGCCACCACTCATCATTGCTGGTGCAACTGCTGTGGGCGGTGGTTGAATAACACGCTGAGTAATCTCTGTTTTGTTAATATTCGTATTGGTCATTTCGCCGCTGTTGATGTTTTGATTAACATTGGCGTTTTGATTAACATTGGTATTGGTGCTGGTATTAACATTGTTGTTGTTATTGGTCATACTACCACTTTGTACATTGTTGTTGGTCATTGTACCACTGTTGATATTAGTGTTAGTGTTGTTAGATGTGGATGTACTGTTGTTGATATTGCGGTTAGTCATATCACCAGTATTAATGTTATTGTTGGTATTAGAACTGGTACTTGTACTGGTGTTGATATTACGATTGGTCATATCACCTGTGTTGATATTTCTATTGGTGTTATCACTGGTACTAGTATTAACATTATTGTTGTTGTTCGTACTAGTACTAACATTGTTATTGTTATAAGTCATTGTACCAGTATTGACATTGTTATTTTGATTAACATTAGTGCTGGTACTTGTACTTGTGCTGGTATTGACATTGTTGTTGTTATTAGTCATTGTACCTGTGTTGACATTGTTATTGTTAAATGTCTGTGTACCACTATTAACGTTGTTGTTGTTATTGTTATTTGTATAGGTCACAGACCCGCTCATAACATTATTATTGTTATTGTTGTTGGTCAGTGTGCCACTATTAACATTAATGTTGTTGTTGGTGTTGGTTGTACCGCCACTTAATGCAGTATTGTTGTTAGTAGTCACAGTGCCACTATTAACATTGTTAGTGTTGATTGTGCTGACACTGTTGCTGGTACTGTTGGTATCTACTAGACTTTTTGAGTCATAGCTGCCTTGATTAATAACAGTTTGTGGCAACACAGTGGTGCTTGATAGTGCCAATATTAACGTTGGCAATATATATTTAATACGCATGGTTCGCTCCCGGTAATTCCACATGTATTTAAACCATGTGGTGTGCGAATTAAACTATGCTATTTGTGTTTTTTGTTAGTGTGTTAACAAACTCAAGTAGTAATTTATGGTGTTGTCCGTTGTGATACTTACCTTTCATCCAACTATAACTATCATACCAAAATTGTTCGCTCTCTGGGTGTGCTCCTATCAGCCCTATATTATCTTGTATTATTGCCATAGGATCGCCATTAGCATATGTAGATATTGTTTTAAATTTGCCAGTATCACCCACTAATGCACATCCATCATACCAAAACATGTTTGTTAGTGTGCCTTCCCAAGTTATACTGATATTTTTAGCATGCGGTCTGCGTGTATCTGTGTTGGGCTGACTAAGATACTGCACAGCATCTACACTATCTAACATATCAAAGTAGTGCTGTCCAGCCCAATAAGCACCCATGCAAATTCCCAAGTATTTGCCACCGTTGCGTACAAAATCTTTAATTCTATCACTATTATGTTTAAATGCTCGATCAAAGGAGCTTGCATCGCCGAATCCACCAGGCACAGCAATCATATCCACATCATCAAAAAAATTATCTTCTAATGGGTTAATACTAAAAATTTTAAAATTATAATCGGATTGTAATGCTCGAATAATACCATTGCCTGATTGTACTGAACACTTTGGATCGTACAAAAATAAAGCAATGGTAGGTTTCATACTACTTAGTGACCATACTAAACAATGCAAGTTCTCTTGCATCTTCCTTTGCACTTAATGCAACTTCTTCTGCACTTGGTGTCCATGCTGATGCACAGGCTGAAGCAAATACGGAAATGACAAATATAAATGATGTTAATTTCATGTTAGTTTCCTTTTTTAAATTGTTTAATAGCAGATTTGACTAGACTGTCAATGCTGTTTATTATTGGAGTGTCCTGTACTGAGTCTTCTCTTACACTCAGTGGTATTTCAGTACAGCCCAATACCACTGCTTTTGCTCCCCTTGCAATAAGACTATGAATAACTGTTATAAACATGTCATGTGCTTGCTCAAATTGATTAGCTTTGATTAAATCAATTGCAGGTTGTACCAATGTATCCATTTCTAGTTTAGTGGGTACTATACAATCCCAACCTTGTTTATTAAGTTTGTATTGATACAATCCCAACTCAATAGTTGCCTGTGTACCCATTAGTCCAATTGTAGAATTGATTACATCAACACTTCTTAATGCATCGTCAACACTGTCTACAATATGTATGATTGTAACTCGGGGATTTTGTCTAACTAATTCACTGTACCAAAAATGTGCGGTATTACATGGAATAACAATTAAGTTACAACCTGCGGAAAATAACCCCTTGATTCCATCTAGTAGATAAGGTAAAGGCTTGTCATCTTTGTTGAGCAAACTTGTGCTACGATCTGGAATAGTCGGATCACTCCAAAGCACAGTAGGTATATGCTCTTGATCACACGTTGCAGGAGTTTGTGCAATCAGGCGTACCATAAACTCGGCCGAAGCAGCAGGCCCCATTCCGCCCAGTACGCCAAGTTTTTTAATCATTTTTTATTATACAGTAAACTAGATGCCACTATCATAACAGTCTGTGCTATGTCAACATCTGATGGCTTTTCTTTCCAACCTACACTGATCTGTCCGATGAATAAACCTGCTTCTGCTGGAACACTGATACGGCACATGTAGGTCACGCCGGCTGCTTTATAAGTAAATCCAATATAGCTTTGCGGCTTTAAGTAGTCTGCACAAGGAATCTTACCTGACATTAAGCCAATTACATCTTCGTTGTTGCTGAGATTTTTTGTCAGCAATCCAACATCTGCACCGTCATGAGTTTTGTCACGTCCACTGCCCCGACTGGTCAAGTAAGTTAATTTTCTAGTATTGAGAACTGTATTAACTTCGAATACAGCTACTAGTTCTGCTTCGGTATTTTTTAAGATAAAATTAACAGCTTCTTCATACTTGCCATTCATTTTTGGTAGTGCTTGTTGAGCACGATAACTGGCCATGAAGTTATCTTTTTCGCTATAGATGATCCAGCCTCCAAAGGTAAGGAGGCACAGGAACACAACCGTAAATAGGCGAAATGGACTTTCACCTATGAACTTTAATAGTTCAAGCAGGAACTCTTTCAGCTTGTCCATTGTCTATGTCTGCTACAAATGCTGTTACAGCCATATTACCAATAACATGGCTGGCTGTGCGAATCATATCCATTAGTGGATCAACAGCAATAAACAGTACCAGCACAGCTTCGCTTGGCAGTTTTAACAAGTCACAAACAACTGCTACTGTAGCCACTGTAAGAATACCTGTTGTACCTGCACTTGCTAGACCTGCTAGAATACTACCAAATAGTATAACTATTAGTCCACTAGCACCCAACGATAAATCGTAAATTCCAGCAATAAATGATGTGGCAATGGCATAGTAAACAATGCTACCAATACGATTAACAGTAAAGCTCAGGGGAGTAGTTAGTTCTACAGCATCTTTATTATAACCTAGTTTGACCAAGGCTTCTTGGCTGTAAGGAATGCAAGCTAGGCTTGAACGACTACTGACAGCAATCATAAATGTTTCTTGTAAAGTATGTATTGTGTTTATAATGCCTTTACCGCATTTTAATGCAATGTAAACTGCGGCAATGGCAACAACTACAAACCCGCCCACTGTTTGCTGAACAATAAAATCAACCATGGTACCAAAAATGCCTACGCCTACTTTGGCCACCTGTGTTGATATCATGGCAAATAGTGCAATAGGTAAGAAGTAATTTAAAAACTTGAAAATACTGATACTGGCCTGTTGAACACTTTTGAAGATATCAATCATAACTTCTTGTCCCACAGACTTTATGTTGCCCAGGGCAATACCAAAGATTAAACAGAAAATAACAATCTTAAGACTTTCACCAGATTCTAAACTTTGAAAGATATTTTCTGGAATAAACTTCTGTATTACTGCACCTGCACTGGGCTTGGCCGCAACTGGCATGGGTTCTTTTAGTGTGACAGACATTTCAGTGCTTTGATCTTTATTGTTGACCAACGCACCTAACTGTACTTTCTTTTCAGCTGTCATTTCACTACCAGTTAATACTGTTGATCCAACACCAATAACGGAAGCCATAAACATACTGGCAAGAAAACCAATAACAATCTTTTTAATCATTGATTGACTGCCTTCTTTTTGTAGTAGTCCAACTACACCCACTAGAATGGTAGCAAATAAGAAAGGTATTACAACAACTTTTAACAAGCTGATGTATATACTACCAATTGATTCCAATGCCAATACCTGTTGTGGCAAATATACTCCGCCAGCCACAGCCAACAGAATACTGCCTAGAATAGTCCAAGGACTAGATAATAATTTCTTTATATCGATTTTCATTTGTTTTCCTTGTATCTATTCATTAATTTTTTAACATCAATATCACGGTATTCACTGGAAATGACAAAATTAGCGATGCCCAATAATTGTAAGCAATTGGGTCTAACAGCCATGCCAATTTGATCTACGCTGTCACTGATTGTAATTGTTTTTGTAGTTAAGGCTGCTTCAGGCTTTTCAAAACTAATTTTTTTAATTTCAAACTCATCGCGGTAAGCGGCATTGATTTTACCACTTGTAACATTTGCTATAACTACACCCCAGTCATCTTCTGGTAGGAATGTGGCTTTGGGAAAGTTAATGCGAGCATAAGTGTCGTAACTGGAATTACGGATGAAACTTATCTTGCCATCAAAATCTCTGATAACTTCGTAAGGTTCACGACCTTTAGTGTTTTGGCTTAACCAAAGACGATTTACAATTATGCTTTGTTTTAGTGTCACATAAGGAGCACTGAATCTTAATGCTTGTAATCTGGGCCCAGTGATGCTTAATTTGCTAACAGCAATGTCAGCACGGCCATCACGAACTTGTTCTGCTACTTCAGCAAAGCTGGCAGCATCTCTTCGAAATTCTACTGGCACGCCTAACTGTTTACCAATGCTACGAGCAATGTCAACATCTAGTCCGTGTAGGTTATCGTCCTTACCACTAAAGAATGGAGGACTGTCTTTGCCGTTCATGGCCACCACTAATTTGCCTGCTTTTTTAATAGCGGCAATGTCAGTGGGCAAGGGAACTTTGGAGTCGGGCATTTGTGCATAGCTAGGAAGTATAGCTAACACACTGAGAGTTAAGGATATTAATAGGTTTTTCATAATAGTATTTATACTATGAAAAGGAATTAAACTACCACATTATTACAGTGATATTACTATCAAATGCCCTTTGAAAGAGCATGTTTAATACCAGCTAATTTACGTAAACGAATAATATCCTTGTCACCTGCATCTTCTTCCATCTCTGCATGATGTTCGTCGTGAGGGTTGGCAGCAGTATTTGGAGCAGGCGGTTGCCATTCTGCTCCGTTTAGTGCATTAACTTGAGGTTTAGTATATGTAGATTGTACAGGATTGGTAGGTGCTGTAGCTGTGGTAGCGGCTGTTTTTGATTTGTTAGGAATCATTGTATCATTATCAATAGGAGATGTCGCAGCCGCTTGTGATTGCACTTTACCAATTGGTTTAACATGTTCGGGTTTTCTAAAGCGTTTAAATGCCGCTAACTCTTTCATTAATTTTAATGGTTCAATAATATTGTTAGCATATTCTTTACCCTCACCGCCACGTCCTCGTACACGGATATCCACTAATCTACCACCAGGGCCTGGATTATTTTTATCAAAGAACATTAAATCTGGAGTTTTTGCACCACCAGTTTTGCTACTAGTTCCATAGGTTAACTGACAAGTAATATTAATATTTTGTTCTTTGAAAAGTTCTGCTAGGCCTTTATAGTTTAACAATCTATAATCACCTTTGCCGTGTGTTTCGATAACTTGCATTGTTGGATCATTTTTTGTAGCATGATGATCTGCTAACCTAGCCACACGAGATGCAAGTTCTGCATCTCCTCCTGGTAGTTCTAAAATACTTAAAAGTTGTTCCCATGCTTCCTGATACGCTATGCTCATTGCCGGAACAAATTGTTGTTTTATGCCGCTCTTTTTGGCAGCTGCCATGATGTCTGCTTTTTTATCTTCAAGATTAACGCCCAACGGGCCAAATAATTTAACAAGATTATCATACACTTCTTCTGGGTTATCACCTCGGCCTTGTTGACCTATTAAACCATCACTTAATTTAACACTGAGTTTAACTTGTTCATGTTTTTTAGTGGCCTGACCTTGAGCATTTAGTACATTGATAGCTACGTCCATTTTGTCACCTGCTTTACCTGCAAGCAAAATGGAAATGTTATCAGGGCGATTATTTTTATATAAGGCATCTGCATAGCGTTGCCCTAAATCACTGTTGGCGTATTTGATCCAGCTGGCAACTTGGTCTGCAAATGCTGGACGGAATTTTGGATCAGTAAATACTGCCTGTACGTCTGTACGCATTTTGATAGATATATTGATATGGTCAGATATTTTGCTATTTCGATCAGTTACAGAGTCTCCAACTACGTCATCGCCTTTTGGTTTAATTCTATCAACAATAGTCCAGATATCATTTTCATCTATTTTAGCAGTTAAGTCGCCGCCGCGAGCAACTAATTTGGCGTACATGGCAACACCCAATAGTGCTTCTGCAACTAATCCTTTTACACTAGGACTAAATTTTGCCTGTGCTTCTTCGCCTGGTTTAGTTTCATAGTGTTTGGTCAAGCCGCCTTGTATAAGATCCATCCCGCCTAATAATAAAATTGGTTCTTTTTCTTTGCGTGAGAATTTAATAGCAAATAATCCGCCTTTTGAAGAAGCACCAACCCGAGCAAATAATACACCTTTAGGTTTTTTGAAAGAAGTTTCTTCTGGGTAGGGTCCTGACGCATTCACTTTGTATAATATATCGTCTGCATCAAAGTCAGGAATGCTGGATTGTATATATGATAGCAGTTTTTGCCCTTTATCAGCGGAACTAATTTTTACAGCCTGCGAGCCGTCATATCGAGGAGCAAACACTGAAGCTTCAAAAATAAATGATACAAACTCGTTAAATCTCATAGTTTAGTATTTAGCGAATCTCAGGAAACAAGCATTCCTGGATGAAAACTTGTACATCTTCTTCACTAAGTCCCAAACTAACCATAACTTTAGGTGTATGTGGGTTCTGTTTTTGATTTTCACAGTAGTAATTCTGTGCAGTTGTTGTATCTTTAGCTGTATTATTGGTTTCTGACACAGCTTCTAGGTAATGATCAACACCGTTCTTTGCCATGGCAAAAATCTGTGCTAATTCTGCTTCATCGCTTACATTGCCTGCGGCAATCATATTGGTACTAAAAATGCGTTCAGCCCAGTCTGGTAGTTTACGTTTTTTATTCCAGTCTAATTTGTTGGATTCTTCAGCGAACCATTCTAGCATAGGATGCTCGGGATCGCCTGCAGGGCTGTAATCATAAAAACAGCCGGTAATTTTGTTCTTACCAGCAATCACATCAAATCCAAATATCGGAGCAGGGTTATGGGTATATGGAAAGATACAGCAATGCATCATCCACAAACCTTTTGTTTCACGTGCATCTACAACGTCGATGTGTGCTCTACGATAATGACTACTTTGCCATACTTTGTTTACCCAGCCAGGCTGATTAAACCGATCCATTCCGGGTTCGTGTATAATACTGCCTGTTGCATAAAACTGTTGTTCAAAATACTCTTCAATTTTAATTAATGTATCCCAGACATTACTCTCCATGATACAAATCTCGCATCATTTTGATAGCGTACTCAAATGCTATGCGAGCTTCGTCTCCAAGATCGTCTGTAAGTTCTGCACGGATAGCGGCTTTAAGTGCATCAGCATCTTCAAACTGATAAAACTTACCTCTGGTATAAGGAACTTGTTTGGCAATAATTTGTCCGCCAAACAAGTCACCCATGTGTCTGCAATATAAATGTGCCTTTACCAAATGCTTACGGTCTGGATCATTACATAACGCATGTAGGTATGTTTGATACTCAAGAGTAGCTGGTGTTAGATAATGATAGCTGCCATCATCTAGTTCATTAAAGTCTTCGACGATTGCCCGCAGTCTTGGCAAAGTTGGCATTTTTTCAAAGAATCCCTGACGTTTTCCATACCATTCAATAGGATCGTAAATCGCTAGTAAATTGTATAGATAGTTTCTGTAATCTGCTTTTTCAATTTTGCCACTCAATAGTAACTTGGCAAACTTGGTTGTTTCTGCCTCATGGTGAAGGTCTTTGGTGATTTCGCGTAGGCTCATTCTTCTTCCAATTTAATTTGAAGCGGGTGGCCATTTGTACGTGCTTGATTAGTGGTTTCAACTGCTTTGGCTTCGGCAATTTCAAAACTATATATTCCAGCAATACCGCTACCAGTTTCATGTACTTCCAGCATAACTTCTTTTGCAGAGTCGGACGAGTGTTTAAAAACTTCCATCAGCATAGAAATTACAAAATCCATAGGAGTGCTGTCGTCATTGAGTAGAATAACTTTCCAACGCTTTGGTTCACTTACCACTACTTTAATTTTCTCGTCTAGCTGAATATCTGTGCCTGCCATTTAGTTCTCCAAAGATGGGGGGATTTCTCCCCCCATTGTTATTTACATTATTTAATTTTGATTTGACGTGGTTTTAGTGCTTCGGGGATAATACGCTCTATTTCAATTTTAAGCATACCGTCCTTGACTTCAGCACCTCGAACTTCCATATACTCTGCAAGGGTAAATTGTTGTTCGAAGTCTCTAGCTGCCAAACCACGATGTAGATACTCTACACCTTCGCTAATAGAAGTTTTTTTACCTGTAATGTACAGTTGATCTTGATCAACTTCCACAGTAATTTCTTCTTTGCTAAATCCAGCAACTGCCACTTCAATACCATAATGTGTATCGCTATACTTTACAATATTGTGTGGTGGGTAATTGCCATTTACGTTAGCGAATTGATTGTTAAAATATCGATCAAATCCTACAAGTGCCCTGCTAAGATTAGCAAGTTGGGCTGTGTCTACAGTTCTTAATTGTGTCATAATTTTCTCCTTTGATTAAGCAAGAACTTTGCAGGACCCCGAAGGCATCCTGCTTGTTTACATTATATTACTTTTTGTCCGCAGGGTCAACCTCTGTGAAGGCCGCATCTACGGTAGTTTCACCACTTTCAGTTTGTGGTGTATTTTTGGCTTGTTCTGCGGATTGTTTTTTAGCAATCACAGGACCTGCCGCTTCAAAGAATGCAGTCATCGAAGTGGTAATGGCTTCTACATCTTCTCCACTGATCGCAGTTTCAACTGCGGTCAGTGCAGTTTCGTAGGCAGTCTTTTCTTCTTCGGACAACTGATCTTTGAATTCTGCAAAGTCTTTCTTAATGCTGTGTGTTGTTGCTTCTGCATTATTACGTGCATCAATCAAATCACGTGCCTTCTTATCAGACTCTGCATTTTCCTCTGCATCACGTACCATGCGTTGGATCTCAGCTTCTGTTAGGCCGCTATCCGATTTGATAGTGATTTTGTTTTCTTTACCGGTGTTCTTATCTTTGGCACTGACATTCAAAATACCATTGGCATCAATGTCCAGTGTTACTTCAATTTGTGGCATTCCACGCATTGACGGTGCAATGCCTTCTAAGTTAAACTCTCCTAGAATTTTGTTGTACTTAAACAACTCACGCTCGCCTTGTGCAACTTTGATGGTCACAGCAGGCTGGTTGTCTTCTGCTGTTGAGAACACTTGTGAATGTTTAGTTGGAATGGTTGTATTTTTAGCAATTAGTTTTGTGAATACACCACCCATTGTTTCAATACCCAATGACAATGGTGTAACGTCTAACAATAACACGTCTGTCTTGTCGCCAGCTAGAACAGCACCTTGAATTGCGGCACCTACGGCAACAGCTTCGTCTGGGTTAACGTCTTTACGTGGTGCTTTGCCAAACAATGCTTCAACAGCTTCTTGCACTTTAGGCATGCGTGATTGTCCGCCCACAAGGATAACTTCGTCAATGTCGGCAGCAATTACTTTGGCATCCTGCATGGCAATCTTGCATGGTTCAATACTACGTGCAATCAATGTCTCAACCATGCCTTCAAACTTAGCACGACTAATTGTAACATTCATGTGCTTAGGGCCATTTGCATCTGCTGTGATGTACGGCAAGTTAACGCTAGTTGATTGTGCGGATGACAATTCAATTTTAGCTTTTTCTGCGGCTTCCTTCAAACGTTGCAATGCCAGCATGTCTTGTTTAAGGTCAACAGCATTGTCTTTCTTAAACTCAGCAACCAAATAGTCCATTAGAACTTGGTCAAAGTCTTCACCGCCTAGGAATGTGTCGCCATTTGTTGATAATACTTCAATTTGTTTGTCGCCGTCAACATTGGCAATTTCAATAATTGATACGTCAAATGTACCACCACCCAAGTCATACACAGCAATTTTACGATCCTTCTTATCCTGCTTGTCAACACCATATGCAAGTGCGGCCGCAGTAGGCTCGTTGATGATACGCAACACTTCTAATCCAGCAATACGACCCGCATCTTTAGTTGCTTGACGTTGGCTGTCGTTGAAATATGCTGGCACAGTAATAACTGCCTGTGTTACTTCATGTCCAAGATAGTCTTCAGCAGTCTTTTTCATTTTGCGTAGTACTTCAGCTGACACTTGTTGTGGTGCCAACTTTTCACCATTTGCTTCGATCCATGCATCACCGTTGTCCGCTTTGACAATACCGTAAGGCATCAAATCAATGTCTTTTTGTACTTCTTTTTCGTCAAACTTACGTCCAATAAGACGCTTGCTGGCGTAGATTGTGTTCTTTGGGTTTGTGACTGCTTGTCGTTTTGCTGTAGCACCTACGAGTATTTCGTCTTTGGCGTAAGCTACGATTGATGGTGTTGTTCTAGCACCTTCGCTGTTTTCAATTACTTTGGCAATTCCGTTTTCTAGGATTGCCACACAGCTATTTGTTGTACCTAAATCGATACCGATGATTTTGCTCATAATAATCTCCTTTAAATTAAGCAAGAAATTTGTAGACCCTTGTGGCGTTCTACAAATTTATTTATCTCTGTTATCTTGAAATGTCTATGGTTTTGGCCAAGGGCATATACTCTTTTCTCAACTCCAAAATATGTTTGTCAAACCCTTGTGGAGTAAGTTGCTTTGCATCAATTGAAATTAAATTATCGTCGTAATACTGCTTAACTTCTGCACTTTTTAGGGCAGGAATAAAGTGTTTACTATACCAGTCTACGATTTCTTGTGGTGTGTTAGGCGGTAGTGCCAATGCCCATGCGGCCATAACACCGATATGGTTTCCACCCACTACAATAGGTTCAGCCTGCGGTAGTCTCTCTAACCGCTTGTCTCCGGTAATACCCAGCAATTTTACATGCCCTGATTTAACAAGACTGTTGGCTATGGCAATGGGCATAATTCCAAACTCAGTGCCAGCATCGCTGGCCACACTTTGCAGTACTTGGGCCGGCCCTGGAAACATGACATAATCAACTTTGGATTTGTCACCTTTGGTGTTGAGCATAAAATATTCATAAGCCATTCTATGAGCTCCTCCGCCAAGTGCAAATGTCACAGGCTGGTTAGTAGTTTGTACCAATCGTATTAACTCGCTAACTGTGCTGATTTTACTCTTAGGGTTCGCTACAATACACAACGGACTTTGACCCATGCTCATAACTGTGACAAAACTGTCGTATTGGAATTTTTTAATCTTTGATTGCCAAATGTCGTTAGTTACATACGTGCTCATGTGACTGGGAATAGCTATAGTATATCCGTCGGGAGCGGCTTCGTACAGCTTGTTCATAGCAATGGTGCTATCGGCACCTGGCTTCAATTCAATTACAAAATTTACCGTAGGATTGTTCTTTTGAACAATCGCACTGATAGCACGGAATCCTACTTCGTTACCTGAACCGGCTTGATTGCCAATGATAACTGTGATAGGCTTAGTTGGCTCCCACGCTGAAGCACCAGTGCTGATAAAAAATAAAATTGTTAGTAGTAGTTTTTTCATGTTCGTTTCCATTCTGCGTAAATTCTGTTGGCATCTCTGCCCAAGTCCTCTAGATTAAATCCAAACTCTTTAGACAGTGTAACGTGCCACTGTTCACTCCACGGAAAGAATTCAATTTGCTCGCATTCTTTATTACCGTGATCTTGCAATCCGGGATTACATCTCCAGTATATACGTGCTTGCGGCTTAAGGTGTTTAACTACACCGGCTATCTGGCTTCGTATAGTGTCTATGTTGCCAAAATTAACACTGCCTAAACACAAGGCAACATCGAACTGGTGGTCTGATTGAAACTCTTCAATTGTTGTTTTAACATCCGCTTCATCAAATGCAGGATCAATTCCCACAAGATTTTTAATTGTACCTTTGAATAGATTTCGGCCACAGCCTACGTCTAACACATGTTCGTTATTTTGGATTCGTTTTGCTAAATCGATTCCTGTTACAGAATATTGGGGCACACCTTTGTGTCCCCAATGATTGGCAAAATAATTATTCAAGTACACTTGGTCAGTCATCGTACTCCTTTCAAAATCGTTACCAATATGTCATAGTCCTTGCGAGCTACTTCAATCTCTTGACCGAACGTATCCTCAACCCATTTGCTTGTAAAGTAATTCCAAGTCAAATCATGTTTATGAGCAAACTTTAAAATTGCATCGTTCTGTTTAGTTATCTCACCCAACATGCCTGCATGATTTTTGTATGCCGAATAGTCAGGATAATCAATATTGAATCCACCAGCTTCATGCCACCATGCATAACTGCTGGCATCTGGACGATAGACCAACATGATCCAATCTTCAGGATATACTTCTGAGATTGTTTGTAGCTTAGTTGCCCACTCGTGACTTTTAACAATTTTACAGCCGCCTGGTTCAAGCCATGCTTGGTCTATATAAGTTGGGTCAAGATATGTTTCAAACTCCATACCTGATCCAAAATACGCACCTTTATGTCCGCTGAACTTGCCGTGAGCATATTGTCTATTTGGATTGTGGTCGCTGGTATTGATACCTTCAAGCTGTTCTAGCGTCTGTGCAATACTACTCCAGCGACTGCCTGGTACACCTGTAAAAAAGATTCTATTTGGCAACATTAAAAATATTACTCCACTTTTTAAGTTTTTCACGTTTGGCTTCTGCGGCCAGTTCAATGTTGGTCCAACTAACCACATCCAGCTCTTGCAGAATCTCAATCATAGCATACAAGTCGCCTAGCTCTTCTTCCAAGTGCTCGCGATTAGTTTTAGGCTTGCCTGGTTTAAGATTGTCTAAACCAAAGCGACTAATTTTACTTACTGCTTGGATTACTTCGGCACATTCTTCTTGGAGAATGTCCATTACTTCTTTAGTTTGACTGTCCATAATTACCTCTGATTTGCAAATGGTGCAATGTATGCACCGGCACTGGTTGTGCTAGTGCGTAGTGTGTTATAGACATTTTGAATGCCTACTGCCTGGTTCCACGCATCCTCTAAAGCATGGTGTGCTGTAACTGGAGGGCGTTGCGGATTGATTCCAAGATCAAATGCTGTGCGTACATCACGCACTTCCCAGAAACTCCAAGGAATTGCCTTGCCAATTTTACGGAACACATGTTCGCAAATGATGATGTCGAAACATGCACCGTTGGCCCACACACGTTTGGCACCCCAGCAGAACTTGTACAGTTGTGCAAACGCATCTTCGATTGGGATACGATCATTGGGATCAAATGCAGCCTCTTGTGCTTCCTTGCTTTGATTGGCCCACCAAGCAATTGTGTCATCGTTAGTGGTTAAGCCAATTTGGTCACAGCTATCCAAATCTACCTTAACGTAGAAGCTGTCCATTTTTGGTTCTTTGATTTCGGATCCGAATGGATCAAATTTTACTGCACCGATTGTAAGGATAGTTGAATCCGGAGTTGTATTCAACGTCTCCAAATCGATCATAATATCTGTATTTGCCATGTAAGCTCTTTCATAGTGAGCTTACATTATAACAGACTTATTATGTTATGTCAATAGAATTTTGGTGGAAGTTGTTGATCACGCAGTTGTTTTCTTAAGCGTGATTTGGCAGCACCTTTTTTACGCTTACGTTCAGTTGTTGGTTTTTCGTAGAATTCTTTCTTTTTAAGATCTTCCAAAATGCCAGCATCATCCACTTTACGCTTGAAACGTCTTAGTGCTTGGTTGATGTTTTCGTTATCTTTAACAGTAACGCCGGTGCCTTTACTCTTCTTCTGATATATCATTGTCTTCCTCTTCGTCCGATATTTCTAATTTTTGAATAATCCAATCCAAGTCAAAAATTCTATTTTTGCTTATTAATTTATATGGCACAGTTTCATTCATAGTTATATAGTAAGCATTTGGCATTGCCAACAAGAAACTGATAAACTGACTGGTAATAGGATCACAATTATCAACATCAATAATTACTACTTCTACTTGATGTGCAATACTGAGTGCCCAACTAACATCAACATCGTCGTCATCGTAAATGAACACATTGATATCATCAATTGATTGACTTAAAATAGTTTGGAACTTTTCTTTAATTTGCATCGATGGCTTGATCAATAAGTAACTGAGGTTCATATTGAATAACTTATCGGGAGGTGTTATTAGTGTTATCTTTCCTAAGTTCATATATTCTATCTACAAATTGGTTTAATTTTTCTATTGTATAGTTACTAAATTTTGGGCCTTGCAATTGTGTTTCTGTAACAAATTTAGCTAATGCCGGATCTGTTGATTCATCAACCACTATGTCCTTAAATTTACTTATACCATATAGCTTGTATAACTCATCTTTTGCACGGGCACTTGAACGTGTACTAATTCTTGACCAAAGTGTTTCTTCGCTTTGTTCTGAATTTTGAACATAAGTTAGTCCCTGTTCTTGATTTGTATCTTGCCTTCCTGATCCTTGATCATGTAGGTCTTTTTTTTTGATTCTTCCACTACGGCAGTGTCTTCAACGATTGATTCAACAGGCGTTGTTTCATCCTGTTGAATCAATTTGGAATCTTCCACTAATTGCCTTTCAGCTTCTTCAATCATACGGTTCCATTTGTCCAGTTCTGATATTTGTTCTGGTTGCGGCTCCGGTGCAGTTATATCACCTCCTAGTGCTGTCAACGGCGTTTCGCTTGGAACTTCTGGCTGTGTGTGTTCGTGTTCAAATGTGTCAGCTGGATGTTCTCCAGCATCTACAAATTTGATTGATTCTTTAATTTCTTCTTGTTCTATGACAGTAGGTTCAACAACTATGCTGTCGTCACTCTCCGTGGTCAGGCTGTCATCTTCTGCTTTTTTCTGTTCTTTTATCCAGCCAAATGTCATTTGTGCCGCCAGCAACATAATGACTGCTAAAGGATCAAACACAACCACGATGAGAATAATGATCCATGTTACTGCACGTTCCAATGAATTCTCATCTGCCCCATGTTCACCATAGATGAATTTGGCGATGTATTTGATTGGTCCTACTTCTGCTTCAACTTTGCGTACTTCTGCTCGAATTGGTGCGGCTTGGTCATTAAGGCTAGCAATCTGTTTCTGGTTGGCTTCAATATCTTTGGCAAGACTAGATCGATCACGTTGCTGACTTTTACGTACAGCATTGGCTTTGTCCGCACCCTTTTCGTCTTGGCTACGACCCATGATTTGATCCACAGCCTCATCCATTTGTTTGAGTTGTTTACGGCTAGCTTCAATATTCTCTTTTGCGGTTTTAATCTTTTCATCATAGATAGCAATCTTACTGCCAACGTCTCCGCTGACCAGTGTTTGATCGTTATGTGCTTTGCTTAGGAAACCAAAGATACCCATGCTGGTAATCAGCATTAGAACCACGACCGCTGAGATCATGTAATACTTCATGAAACGTGGAGCACGTTCCCAATTTTCTTTCAGCCAAGAGGCACATACAAGTTTGCCAATCTCCAGTGCTGAGCCCATGATGATGATTGGGATAACAGCCGCTGAAAAGATAGCGGTCAAACCTACTACCGAGTAATAGATTGCAACTGCTGAAATGGTGAGACCAGTAAGAAGCAATAGCCAGGCTAAAATCATTTACGCCTTAATCAAAGCTTTGAGTTGTAGTGGTACCGTCAATATTTGTGACAGTAATATTATTAAAAATCTTTGCGGCATTGGATGCTGGACGATCAACTTCCATTACTCGTTGAGTACCTTCACCGGTCATTGGATCTGCACCTTCTACTGGTTGGAATACGCGAACTGATTTAGTATAGTTTGAACGGCTAACGGCCGAGTATACTAGTTCTTTAATAACCTTTTCTTCGGTGTTGATGTAAAATGTTTCTCCGCTAGATGACTGATAACTAGGATAGCTAACGCCTTCAAAGGTAAATGTATCAACATACGTGTCAGAACCGGAGTAGGGGTTTGCTTTAACATAGCTGGCAAATGCTGGTAGCAAGAATTCATTGCGATCGTATTTGACAGTAAAATTAATAAAACCATTATCAACAACACTTTCGGCAGTGTAGCCGTCTTCTTCTATGTCTAAAATTTGGCAGTCAGCAAACATGCCTAGCATGTCTACAATATCTTGGAAACGCATATTGCCACGTGCTACAGCATCGGCAATTACTTGCGTTTGGGGTAACTTAGATGGCTGGTCAGCGTTGTCCCATGCCCATGTTGTAATACGTCCGGTAGTAGTAGCACCGTCGTTGCTAGCTTGGCTGTACCATGCTGATCCGCCGGTATTCATGGCAATTACCACGCGAAAGAACGCTGGGCTTAATTGATTGTTATCTGTTTGAAATCCTGATGGCATTATTATGCTCCTTAATTATCTAGTATTTATCGCATCAAGCCTAATGTATTATTCTACACTGGCTTGTGCGTTAAATCAAGTTATTTGAACACAATAAGTGCCAGTAACCCTGCTTGTACAAAGAACCCAAAACCAATGGTTACAATGTTTAGAAAGTCTTTTTGGATGGCTGCTTTGATAAAAAAGCAAAATAGGCCTGCCCAACAGAACAGTACAAGATCAACTGGCGGCATCTTTTCAGTAAGTCCTGTAAGCACTGCTAACAATGTTGGAATTGTAGCAAGATGCATGAGGATAACTGCTACCCAGCCCATTGTTTCGGCACTGATATGTGGTGCTTGTTCCTTGATACTCTTAACCCATAAGTTAAGATCAAAGAAGTCATGTACTGCTGTTTTAACTGTTTCGATGTTCATAATAATCCTTACTTGTAAAAAATGTGACGGCCAATTTTAGCAACTTGTTGCCTGTGCCATCCTGGGTTGATGTAATCGCCATGAAAGTATAATGCGTCCTTGACTGCACTAATTCTAAATCCCTCAAGCAAAACCTTTTTTGCTACTTCCATACTTTCGGTATAGACTGGGCCATTCATTGGCTTCTTGGCACTGGCTTGTTCGCAGTACCAACTGAATTGGCATAGTACTTTTTCGTATACTACATTTTTTTGATAAACTACTCTGCAGATGTCTCCGGGGAATTGCCCGCTTTCTGCACGATTAATGGTTACTTGTGCAACCGCTACTTTACCTTCGAAGGACTCGTATCCTGCTTCGTGATAAATGTTACGTGCTAGGCAATCTAACTGGGTTTGCCTCATTTTGGCTGTGATTGGACTAACGTCCTCTTGAGCCTGTTTAAGATGGTCGAGCTTGTAAATTGTTGCTCTATATCCTGCTGTTATTACCATCAGCATTGCCAATGCTAATACTGCTACTTTTATGATGCGTATCATATATTTCTCCTTTACGCTGGATCAGGAATTGCTAGTTCCGTCAATTAAAATGGCTCAATACATCTCCTGTGCGTTAAAGCCCGCTGCTTTTGGACCCAGAACCGTTCTGGGCAATAAGTAGTTATCCAATAAAATCACCGGATAAACTGCTATTTTATACTTAGCCCATGCTATCTCCGCATTCTGGAAATATCAATGGCCTCTTCATCACTGAAAACTGGTACAGCATTGCTCTTATGCATGGTTGCAATACCTTTTACTTTGGTTCCTGTATAAACTTTGGCTGGTGCAAGTGTGGCATTGCCACCTGTGTCTCTACTGGGAATATGTGCTGTACTGCGATGTGCTGGAATAGCCAAACTGTAATGGCCTTTCAAGGGTTCTGCTGTTAGTGCTCGAGTACGTTTTCGGTCTTCTGCTTCGATGCACCAACGCTTTTGAATTTCTTTCCAAGATTCGTCCAATTCTCTGGCCTTTCGTGCGTGTTCTGCTGATGCGAATTTTTGTTTGCCCTTCTTCTTGCCAGTTAGGCTAAGACTAGGATGATGCAAGTGCATACTCAAAATAATCTCCGATAGTTAAACATAGCTATTATTATAGCTTAGTTCTACTACACAGTCAATCAGTTTGGTTTATATTCTAAAGGATTCGCCACAACCGCAACGATCCTTTTCATTTGGATTGATAAAATCAAATCCTTCATTGAGTCCATTGCGAACCCAATCCATTGTTAGCCCATTTAGATAAACTAATGATTTTGCATCTACCAATACTACAAAATCACCTTGGGCATAGTTGGTAACACCCACTTCAGCTGTGTATGTGTCTACATATTCTAACACGTAAGCCAATCCACTACATCCTGTAGTCTTTACGCCGATACGAATGCCTACACCCTTGCCACGTTTTTCCAAATTCTGCTTGATCCGTTTACTTGCTTTGTCGGTTACGGTAATCATTATCTAGATTGCTCATATAACTGATATAAATCTTTCGCACGTATACCTGTAAATTCTATACATAGCGTTGTTCTATCCAAAGTAGGAGTATTCACTGCGTCTACAGAATGATAGCTGTCATTATCAAACAAATACCAAATATGCTGTGTCAGTGTAGCACGTTTTACTTCTGTAACACATCTTGGATCTGCAATTCTCCAAAAATCGTACTCTGTAAAATTACCTGATTTTTCATGCCAGACTGTTTGCTCATCGTTTCCTTGAAGTAAACACCAAAATGTACATGAACGTTCGTGGTCTCTATGTGGCGGTGTGATATAACCTCCACTGGCTTTGGTTTGTAAACAGACCTTAGGTTGCAATTTCTGCAATTGTATTGGTAAACATTGTATAATATCGTCGGCTAATTTGCCAGTAATGTCTAAAATTCTAAATTCGCCAAGTTTACTACGCCAGTTGGTATCCAACACATCTAAGCGGCCTGACATCTCTCTTAATTCGTCTCCAGTGACATACTTGTCTGCTAATTGTGTTGATTCGAATTTTTTTTGAAAGAGTAGTCTATTGATTTGTTTATACAAGGGCATTCTTACTAAACCTGAAATATTTGGAGGTGCTGGTCCTATTTCTTTTACTTTGGACAACAGTGACTCGGGTATCTCAAAATTCAGTTTTTCAATGTATTTGTACTCTATCATTTAATATTCTTTGCTCGATAGTCTGCTACGGCCGCTTTGATCGCATCTTCTGCAAGTATCGAACAATGAATTTTAACTGGAGGAAGGGCAAGCTCAGAAGCAATTTCGCTATTTTTAATCTGTTCTGCCTCGTCAAGCGTCCGCCCTTTGACCCATTCAGTAACGAGCGAACTAGACGCAATCGCTGAACCGCAACCATATGTTTTAAACTTGGCATCTGTTATTACTCCAACATTATTTACTTTAATTTGGAGTTTCATAACATCACCGCATGCTGGTGCACCTACCATACCAGTACCAACATCTTCGTCATCTTTGGCAAAGCTACCTACGTTACGAGGATTTTCATAATGATCAATAACTTTGTCTGAATAAGCCATTATTGGGTGCAAGTCCTCGTACGTGTAATGGTACCATCAGCATGTTGTGTTTCTGTCCACACCGTGCAGTTTGGTTGCGGTGTTGCTGAGTACACAGGTTGTTGTACAATCACAGGTTGTTGTACAATCACAGGCTGTTGTTGTACAACTACTGGTGGTTCGTAATAGCGAGGACGATTAAGTTCGTACCCAATTACGCCACCAATAAGTGCTGGAGCGACCCAGTTACCGCCATACCCGCCGCGATAGTATCCACCGTGATGATGCCATTGTGCGTTGGCTGTACCTACCACTGCCAACATTGAGATTGCTAATAGTAACTGTTTCATAATAGTCTCCAGGCTATACATATACAACGCCTTTGACTAGTATTTAGTTGACTTACTTTGGTTCTTTACGTGCGTTTTTAACTGCGGTAACGTCGTTACGAGTTTCTTTGCACAACTTGGTCAAATCTTGACAAGCCTTACGAACACGAGTACCGGCTGCTCCGACTTCTTTGTCATAAAACTTTTCAAAGTCTGCTTCCATTGCTTCGACGATTGCTGTGAATTCTTGATATTTGTTTGTAGCCATTTTAATAATCCTTTAATGTTAGTACAGAGTACTTATGCACACTGTACAAGGTCAAGAAATAAATGTCTACTTAATTGGCAAAAACAGTGCCTTGTGTGGCTGAAATAGTGTGATCAAAATGTCCGTCAGAATCATATTTGTCACCAATCCGGCCAACTGCTTTGTTGTTGGCAAATACATTTGGACTAAATGTACTTAGTGCAGGTGCATGATTTATTGGACTGCTTGTACAGGGATTGCCGTCTGGATGGGATGCCATTACATCGCCATCACGAACAACTCCTATATTTTCAACAAATACATCACCACTGCCTGAATCGCTCACTTGTGTAGTAGGAGTATCCCAGTGCCAGACATTCCTGCCGCAAGGAGATCCCCTTGCACCGTCGGTACATGATATACTACTACTTCCTGATTTTTGAGCAATTGCTGGCATGAAATATTTATGCCAATGCGATGCCTGTTGTGCTCTCGAGGAACTGTTTGGCAAATTGTTCATCGGTTGCTTCTGCTACAGTAACGGTAGATTTTTGCAATCTAACTTCAGAATCAGGATTAACTGTAAACAAGTATGGCATTAGGCCTGGACCTTTAGCACCCATTGCAATAACCATGGGCTTGCTCAGTTTATAATAAACTGTCCCGTCTTCTACTAATTTGGCCACAATCTCTTCTCCACTTGTTAGTTTTAAAGTGATTACTTCGCCTTCTACTACGCCTCTTTGAATTAACATGTTATACCTTTTCTAAATGTTGTTTGAGTTCTGTAAACCCGCCTATTAATTTATCGTCTAAAAATATTTGCGGCACAGTTCTGGCATTGGGCACAGCTTCTAGTAATTCTTCTTTGGTATAACCGTCTCCGATTTTACGTTCGTCAATTTGATAACCTTTTGCTTTCAACAAATTATATGCTTGATCGCAATAAGGGCAGTGGTACTTGGACCATATAGTTGCTTTCATAATGTTTCCTTATAATGCTGGTAGTGCATCGTAATCTAATGTTTCACTCATGATGCCAATGACATAATTTGTGGATTCATTTTCTTGCAATGCTGTTTGTTTTTTGCTAGTGTCCGTGTGTTTATTAAACCACGGGATAGGTGTTGACCTGGGAGCGGCCGCTTGATACTTGATACCAATTTGTTTCAGTGCATCCACTGCGGTATAGTCCACAAAGTCACGTAGAATGTTGGCATTGAGACCAATCACTGGGCCCATCTTGAACAAGTAAGTGGCCCAATCTTTTTCTTCACGTATCACGTCCATGTACAAGGCATACACTTCTTGTTCACATTCTTGTTTAGCTTCAACGAAACGACTGTCTTCTTTTACTACCTGGTTGATCATGTAGGCTGTCCAGCCTTTGTGTAACAGCTCGTCTTGTAGAATCAAACTGATGATGTTGCCGTTGCCAATAAAGATTTTGTTTTCTACCATGGCCAAACTTGTGGCAAATGATACCATAAAACGGAAAGCTTCGAGAGCATAGCTGGCATGTAAGGCCATCCAAATTGCTCGAATATGTTCTTTCTCAGTGACTTCCATGCCAAGTTCTTTGCGACAATTAATTTGATGTAGCTTGTCGTAATAGTTGCCCACACTGGATGCCATATCTACAATTTCTTTAGTATCATGTATAGTGTTGAACACATCTTTGGGCACATTGTATATGTTACGAATAATATGACTGTAGCTCTTGCTGTGAATATTTGTTTCAAAAAATCCCCAGTTGTACATCAGTGCTTCAACTTCTGGCAAACTACACACAGGAGTGAACACCTGTGTTGGCCCACGGCCTTGCAAACTGTCCAGGGCTGTTTGACGTAGCAGATTGCTGGTAAAGATATGCTTAACTGCCTCGCTAGCTTCTTTAAAGTCGTTTGAGTCTTTAGTAAGGCTCACTTCTTCTGGTTGCCAAAAGAAACCACGAGCAGTAGCATCAAAGTCTGCAATCTTTTTGTATTTGACTTCTTCAAATCTCTGAATAGTAACCGGGCCAGCTGGATCCAGAAACATCTTGCGACTTAGATAGTCTGTTTTTGTTGTTAGGTTGTATTGTTGTTTTGACATAGTTTATAATTTACACGATTCGCAATTTTCTTCGTCATCAAAGTTGATTGGTTCTAATATGGCAGAAGAATCTTCTTCTACTGCTTTGCTACCGGCCTTGTTGATAAGGCTATAGTAAAAAGTTTTCAATCCCCAATAGTGACTCTGCATCAAGTTCTTAGCAATCAGTGTGGTTGGAACTTTTCTGTCAGGGAAGTGAGCAGGATTATAAAATGTGTTTGTACTGATACTTTGATCAACATAGGCAGCAATAACAGCCGCAGTTTTCAAATAACCGTCACAGTCTTTCTGTTCCCACATCATCTGATATTTGTTTTTTAATCTGTGATACTCTGGAACAACTTGCACAAATGATCCTGCTTTACTTTCTTTAACACTAATCAAACTCATTGGCATTTCAATACCGTTAGTGCTGTTGATAACAACACTGCTGGACTCAACGGGAGCAACAGCCATTAATGTAGCATTGCGAACTCCGTACTGTTTCATATTAGTACGAAGTGTTTCCCAATCTAGTTCTGGAGTAAAGTCAGCAAGTTCGTTTGCACCTTTGGCACGTAATTCCCACGGGAATACGCCTTTGCCATAACGTGTGTGTTCGCTATGTGTACAAGGGCCACGCTCTTTAGCAAGTTCAACCGTTGCTTCCGTTAGATAAAATGCAAGATGCTCCATCCAACTTTTAACTTCCTGTAGTGCATCTTTCTCACCGTACTTTAATCCACGTTTGGCATGCCAGTAGGCTAGGTTAGTTACACCAATGCCTAATGGCTGTATTTCATCATTACTTAATTTACTCTGTATACTTAGAAAATCTTGGTAATCAAGTATATTGCATAGGCTACGCTGTAATATACGGCAAGCCCTACGCATGTCTTCGGGATTACGACAAGCACCCCAGTTGATTGATCCCAGTGTACATAACGCTATGCGACCTTCAGCATCATCCAGACGTTTGAAAGATTTTGTGGGTAATAGGATCTCGCAACATAAATTACTTTGATAAATTGTATGGTACTCTGGGTCAAACGGACCCTGGTTCATTACATTGTCAATGAACACTAGATAGATACGTCCAGTGTCTGTACGCTCTTTCAGTATACCACTCTTGAATACTTCTTCAGCACTCATGGTCTTCTTGCGAAGACCTTTTTGTTTTTCATACTTGACATACAGTTCTTCAAACCGTTCAGTGTTCTTATAAAATGCTTCATACAAGTCTGGAACTTCATTAGGATCAAAGAATGTAATGTCCTCTTTGTTCTTAAAGCGTCTCCAAAAGAAAGCACTTAGAACTACACCATAGTCCATGTGCCTTACCCTTGTTTCCTCAGTTCCTTGATTGTTTTTAAGAACGATGAGATCGTCAAACTGATGATGCCAAATAGGATAAAAAACTGTCGCAGACGCATTACGGATCCCTCCTTGGGAACAACTACGCAAATCACCAAACCACTTTTTCAAGAATGGTATCATACCAGTATGCATGATTTCGCCACCGCGAATTGGGGAGCCCAATGGGCGTAGTCGACCGATTTCCAATCCAATCCCCGCACGTTTACTGGCATACTTGGCCATCATTTCACCAGATGCGAAAATACTATCCAAATCATCATCTGATCTAATAAGAACGCAACTGCTAAATTGTTTCGTAGGAGTACCAAGCCCAGCAAGAACAGGAGTAGCAAGAGTAAATAGCCCATCACTAGCCGCGTTGTAGTATTCCTTAATGTATCGCATTCTCGCTGTATTCGGTTCTTCTTTGTGAAATACAGTGGCGGCCGCGACCATGTATCTAATTTGTGGAGTTTCATAAGTTTCCTTGGTAGCACGATTCTTTACAAGGTATTTTTCAATCAACTGTTCAATAGCCGCATAGCCATATAGTTCATCTTTGCTATGATCCAACATATCATTCATGCGGTTCCAATCTTCTTCACTGTACCATTCTAGTAGTTCAGGTGTATACAGTCCTGTTGCCACATTCTTTTTTACAATTGAATATAAATGTGGAACAGCATAGCTGCCGTACACATCTTTACGCAACATGCTAAGACGTTGCTTACCTGCTACATATTGATAATTCACATGGCCGAGATCTGGGTTTGTTTCCACATCAATCAAATCTACAATAGCACGTAGTGTTATCTCATCAATCTCTTTGGTAGTAATGCCATCATAAAAATGAGGCTGACTTTTGATTTCAATCATGCTTTGACTGACGTCAGCAATACCAGAACAAATCTTGGCCACTTGTGCTTGCCACTTTTCAATGGTTAAAATCTCTTTGCTTCCATTTCGCTTAATTACTGTTATTCTGTTCATCGTTTTACTTTTAGAATGTTTCTTGTACTTACGTCTTTTTAGAAAGTATTTAGTGAACAGGCAACTATACACCAAATCTTCTTTACAGACATGAATTCCTATGTATTTGGTACCGTATGAGGCGATTGCTTATTGTCTAGAAATTATATCATTACAACAAAATTAATTATATACGCATTTAACTTAGATGTCTAGGCTAACGGCAATAATAATTTAGGATGCCGATGTATATGAATAAGTGAACGTGCCAGTATCAGCACTATAATTATTGGTGTAGTAAATACCAATACTTGCAGGAGTTTGGCCAATTGCTCCTGTATACACAGCACCGACTTCGTCAATAAATTTAACACTGAAATCCAATTTTAATTGGTTTGTTTCGCTTATACTCCCTGCAATATCATATTCATCGCTCAGTTGTAACTGTGCATTGGTAATGTCGGCAGAAATTGCAATAGTTCCACGACGTGTAAAGTTGTGGCTACTTTTATAAAAATAAGTCACAGTATAAGTAATACTACCTTCTGAATTTCCAGCGTAGTCAGATGAGCAAGGTAATCTAAATGCCAAATAATCAGATACATGGTATCCCAATGTGATTTTCTTATACAAATCAGGAGCGTATGTTCCGTGGCCACCAAGTTCAGGTTTATAAATGAATAGATAATTATCAGTTCCTAAATCATCTGGGCGATCACTGCGATCTCCTATACTGTTGTTGCCATAAGAGTTAAAATATATCTGCGGATAAACAGCACCAGTATTTCCTGCACCGTCGTTTCCAACGTTAGTGTAAGTGCAATTTCTAGTAGAGTTACCAGAGCCTAAATCCACATACACCGCTTGTTGTTTGACGTTGAGAAACTTTGTATTGGAAATAATAGTATTTCGTGGCCCGTGAACTTCTCCAGCATGCCCAGGACCCAGTGCTCCTAGACCTAATACAAATCCCTGTCGGCAAGGTGCATCGTAACCGCCAATTGAACAATCTTCAAATATGTTATTTAAAATATCTTGTTTGGCAAATACTGCACGTACTAAATTAACGAATTTAATATTTCTAAAAACATTGTTTTCGCAAACTACTGCTCCAAACACATTCATTTGTATACCAGTACACAGTGCATTGTTACCTGATGTCCAATAACCATCAAATTTGATATTTTCAAATACACTATCTCTTACACAATCAAGTTGCATTCCGGTATTAATGGCCGTTGGGGTTTGCACTGTTAATCCGTTGATATGAATGTATCTTGCTTGATCAATATAATGTGTATTGGATATAACTGAAGGATTGCCAATAGTTGAATTGTCGTTGATAAATTGTATGGCAGGTGCAACTGGAACTAATGTAAATGTTTGACTCACTCCAACAGCAGTTGCTGGAAGTGTTAATTGCAAACTCACTCCAGCAACTACTGAATGCACAGTGGTGCCTGCTTGTATGTTATTGCCTGTGATAGTTGCACCAACCATGCTTGCAGTTGCACTAGTAGTAGTCAATGTAACATTGGATAATGCTGTTGTTCCTATGATAGTAAATGTAGGATCATATTCAATAAAAGTTTTATCGAGTCCTGCACCAACTATACTGGCATAGCTAGGTATATAAATTGTCTTGCTGGTTTTAAACACTCCTGCTGGCATTTTTAGTGTTACTCTACTTTTTTTCCCATATTCTGTATTTGCAGAAGCTTTTGTGTTGGAATTTAAAAACAATTGATTGATTGCACGTTGAAATGGTGCAGTATAATCATCAGCTAGAATGTCTGCATCTGTGACAAAATCTAAAAGATTAACATTGTCGTCTAATTTGTCTTGTATCAGTCTTGCTACTGGATTATTTGCATCAATACCAGTAGACATGGTTGTATCGTTGGCTTTGTAAATGTGCTGGATTAAATTGAGAATATTACCCTGTGAAGTAAGATCATTAATTGTTAGGATCTTGGTATTTCCAACACCAGGCGAACCCTCACTCACAGCACCGTTGCCTATGTACAGCTCTTGTGAGTCAATTGCCCATGCCATTTCGCCGCTGGAAAGTTGCGGCATACCAGTACCACTATTAATTTTGCCGCGTCGTATTTGGATGCGGGAGATTTGCACTACAGCCATGAGATTATCCTCTATATAGGATATTTATCACATCTGTTTGTAGTACTGTTCCACTCGATTCCACCACTGTTTTTCCCAGTGATCAAAGTTATCAGGAGTAAGAATGAACTCCTGATAAGCTGGTTCGCCCCAAGTTAGTGTTTTGCCTATTTCTGGTGGTTTTACACACATAAACACCACACCTTTGCGTATGTTTGTGCCATGCACTTTGTTATGTGCTAAAGCATAAGCTACCATTTGTAAGTAGTAGTCTTCAATCCACTCTTCTTTCTTGGGCTTATTCGATTGCTTATGATCCATGATTGCAGGGGCACCTAAATGCACGCCCACACAATCAGTAGTTCCCGCATATAATTCGGGATAGTATAAACCAACTTCTACGCCCCATACTTCGTCAACGTTTTTAAGTCCGTTTTTAATAATGTGCTTGGCCATCTTATGGCTTTGTATACTATATGGATTAGTACCAGGCTCGTTAATTGTACCTTGCACAATGTAATCTTCGAGAAACTTGTGCATACGTGTACCGCGGCCGGCAGCTTCAGTTACAATTTCTTGTGCTTTCTTTTCGCCAACAGCTTTTTTCCAATTGAGTAGGGCTTGCACCTTTTCCCAAGGTTTAGTCTTGTCTAGGATTGTTGTTACGGATGGCAGTTTGTTTCCGTCGGGTGTTGCGTATAATCGCTTGCCATCTACACTTGCTCTGTCTAAAGGCGTGTAGTCATATCGTTCAGTAAGTAGAGTCATATAGCGTAGTATACGCTATACAACCCTATATGTCAATAGTTATTTGCCTAATTTGGTTGCACGTTTAGCCATTTTTTCAACTTCGCCTGTTTGCTCGCCGCCTTGTTCTGGTTGTGCTTCATCGTTTCCTGTTTTTGGCACGATGCCTTGTCCATCAAATCTATCTACGAATTGTTTTAAAATTGGGCCTTCTTGTGGATCATCCCAGCGAGCACTAAATGCCTCATAACTGGTATCATGTCCGTTATTGTTATCGCCTAGAGGAGGAGCACCGGCTGCAATTAGTTCTGCATTGACTGCATCCCAACGTATAGGTGCACCTGTGCCTGCGTTTGCTTCTGCGGATTGTAAACTCCATAAAGCCCGTTGTAAGGGCTCTATGTCTTCAATTAGTTTTTTTTTGAAGCTAGTAAAATGCCTAATCGACGGCTATAGTCGATTGATTCACGTTTTTCTCTGCCTGCTTCTGGTGCTGGTGGAGTTTCCTCGCCGCCCAACTCGTCACCCATTGGGCTCATGCCGCCTGGTGCTGGTGGTATGCCAGGAGCTCCACCCATTGGACTTGGAGCACCCATTGTAGGAGCTTCTCCGCCCGACACAATCGCCAATGCACCTGACAAGCCTTGACGACTTTGTTCCAATGCTGTGTAAACGGATTCAAGTGCTGGCTTAACTGCATCTTGATACTGTTGAGCAACATCGCTGCCTGACGTTTCTCTTATAGAGTCTAATAGTTCTAGTAGTTGTTCTGCCTTCATTGCGGCCACATCTTCTAGCCAGCCTGTGATACGGTCAACCATATCTTTCGTTGCCATGATGATTTCAGCTTTGTCTGCTTCGCCTTCAGCTAGATATAAAATGTGTGTTGCTTGGCCTTCGCTTAGATCATAGCGTAATGTCAATTCAGCAGCCAACTCTTCTTGATCGCTTTCGCCTAGTTCCATACGATTAATTGCATTGTCAATCCATGCTTCTGGTACGGATAGTGTACGTGCCTTGTTACGCATTCTTGAGAAATACGTTTGATTAGCACTTTCTGTTTTAGCTTTGTTTTTTTCTGTTTTCTTCATAGCTGGTTTACTTTCATTGCATTTGCAAGGCGAACAGTCGCAAACATCACATTTGCTTTCTTCACGTTCCATAACTGCACGATTGATAACATCCAACAAGGCACGTGTCTTTTGATACTTGGGACTTTCTTGTAAGCTATCAAAACTTTCGTTCATTTCAAGTTGGCTCATTTCTGTGCGTAACTTGTTTTGAACATCTGATAGCTGTACATCGTTGAACTGCTCAAGATTTAACTTGTAGCCAAATGATTTTGCAAGGCTTTCGTTTAGCACTTTGCTGGTAACTGGTTTTGATAATTCTCTAATTTGCATGTTAGTATCCCTAAGCTTCTATTGTAGTATTTATACAAAACTTCTCTTAAACATCGCGGAAATCTCTTCCTTGAGCACAGCAGCCTTGTCTACACTGTGTTCTAATTTGTTAAGCAAGATTAAAAATCTTTCATAATCCTTTGATCTATTCATATTGTGTCTAAACACATTGCTTTCGCTGAAATTTGCCCAGTATCTAGTGTCAATTTCTTTGATGTGCTTAAATCGTTCTATCTGTGCAAAATGATATGCTTTGGCTGCCATCAGTGCAGATGTTTTAAGATAAAACTGTTCAATCATATCAGCATTGCCTTTATGATGTACACTCCAGTTTTCAAACTGATTCCGTTTAATCAAGTAGTCCTTGTACATAACGTTGCCATTAGGATGCACACTAATAGGCAGACTCTTGTTAAAATCAGCTTCGAAATGCTGTGCTAAATCTTTTATTACTTTGCCGCTGGGTTTTCTATTTTTTTTCATTTGCCACCACACTAGGATCTTTCTCTCCAATCTTAGTTAGCAAACTTTTACGAATCATGGCCTGAACTTTGAATTGATCCTGCTCACTGAGTTGACTAATTTTAACTGGAGTTTTTAATCTCTCCAGCAACTTGGCTTCTGCATTAGTGGTCCAAATCTCAAAGTCGGATATGAGTTCGTTTATTTTCATTTTAAGCCTGCAATGGATAGCATCTGTTTTAATAGTTTGTCGTCAGCGG
>Ga0304729_1000348_pt1 | contig 34512 bp, 7 predicted proteins | sample C_131016_MF_Meta_FD_190475 | JGI IMG/M metagenome (GOLD analysis project Ga0304729, IMG submission 190475) | Freshwater microbial communities from Lake Croche, Canada to study carbon cycling - C_131016_MF_MetaG (v2) (version 2) | ecosystem: Environmental > Aquatic > Freshwater > Lake | place... | reverse complement strand
TGAAGAAAAAAATGATATTGCAGCATTCAAAATAGTTAGAGGTAATAGAGGTACAAATAAATCTATTATTGCAAAAGGGATACTTAGAAACGTAAACTCTTATGAAAGAGAATCACAACAATTTTACTATCCAAACTATCCATACAATGATCTTAATGAAGATCCTTTCTTAAATCAAATTAATAATGCATGGACAGAAATATGTGAACCATGGGATATTAATATTGTAGAATTTAATATGCCTACCACTGGAACTCCTACATACATGGAGTTTACATATACTGATTGTAATATAAATAAATCAGCCACTAAAAGATTTGATACATTAGGTTCTCATACTTTATGTTCTATTGGTAAACCTGTACCCAAAGGAAATGGTATATTTAATAAAATGCTACTTGTAGCAGGAAGTACCGAAGTAATTGCTCCTGGAACTATTGCTACAGTAGGGGCATCTAATTATGATCAATGGTTAGTTACTGTAGGTTTTAATGATCTTGGAATAGGGAAAGCTGGATATACAGTTGGGTGGAATGATCCAGTTATGGGTAATTCACTTCATTGGGTAGCTGGTGGTTATTTTGGTGGAGCAAGTTATATAATAAATTGTGCTGTAGGATCATTACCATTTAATCAAACAGGTAATGGAAATCAAGTATTTATAGAAGGAGCTAAAATAAGAACTACAGATTGTAAAGCAGAAACTTCTCAAAAAGGAATAACTACTAATCCAGATCTTGCATACAGACAAGTATTTAATTCTCCTGAAACTTCTTTTGGGCAACCTTTCTTAGGAGATGTTCTTAAGTTAGAAAATGTAATGTATGGTGCAGGTAAAGCACATTTTGTACAAGTTAAGAATAATGCTAAATATAAACTATTAACTAAAGAAGCACAAGAGGATGCTCTTGCTGCTTCTGAGAAAGTAGCAGGATTAACTGTAGCATTCAATGCAACAGGTATGTTCACTGTATACCAAGCTTATTTAACTATTTATATAAATGGTATCACAAGAAGAAATTATGCATATTCATTTAATTCAATAGCTGATTATAATTATAATCAATCTATTGGTAATAATATCACTGTAGGTAATATTACTGGTATTAAACAAAGAGCTCTTGATATTAATAGATATTTAATTCCAGGAGTAGAATCAGTTGGAGATACATATGCTGTTAATAATTATAGAAGAGAATCATCTGTTTACTTAAGAACTGATATTACTAAACCAACATTACCATTTCCTAGTAATAGTCCTAATATGATTGTAGGAGGATCTCCTATAGTTACAGATAAATCTAGATTAACAATTGAAGGAAGTGGTTCATGTGCAACTCCTGCACAAGAACAAGATATAAGTGTAGTATCTTATTATGCATCTATTAAAAATATATTTGTAAACCAATGGGGACAAATGTATTCGTATGATACAATTGATACAGGATTTCAATCTCCTATTAATATTACATCAAAAGGAAGTAGTACAGTGTTTGGTGGAGATACATTCATAAGTAGATTTGCATTTAAAACTAAACTTCCATTCTTTATAGATAATAGAGTTAATGCTCCTGATGATTCAGATATATTTTATGATGAGATTGGTAATATAGCTTATCCAAAATTCTGGCATTCTGCTAGATCAATATTAAAAGATTACACTGTAACATCAGGTGGTGTAGGAGTACTATCTAATATTATTTCATTTAAAGCACATAACTTTGATTGTAAAAATAGTCAAGAGTTATCTCCTATAACTGCAGCACCACAGACTAATCCTAATAGAACATTCTATGATGGATATTTCTATTTATTTGCATATGGAATTCCTAACTTCTATTGTGAGAGTTCTTATAATACAGATCTTCGTCAAGCATTTAATAATAGAGAAGGAGACTTCTGGCCACATGTAAGTACTAATATTCCTGATGATTGGGTACAAGAAACATTTGTATCTATAGCATATGATAATACATATAATTATAATATAACTTTCTCTAAACAAAATAAAGAGAATGTATTTACACATTTACCAGCTGATTGGGCAAAAGACTTTTGTTTCACTTACTATCCTTTTAGAGCAGTTTATTCTGATAGTCAGAATACAGATGCTGATAATAGAGTGAATAGTTGGTTAACATATAGATCAGTTGCTTATTTTGATTTTCCACAGAACTACGGAAACTTAATATCATTAGATGGTATTAATAATAAAGCTGTTCTTGCTAGATTTGAAAACAAGTCTTTATTGTATAATACATTATTGACTATTGACACAAGTAATCCACAGGCTGCTTATATGGGGAATCCTTCATTGTTTAGAAGTAGTCCTCCAGTTGATTTTGCTGAAACAGATCTTGGATATGTAGGAAGTCAGAATAAATTTCTTCTTAAAATTCCTCAAGGACAAATAACTGTAGATGCTAAGAGAGGTCAAGTGTTTCTAGTAAATAGTGAAGGAGCTAAAGATTTATCATCTTTTACTTCTGGAATGAATAACTTCTTTACAAATCACTTATCATTTGAAATATTAAAATATTTTCCAACTAAAGAAACTATAGTAAATGGTAAGACAGTTATAATCCCAGGAGTAGATATAGATAATAATTTTAATGGTATTGGATTACATGGTGTATATGATAATAGATTTGAAAGAATTATAATTACTAAATTAGATTATATTCCTATTGATCCTAATGTTAAATATGATTATACAACAAAAGAGTTTTATATAGAAGATATAGTTAATAATGTAGTGTTTAGAACAGTTGTACAATTACTTGATCCTGATTATTTCTGTAACAAATCTTGGTCAGTATCTTATAATTTTAACACACAAAGCTGGATATCATTCCATAGTTATCTTCCAAACTTCTATATAGGAGAAAATAATTTCTTTTATTCAGGAGTGAATGGATGTTGTGATGATTTTGATTTTGTAGCTGGACCTATAATTCCAACTCCATCTACCACCACAACTACTTCTACAAGTACTAGTTCTACAACTACCACTACAACCACTATTGTTTTAAATTGTACACTTGCTGGAAATGTTATTGTAACTAATTGTCATTTAGAAGGAACTGGTGTAATTACTGTTGGACCTACTCCTCCTCCATGTAAAAGACCATTATATTTAACACAAAATGAATTTACTGTTGGATATACAATATTATCTGGACCTACAGTAGTTGTTTCAACAGCTAGTAAAACAGATGCTTGTAATGCAATAACTTATATAAGTAGTAATCCTGTTCAAGTAAATACTATAATAGTAAGTTATGGAAGTTTAGTTATAGGATCTATAATTTATTTAGGTGCTAACACTGAAACAAACTGTACAGTGGTTCCTAATGGATGGTATTTTACAAATGAGAGTTCTTATTATGGAATAGTTTATCATGTAGTAGATGGCTTTATTGTAGCTATAGAAGAATGTTTTACACCAACAACCACTACAACAACAACTGTAACAACAATGTAATAATTATGTCAAAAACTATAGTCATAAAATTAATAGAAGTAGGACCTACTGCTGGACCATTTACAATCTCTGATGAGTTTGGAAATCTTATAGATGAAGGTGTTTCCAAAAAAACTCTGATATTAGGGATAAGTTATATTGTGAATGACAGTGTAACAGTTATTACTATTAAATCTACAGGTAAATGTAAATCAGAAAAAAGTGTTAGTGTTACAGGTTTAACACTTGATGAATATGTAAATATAAATGTAATACAAACTGTAACAGGATGTGTATGGACACACTCACTTAATATACAAAAGTATAATACATTTTATGGAAATATAGAACCATATATTATTGAGTATCCTTTTTCATATCAATTTCAAGATGAACTGTTACAGAACATAGTAGATTATACATTAGCATATGAATATCTCACTATACCAGATGGTGTATTTAATACTAATACAAGAATAGAAACAAACAATAAATGGTTTAACAAAGCTGTTATATATAATGCACAACAATCAACTGGTATATTAGAACTTGTAGCTAAACCATTAAATGACTTAAGTGCTTATATGAAATATCCTATTTTCAATACTGAAAGTAAAACTATTACATATACTAAGAGTGATAATTTTTATCAGTATAATACATTCTGGGCAGTAGAGAAAAGTTCTCAATTACCATTGTTTAATACATCTTGTGAGAGTCTATCAATTGATAAGATAGTAAATCAAGATAATATGGACTATGGACTTAGAAGTTTTAAGAAAGCAACCATAAGAGCGAAGAATGTTAAAATAAGACATATACTAGATAATAGTTCAACAACACATTTAGTTAGTCAATTTATATTAGCACCATCTCAAATATCATATAAATAATGAGTAGTAAAGTAAAATGCACATGTGAATGGTCATGGAACAAATCTGATTCTAGTGTTAAGGATATGTATGTATGTCATGAATGTGGTAGAGATAATTCTAACAACATGAAGAATGGTGGTTGGCTAGATAATTATGCTGATGGAGGAACAATGCAAGAACACCAAGAGAACTATAATGATTATAAAGTCTCTGCTCCTGAAGGAATGATAGGAGATGGTTATAGCAATGTAGGTAGAAACTCTAGTCCAGCATGGGGAGGACCGTTTCAAACAGGAGGCAAACTTAAGTTCTTACAACCAACTAGTGATAAGTTACCAGAAGGATATAAATTTCCTAATGCTAATCCTAGTTCTGAATTAGCTATGTCTATAGGTGGAGAGAATGGAGAACCAGCTTATTTAATTCCTTCTTTTAAATATGGAAAACCATTAGCAGATCCTATTGGTGAATTTAAAAAAACTGGAGAACATCTTGGTGGTCCATTTAAAACATGGCAAGAAGCTGATGAATGGGAAAACAAAACTAGACATCCAGCAGTTGAAAGAAAAGAAAACATAATGTTTCCTCAAGAACAGTTTCAAATGGGAGGAAATATCTATTCAGCTAATTATGTTCCTCAAGCACAAATGGGTGGATCATTTCCTGGAGCTACAGGATTTGCATATGCACGCACAGGAAGTATTCCTAGTAAAGGACCACGTAGAAATAAAACTGATAAAACAGATGCTTCTGCACAGAATGGTACAGATATAAGAAAACCAGGACAATTAATGAAATTACAAAGTATGTATAATACTGATGAAGTTAATTATGTTCCTACAGTAGAATCATTGAAAGGATTAAAAAATAAAAATCTTTCTTCAATAGAAAGTGATGCTACAGATCAATTTGTAGATTGGTATTCAAATCCAGAAACATTAAAAAGAACTAAATCTGCTGGATACGATCCTGCTAGGGTAAAAGATTTTATTGCTAAAGGTTTAAAAACACCAATAAAAGTTAATGATAGAAGTAGTCATTTTTCTATGAATTCATCTGAAGAAGGAGAATATAGAAGCCCTTATACATCAAAACAAATGGGCGATCCAACACATCCTGATACAGGATATATAATGTATAATCCACAAGCTACTGATACTGAGACAAAAAGTGTAATTGGTCATGAGTTACCACATGCATCAGGACTTGATAATTTATATGCTCCATCTTTATATAGAGCATTAAATTTAAAACTTCCTGAAAAATATCATTCAGGTTTAGAATATATGGATAAGCCAGAAGAAGTGTATGGTAATTTTCAAGAAATGAGATTAAACTTAGGATTAAAACCTGGGCAAAAAATTGATTATAATACATTAAATAATAAAATGAAGGATGATCAAATTCCTAATAACTTTTGGAGAAGTTTTAGTACAGATCCTAAAACAGGTAAACCAGATCCTAATAGAATTAAAAAAATAGCAAATGCTATTAATACAGTAGCGTATAATTATGATAATGATAATATATCCACTGCACAGAATGGTCAAGAGATGCGATACTATCAAGAAGGATTAGATTGGAAACCAAAGACAATAAGTCAGAATGGATCTGTTATTAAAGATGATAGAGGACAATGGGGAGAACATAAAGGAGAACCAACAAGAATTAATCAAAGTGATCCAGATTCATATATAGATATGGGTCCAGATCCTTTAACAGGAATACCATTAACAGAACCTTTATTAGGTATATCAAATAAAGGAGAAAAGAGAATGATGTATCCAGGAGAAAAACATAAATTCAAAAAAGGTACTAAATATGTTGATGAGTTTCCTATTGCTAAAAACGGATTAAGACAAGAACAAAAAGGTTTGCAAAACTTAGATAATCTAATTAACTTTACAAACTACAATACCAAACAACCAGGAGGCTGGTTAGATAACTTATAATTATGAAAGCAAAAATGTTAAAAATAGCAGGGGTTAAGTCTGAGGCAGCCTTCTACAAAAAGTTTCCAAATCAAGAAGCCTTCATGAAGGTCCATGGTAAAGAGTTTAAGAAAGCTCAAATAGGTGCTTCCATTGATAAAGCTCAGAATGGTTTTGTTCAAGGAATGGGTATGGATTATCCTGATGGATATTCACAGGCTATTGGAGGTGTTCCTAAAAGTTATTATAATAATAATCCTACAGGATTTCAAGATGCATTCAACCAACCTAAGTTTGGTAAACCACAAACTAATGCAGAGTTTGAAAATCCTGCTATTCAAGGAACACCTTATAAAAATGCTACACCTGCAGATATGGCAAGTAGAGCAAATGAAAATATTGGTTCTCCAAATAAAAGTGGATTTACTAAAGCTGCAGATGTTTTAGCTAAAGGTCCAATTAGTGAACTTGCTAAAGGATATGATGCATTAAGAGCAGAGCGTGCAGCAAGAAAACAAGCTGAACAAAATACAGCTATTAGTGATATTACTCGTAAAGCTTCTGCTACAAGAGAAGAACAATCACAAAGAAAATATGTTCGTCCAGAAGATATACAAAATACTGGTGAAGAGTTCTTTCCTATATATGGTGTAGGAACAAATGCACTTGCTAGAAATGGAGGAGTTTTTCAAGGTGGTGGTGAGATACAAAATACTTATGATGGTGGTAGAGATATTTATACAGATAGTGGATATGAACCATTAAATGAATCTAACCAAAAAAGTTTTCAAGGTGGTGGTTATATTCAGCATGCACAAAATGGATTTTCTAACTGGCAGAATACAATGAGTGGTGGAGGAAGTGGATTCTCTGGTGCTGGTCAAGCTAGTGCAGGAGGAACTCCTTGGGGAGAGATTTCACATATGGCTACAGGAGCTGGACAATCATTAATGGGTGGACAAAATGCTGGTGGACAAATAGGAGGAACTGTTGGAGGAGCAATTGGATCAATATTTGGACCTGGTGGTAAAGCAATAGGAGAATTTGTTGGTGGTATAGGTGGTAATCTTTTAGATACTAATATTAAAAAGACTAAAAAATTTGATGCACAAACCAAAGCTAATACAGCAGCAATGGCTTTTAATTCTGGAATGCAAGGAATACAACAAGAACATAATGCAAATGTACAAAATGGAGGAGATCTTCAACCATATGAAGATGGTGGATGGGTATCTCATAATTGGACTCCACAAGTTATAGCTTCCTTTGGAGATCATTCTGCAAAAGATGTATATGATTTTGCACATGAAGGAATGGATACATTAAGAGCTGGTGGACATTTAAGAGAATATACACCTCCTAGTGAACATGCTATGGAAACTTATGCTATGGGTGGACAACTTAAAACTCATTGGGGTGGAGAAGCTGAGACAGTATCTCACAATCCTTACTTACCAGGATCTGGTGAGACAGTAGCATTTAGAGGACAGTCACATACTGAGTCTGATGGTAATGGTAAAACTGGTATTGGTATTACATATGGTGATAATCCTGTAGAAGTAGAAAGAGGAGAACCTATGTTTGAAATGCAAGATGGAGGACAAGTTAATCCAGAAACAGGAGAACCAGAAAAAACAGGAGTTGTATTTGGTAATATGGAAGTAAATAAAAATATTGCAAAACAATTCGATGATCCAGAACTTATGGCTATAGCAGATAAATATCATGGTAAGAAATTCAAGAACATTGGTCTTGATCTTTCTAAAGATGAAGCTAAACAAAATAAAATAATGAGTAAGAATACAGATGCACTAACTTCACTAAAAGTGAATACACCATTTGATAAATTAAAAATGTCTTCTTATAAAGCTAACCTTGAAGGAGCTGATAAAAAACTTAAAGAATTAGCTAATACTAAAATAACATTAGCTAATTATCAAAATGCTATCAATGACACTAAAGAAGAAATATCACAAGGTGTAGGTAAAAACATTAGTGCTGAACATTTAGCTAAAGGATTAATTCAATTAGATAAAGATCCTGTAACTAGAAATGCTAAATGGGGAGATGCTATTAGCAAAGCACAAAGTGGAATTAATCCAACAGCTCTTGATGAAGTTTCTTTATCTGGAACTAAAGCAAAAGATAGATCTGCAGGATTAGTTCGTAATATGGAATTTAGTACACCAACACCTCCGCATCAATATGTAGCTCCACATAAACCATATACAATTTCTGATGTAGAAAAAGAAGATGATACTAATAAATTTCCTTGGCAAACATATGCTAACCAAGCTTTGAACTATTTAAGACCTTCAGATCAAGAAGCAATGGATTATGAGCAATTATATCCAGAAATGTATGCTATGGCTTCTAATCAATTAGAACCTGTTCCTTCACAATTCTATCAACCAGAATTAAATGTTCCTTACGATATATCTTTACAAGCTCAACGTAATGCTGTTACAGCAGGAAATAGAGCTCTTACAAGACAACTTGGATATAATCCTTCTGCACAAGCTAATGCTGCACCAGCTGCTTATAATGCAATGAATGAAATAAATCAAGCAGAGTTTCAAGCAAACCAAGCTAATAAAAATCAAGTGTATGCTGGTAACAGAGCAACAATGAATCAAGCTCAAATGACAAACTTAGGAATAGCTTCTAATCAATGGGATAAACAAGCATTGGCTAAGTCTAATACTAAAGCTACAACACAAGCTGCCCTTAGTTCCATGGCTGATAAATATGCTAAACATAAACTTGAAAACAAAACTTTAGGTATATATGAAAACATGTATAACTATAGATTTGGTAAAGATAATAAAGCTGATAACTGGAACCCTCTTCAACAATTTAATACAGAAGCAGGTGGTGGTAAAGGTGGATCATCAAATAAAGGACTAGCTCAAGGAAAAGGATTTACATATGATGAAAATGGAAATATTGTAGGAGTTAGAGCTTTAGGAAAAGGAGAAAGTTTAGATGATTCATCAACAGAAACTAAAGGTAAAAATGGATCTTCTGTTAAAAAAAATTACAAAAATAGCTCTGTTGTAAGAGCATACAAAAATTTATAACTAATTTAATTATAAAGAATTACCAGAATTAATTATTAGTTTTGGATAATTTAATAATTCATATTATATTTGCTTAATTATGGCTTCATACACAGACAAAATTCCCAATTTTAATCCATACGTACAACAGCTTCCAGTAGATGCAATGTTGAAGGTGGGTATGTACAAACAACAGAAGTACGATGAAGGAGTACAAAAAATTCAAACAAGCATTGATAATGTTGCAGGACTCGATGTATTTAAAGATTCAGATAAAGCATATTTACAATCTAAACTAGATGCTCTTGGTAATAATCTAAAAGGAGTAGCAGCTGGAGACTTCTCAGATTTCTCTTTAGTTAATTCTGTTAATGGAATGACTAAACAAATAGTTAAAGATAAAAATGTTATTAATGCTGTATCTTCTACAGCACAGATTAGAAAAGGACAACAAGATTTAGAAGCTGCTAAAAAAGCAGGAAAGTCTTCTATTGAAAATGAATCATATTGGAATGATCAAGTTGGTGAATATTCTAATAATTCAGATATAGGTTCAGTCTTCTCAGGTAAATTTATTCAAGCTATAAATCTTAATAAAAAATATGGAGATATTGCTAAAGATGTAGAAGCTATTGATTATAGTTATGATCAACCTTATAAAACAGATTCTAAAGGGAATACCTTATACTTTGATAAACAAGGAAATATTTCATTAGATTCTTCAAAAGGTGTAGCTAAGTATGATGATGCAATGAAAAGGATTGCTACAAAAGGTAAATCTGCTAAAACTATTCTTGATAACTTTTATAATAATACAACTGAAGACGATAAACTTCAAATGCATATTGATTCTAAATATCATTATAAAAATATATCAACTGATTCATTGAAGCGCGATATTACTGATACATTTAATCTTCAGAAAAAACAACTAAGTCAATATGCAACAGAATTAAATGTAGCTTTAAAATCACCAAAAATATCAGATGTTGATAGAGCTACTTTTAAAGCTAGATTAAATGATATTAATTTAAAATTAGAAAGTGGTGCTGTTGAAAAAGAATTAGCAAGTTCATTATCTGCATTAGATGATCCTAGAACATTAGAACAATATAAGAGTAAAATATATACACAAAAGTATTTAACTAATTTTGCACAAGGTAAATCTACAGAATCATATAAAGAAGAACTTGTAAATAATCCATATGCTCAAGCATCTTTAGAAAAACAAAAATTTCAATTTGATGTTGATAAAGAAAATACAAGAATCAATCAATGGAATACAACTAATCAACAACATGTATATGAGTGGAAAGTTGGAAGAATGGATAAAGCTCAAGAGAAACTAGATAAAGATAGAGAGAAACTTGGAGAACAACCAATAACACAAGAAGGTGCTATTAGAACAGATATTCCTTCAATAACTTCTGTTGATGTAAATAATAGAATTACTGATAATAAAAAACAAATACATTCATTAAATAGTTCTTTCATTAGTGAGAATAAAGGATATACAGAAGAAACATTAAATAAACTTGCATCTCAATATGATCAAGATCCAAGTAGTTTAGATTTAAAAGATAATGATCTAAGAGTTTACTTAGGTCAAAGAAGACAACTTGATCATGATAATATACATAATCTTAATTTAATAAAAGGTGCTAAAGATTTTACAGCAGGTATAGATGCTGATCTAACTAGACAATTTAAAGGGTTTGGTGGTATTATAGATAGAAATGGTAGAGAGTTATATAGCTCAAAAGATTTATTTTCTGTAATGCAACAATATAAAAATTCAATGACTACACCTGTTTCATCTGGTGGTTTCACAACTGGTACTCCTTCTAAATCAACAGCATTAGATGAGAATAAATTTGTAAATAGATTTAAAGGAACTAATAATGAAATAGCTGCTAGAGCATTAGTAAAATTTTATAATGGGCAACCAATGACACCAACTGAAAAGTTGATAGTTAATAGAGCACAAATTGTTAATAAGCATTTTGATTCTATATCAGGAGATACAGTAAAGAAACAACTTGATGCTGAGAGTGTTTATTTTAATAAACATATGCCTGAGAATATGACAATGGCTGGGACAATAAGTAAAGATAATAAAGTGGATATGTCTCATACAGAAGCATTAATTTCTGATTCAATGAATCCAGAACTTGGTATGTTAGACATTAAAGAAAGAAAAGATTTTGATCCTTCTACTGTTCAAAAATGGAGAGAAGATACAAAAGCTGTTTTAGATTATCAGATTGTTAAAAACTATGATGGATCTGGACAATTGATTATTCAAAAAGGTACAGAGAAACAAGTTATACCAATGTCAGCACAAACATTTAAATCTTACTATCCTAGATATGCTGCAACAAATCCTGTTACACAAATGAAATCTATGATAATGGCTTCTCCATCAAATACAACTAATATTAATGAAAAAGGAAATCCTATTGGTGCACAATATACAGGATATAACATTCCTTTACTTAGTGGAACAACTATTGCTAAGAATGTTAGATATGATATTGAAGGAGCTAAAAGTAATGTTGGTGGAAAAATTGATAGTTATCAAGTTAGACTATATGTATTTGACGATAGAAAAAAAATATGGCATGACTCAGTAATAAATCAACAAGGATATATAGGAGAAGAAGCAATACAAGATGCCATTAATGGTATTGGAATGGATGCAGTTAATTATACATTAAAACAATAAATATGCCAATTTTTGATAATGAACTTATAGACAATGTTTCTAATAGAGGTGAATCACCTAAAAGACCAGACTTAACATCTCTTGCTACAAGAGAAGTTGATATTAGTCTTAACCCTGTTGTTGGTGGAGAGTTAGAAGCTAATTCAATTAGTAGAAAAGGAATGAGTATTGAAGAACTATCAGGTCTTACAAATGCTCCTACTAAGACTCCTACATTTGATTCACCTATGGGTATAACATCAAGACAAGAGTTAATTGATAATCAAAAATATCCGTTGTTTCAAAGAGACAAAGATCTTGAAAACATATATGGATTACAACAAAATGCTTTTTCTCAACTAGGACATAGTCTTGTTAAAGCAGGAGTAACTGCAATGGGTACATTTGCACAATCTTTATCAAATGTTCCTAATACAATATCAGCTGCAAAGAATGCAGATATATCTAAATTATCTGGAGATCCAAATGGTTATGAAGGAAGTATAGATAATTGGATTAAAAACATGGAAAATGTTTTTCCAAATTATTATACACGACATGAGAAAGAACATCCTTATTTAGCAATGATTCCAGGAGCAGCAGGTTCTGCAAACTTCTGGGGTGAATCTGTTATTAAGAATCTTGGTTTTATGGGAGGTGCTATGTTGGGAGCTGCTGCACAAGATCTTGCAATAGGAGCAATTACTGAAGGTATAGGAGAACTTCCACTAGTAGCTAATCAAATTGGTAAAGCTGCTTTATATTTAAATAAAATTTTTGCAGGAACTAATGATGTTGAAAAAGTTTTAGATATTGTTAAGGATGCAGGAGTAGCTGGTAAAAGTTTATTATCTGCTGAAAAACTTGCACAAGCTGCAGCATATACAAAATTAACAAATAGTTTTAGATATGGTGCTGGACTAATTGGTTCATCTATGACAGAAGCTGGTACTGAATCAAGAGATGGATATAGACAAGTAAAAGAAAATTTATTAAGTCAATATAAATTAGATCATCCAGGTGAAGAACTAACAGCTGAAGCATCTAAACAAATAGAAGATTATGCTACTAATGCAATGAATACTAGATTTGGTATTAACATGGCATTACTAACTGTATCTAATGCTGTACAGTTTGATAACTTATTTAAATCTTTTACAACAGCAGAAAAAGGAGTTACCTCTAGTCTTACAAGAGAAATTGGAGAAGCAGGAAAGATTGGTCTCAAAGAAGGAAGTCTTGATGTATTTGAAAAGAAAGTTGCTACAGGTATCAAAGATAAAGTTTGGGATTTTGTTAAACCTAAGTTAACTGAAATATTAACTGAGGGTGTATACGAAGAAGGTGGACAGTATGCTGCTGAAAGAGGTACATATGATTATTATACAAGAAAATATAAAAATCTTAATGATCCTAATAATAAAAAGAACTGGGATGATTTAAAAGAAATAGCTAGTTCTACTACTCATGGATTAGCTGAACAATTTAATACAACAGAAGGTATTAATAATATGATTGTTGGTGGACTTACAGCTGTATTAACAGGAGGAGCTAAACAATTCTATGATTATAAAACAGGAAAGGGTGCAGATAAACAATTAGATTCTTCTATTAACACACTTAATAGATATGGATTAACAGGTATTCTTTCTAATAAATATGATAACACATTAAACTCTATTGGTATAGCAAAAGAAATGAAAGATGCTGCTGCTAGTGGAAATGTATTTAAATATAAAAACTTAAAACATGATATGTTTTTCAATTATGTACAATCTCGTATTCCATCAGGAATGCATGATGTAACAATTGAACAATTAAATATGTTAAAAGATCTTGATGAAAAAGATTTTGAAAAGTCTTTTGGTATGGATTTTAATGCATCTAATCAAAAAACAGTTAATAGTTATGTAGATTCATTAATTGAAAAAGCTAATAAAATTAAAGGAACAACAGATGCAATTAATAGTACATTTAAAAATCCATTTACATATATTGTAGATCCAAAAACTTCAGAAGAAGGACTTGAACAATTTAATCATTCTACATTTGAAAACTGGAAAACAGATCTTGCATATTATGGTTCTACAAAAGATGATATAAATGATAGACTTCAATCTGTTGAAGAAAAAGTAATTACAGCAAATCCACTTCTTAATAATGATATATTAAGTAGAGTTACAGATAAAGATTCATTAACTGAACTATCTAGATCATATGAAGAAGAAGCTAATAGATTAAATAAAACTATTACAGAATATACAACTCCTGCTGATAAAAAAGCAATTAGAGAACAAATAAAAGCGTTAAGAACAAATTCTGAAAAGATTAATCTTTCATTAAATTCAGGTAGTCTTGATTTAAAAACATTTCATTCAATATTAAACTTTGAATTAAATAACCAAGATGGTACAAAAGATAATATAGTAGGTCTTGAAAATGCAACAGAGTTACATAATCTTGGTGCTGATATTAATAAATTAAATAATCTTAAAAAGAATGTTGTTGATATATTTGATAAACTTGCTACTAAAGAAGGATTTGATAAATATTTCAAACAAGCAGAAGATATTGCTAAAGAAACGATTGATGTAGATTATATAGAAGTTGCTCAAACTCCTACATTTATTAATAAAGAAAAAGTAAAAGAATCATTAGAAGTTGGTAGAGAGTATGAAGTGAGTGCTACTAAAAAAGCTTCTATTAAAAAACTTGCTGATGATAGATATCAAGTAACAGCTCCTGATGGAACTACATCTTTTTATAAAACTAGAAAAGAAGCTGTTGAAGAATCTAAAGACTTAACTGATGAGAATACTAATTTAGGTAAAGTTAAAATCTTAGCTTTAAATGATGATGGTACAGTAAAGGTGGAAGATATAAATGGTGATATATTAAATATTAATCCAAAGAGATTACAAGGTTATTCTAAAATAAGAACTGAAGAAGAAAAACTTCAAAAAGATAAAGAGACTCTTGATGCAGAATTAAAAAAACTAGAATCAAAAGGAACTTCTGTAGAAACAGTTCCCACTCCTGTAGGTAAATATATTGGTTCTACTGATAAAAGAAAAGATGTTGATATATTATTTCTTGCAGGAACAAGTCCTTCTGAAGATAAAGCAGGAGAAGTTGCAAATAATCTTCCTCATATTATAAGAGCTAGAACTTTTTTAAATAATTTTAAATTCTTTACTAATAGAAATAAGATAAAAGAAATTATTGTCACTCCTAATAATGCTAAAGCTTTAGGACTAGAAGGAATTGTACAACTTTCGTACAACAAAAATTTAACTGATGTTCTTACAGAAAAAGAAACTGATGTAAATGATGGCTTCATGGCTAAAGTTTTTATTGTACAAATAGCTAATGAAAATTTCTTTGTTAATGAAAAAGGAGAAAAATTAAGTAAAGTGGGAGAAGAATCTTCTACTATACTTGATAATGTTGTATTTCAAACAATGACATCTGCTAGTCTTTATACAGAAGGTGGATATGCAAAAGGAAGACAAGGTCAAGAAGTTGAAGTTGATAGAGCTCTTGAAGCTTATAAGATATTTAGAAAAGATGTATTTGCTCAAGAAGGATATACACCTTATTCATTCTCTATATCAAGAGGTATACCAAGACAATATGTAACTAATGGTGTATATGAAGATAATCATATAACTGATATACTTGGACCAAATGCAGATAAGATAGTTGCTGGACATGATGGATTAATAACTGTTGTTACAACAGATAAAATTGAACACAATGGAGAGCTTTTATCTTTTCCTATAGGAACTACACTTATTCAATATGGAGATCTATTAGACTTTGCAAATAATAAAACTGTTACAAATAAACAAGCTAATAATATATTTGGTGTAATAGATGCAATGGCTAAAGACTTAATTGCTAAATCAAATAGTGGTCAAGTTGTAAAACCAAATTATAACTATTTCAAATTTTTAAATAGTATTTTATATTGGAAATTCAAAGGAAACCCATCTACTCCTAGTCAAATAAATATAGATACTAAAACAATGGAATTTAGAATAGGAACAAAAGCATTTCCTTTTTCTAAAATACAAGAAAATAAAAAAGAAATAGTAGATGCTCTTCAAGATGCATTTATTAGTATTAATAATAAAACATTAGGTGAAGGAATTTCTAAAACATTTACAGAATATGTTGTAGATAAAGATGGTATATTAAAACCTGTTATTTGGAAGAATTACCAATCATTTTTATTATCTAATAAGAATCCTGATGGATCTTCTCGTTCAGTAGGAGAAACACCATTGATTACACATACAGCTAAACCAACTGATAAAAATCCTTCTTACAAACAAAAGTATTCATACATAACAAATAAAGATGTTCTTCCTTATGATAGAGTACCAGTTAAAACACCTACACCAACTCCTGTTACTCCTACAGTTGTACAAAAAAATAAGATAGGTAAATATGATGTAAACACAGGAATAGTAAATGAGATTAGTGTAGGATCAGGTCCTGTATTATTTACAGCAACATTATCACCAGAAGGAGAGATTAATGTTGATATACAAGAGAATGAAACTACAAGAGATCTATCTACAAATCAAGCAAAAATTAATCAGATTGATGCTGCTCTTACAAAAAATTTATCTCCTGAACAACTTGAAGTGTATAATAAAAAGTTAAATGAAGATAAAGTTTCATTGTTTTTAAGTTCAGCAATAAAACAAGTATTAGAAAAAGAATATCAAACAGAACAAGAAGCTCCTAAAAAAGCTCCTGTAGTTGAAAAGAAAGTAGAAACAGTTACTAATATAGAAGCTAAAAAAGCTGATATAGAAAGTGCATTTACTTATATAACAAGAAGTAAATATGAAGGAGATAGAAGAGATATAGTAATTAAAGTAGGCGAAGATCTTGCTAAACGTTTTGTAACTATTCTTAAAGAAAAAGGTTTAGTTAAAGAAGGATTTAAAAGTGCTCCTAGAAATGATGGATCTGTAGAAAAAATGAAAGTAAATACAGATACTGAAGGTAATAATCTTGGAAATAATTGGAATACTTCATATAGATTTAAAGAAGAATTTAGAAAATTTGTTGACGCAGAACTAGCTGCTTTAGAAGGTAAAGAAGAAATAACTCCAGTAGAAAAACCATATGATCCTTCTAAATTAAAAAGAAGAGATGACACTCCTGAGTTTAGAAGAGTGGGACAAGATGATGTTGATAGAATGACTAATGCTGAGTTAGAAGTATTTAAACAATGGCATGCTGAGAATGTTCCTAATATTCCTTTTGAAGAATTAGATCGCATGGTTATAACTCATGATGGAGAAGAAGCATGGGGTGTATTTGAAAATGGTATAGCTAAATTTGTTAAAGGTGGATTAAGAGGAACAGAATATCATGAGGTGGGTCATGGTATATGGACAATGTTATCTTCTGGAGAACAAGAAGCTATTCTTAATGATGAAAGATCTAAACCTGGAACATTTAAAGATAGAGAATCTGGAAAAATATATTCATATGATGATGTTAATGTAACAGATCAAATGTTAGAGGAAAGAATCTGGGATGACTTTTCTGATTATAGATTAGGAAAACTTCCTGCTAGATCATTAGGAGAAAGAGTTCGTAGATTATTTAAAATGGTTATGGACTTCTTTAAATCATTTGGAAGTAAACCATCATTAAAAAAAGAATTGTTTAAAGCAATTGATTCTGGTAAGTTTAAAGAAACTAAATTATCAGAGAGAGCAAAAACAATGGCTCCTAAATATAGAGCAATAGAAGGACTTACAGAAGAACAAACTAATAACTATATCAATGATATGGTGTTTCAAGTTAGTCGTATTATTTTTAGAGAAGGAAATAAAGATATTTTATTTAATCCTGAAAAACTTACAGGAAGTCAAGTATTTGATAAAGTTAAAGAAGATTATGAAAGTCGTGGAGTAATAGATGCGTTAGGAGAAAAAAGATATAATGAACTTGTTAAAAGAACTATTGAATCAATAAGAACAAGAGGTATATCATTTAATGCAGAAGAGGTGGTATCTATAAATGATGAAAACTCTAATGGAAAAGAATATGCACAAGATTCATTTTCTGTAGATTGGAAGAAACATTCTACTGGAGCACTTAAGTTCTTATTATCTACATTAGCTGAAAGAAAAGCATTAAATCAAACAAAGGTTGATAAGTTAACACCATTGAAACCTGCAGCATATAATTTATCTAATGAAGGATACAAACTATTAAACTTTAATAGAGTGTTTGCTACATTATTAGATAGATTACATAATACAAATGATCCCAATGAGTTTACTGATAAATTTATACAACTTGCAAAAGAAGATTCAAACTATCTTCCTTTATTTGTTTCATTAGGTGGTAATCCAACAACACATGCATTTGATTTTCAAAACTTTGGTGAATCAGATTGGAAACTATTTATACAATTTTTTAATACATTCACAAGACAAAAACCTGAAGCATTAATTCAATACATTTCTGAAGAAGGAGATGTATATACAGGACCAGCAAATATATTTACAACAGTAAAACAAACTGTTGATGGTTGGGTAGATAATATGAAAGTTATTGGTAAAGGTAAAGGTGGATTAATTAGTTATAGTAATAAAGTTTATAAAATAGACACTGCAGGAATTAAATCACTTATTATTAAGAAACCTGTAGATATGTTAAACTTCTTAGGTAAGATAGGTGTTGAATTTCCTATTGGAACATACGAAGGCTTAAGTGATAGAGATATTATTGTACAAGGAAAACAGACATCTGAGATAAAACTGTTCACTGATGCTGTTAGTAAAATATATACTTATTTAGGAAAGAATAATGAACTAATGACATTTGATGCTAAGAAATTAGATATTAGCGGTCCTCTTAGAACATTAGCCACTTTATATACTAAAGTGAATAATCCTAATCAAGACTCTACATACTTTGGTGTAGAGGGACAACGTATTGGTGCATTCTCAGAAAACAATGCTCCTTCTTATTTTGAAAATACATTTAATGAATCAAAAACATTAAAAGAGCTTTTAAAGAAAATGCCTCAATTAAATGATGTATATTCTAGAGGATGTGAAATGTTAAAACCAGGTGGACTTTTCTTTGATGAAGAAGAAAATAGAATAGCTACAATCACTGTAGGATATATTCAAGGAAGCAAAAATGAACTAACTGGAAAAGATAAATCTACAGCTAAGTTATCAGAAGGAGAAAGATTTGTTCAAGAGATGAATCAAAATATCAATGGTAACTATTACATTCTTATTCCTGGAGATAGTTCAACAGAATGGATGATGAACTTAGGTAATGTTATTTCTATGGAAGATGTTATCTCAGGAAACCACTGGGATAAAGTGTATGGTATTTATAGTAACTATTTAAATGATGATATTAATTTAGCATTAGAAGATAGAAAACAAAATATGTATACAAGAGCTAAGTCACAAGAACTTAGAATCATGAAAGATATTCTTTCTGAAGATGTTGTTGATGATATTGAGAAAATGATTAAAGATGGATCTACATATGATGATATTCAAAAATATATTATTGAAAATAAATCAGATATTGATGCTTCAGTAAAATCTTTCATGGAAAATCAATCAAAAGGAACATTTGATATATTAATAAACTCTAGTCAAATATCAATATTAGGAGAGGATAAATATTCTCTTAATAAATTTGATACAGAATTTTTGAAAAAATATAATTTAACAGGAGAAGTTACAAAAGATGAAGTGATGAATGTTATAAACTTCATTAATATCAATTATGCAATAAGTAATCAGGAATATCATAAAATATTATTTGGAGATCCTTATCAATTTAAAACTGAAAAAGGAAAACTAGATCAAACAAAACGTGTTAAATCATTTCTTTCTGGAAGAAGAAGAACATTTAATCATCCAGAATATAATAACTTCTTAAATAGAACATATAACACTATAGATGGGATTGATTTAGATGAAAAGACACCAGGTAATCATAGTTATAAAGAATATACTAACACTATTACATTTGCTGATATTGATATTATAGGTAGTATTTTCATGATGAAAAACACTCCTGAAGAAATTAAAGATTTATATGGTATTGATGACAAAGGAAAACCAAAAGTTAATGAAACAGATGCATTTTCTATATTAATGGATAATACACATAAAGAAATTGCACTTAAAGAAGGACAGTGGAGTGATCAAGCTGAAGCATTTCATCAATGGCATATGGCTTATACAAGAAGAGCATTTGATAAAAAAGGAATTAAAAAATATACAAGTGAGCAATTAAAAGCAAGAGATGCTAAGTTATTAGATTCTCCTATACCTAAGCACAAACTTGCTGTAAGAAAACCTATCATCTCTGGTAATAAAAATAATAAAACAGAAATAGACCTTGTATTAGACAAAACATCACAAATGCCTATCTATTATCATATGGTAGAAGATACTGCATTAGGAACAATGTATGAGCAAATGTTTGATCAAAATATTGGATATGGTATTTTTATATCTGGTAGAAAGGTTGGATCTGAAGGAAATCATAATGTTTATGTAGATGGTAAAGTTAATCCAGCTAAGTTTGAAAACATAGTTGAGGTTCCTTGGAAGATATATGGTACACAAGTAGAAACTATGTCTGAAGGTGAGAAGACTCAAACAAGAGGTTCTCAACCTACAAAGGTTGCTACTATGGATTTATATGAAAATGGAGAACCAATTGGTGATACTCCTGAAAAAAAAGAAATAATTAAAAAAGCTGTCAAAAGACATGACAAAGCATTAGATATGCTTAATATAAATGGCTATAATGGATTATTAGATAAACTTGGTGTTACAGATTTTGGAGATACATATGCTCTTAAGAATAAACAAATAATATCTGATACTCTTATGTATGAGATGATGAGAAGAGATCTTTCTGAAAATGCTAAAGATACAATTCAATTAGATGGGAATGGTGAATTTATGATGCCATTTGAAGCATCCCCTTCTTATATACAAATTAAAAGTATTCTTTATTCAATGGTTAATAAAGCATTAATTTCTCCTAGCATGAGTGGTGCTCCACATGTACAAGTTCCTGTTACAATGTTTGAGAAAGCTACAGAAGGAAGAAGTTTTGCTAGAAAAACTGATACAGGATGGGTTAAAATATCTAAAGATCAATATGCTGCTCTTACAGAGGAGGAAAAGAAAGGTGTGATGCTTACTGATGATACACTTAAGTTTTATGAAGATGAGGATGGTAAACGCTATTGTGAAGTGTTACTTCCTCATTGGTTTAAGAGTAGATTTGGAAATATGACAGATGAACAAATTCTTAAATATTTAGATACACCTGAAGGCAAAAAGATATTAACTGGTATAGGATTTAGAATTCCTACACAAGCTTTGTCATCTATAGAAGTATTTAAAGTGAAAGGATTTCTTCCACAATATATGGGATATACAGTTGTGGTACCTTCAGAAATTACAACTAAAGCTGGATCAGATTTTGATATTGATAAATTAAACATGTATCTTAAATCTGTATATACTGATAAAAATGGAAATGTAAAATTAATTACATATCAAGGTTCTGAACAAGCTACAAAAGATTTCTTTACAAAGGTATATGAAGATACAATTCAGCAAGAATTAAATAAAATTAAACAAAGTGATGAATTTAGAGAAAAACTTTATAAAATCTTTGATACATTAGAAGACTTATCTTTACCATTAACAGCAGAACAACAAAAGTTTTATGATGATAATAGTCAAGTTATTGATAGTATAATACAACAAGCTGATGAAGCTGATCAATTGCCATCAGAATATATACTAGAACAAATACAAAATATTGCTGGTAAAGAAGAAAAATTAAATACTAAGTTATTATCTGATATTTTAAAAGATAAATTTGTTAAAGATCATTATACAAAAGCTCTTGAGAATGAATACTATGATTCATTAGAAGAACTTCTTACACTTCCTGAAAACTTTAATAGATTGATTACACCTATCGATGATGCTGGTCTTGAAAAGATTTCTGAGTTATTGGATGAAAAAAGAGGATATACTGAATCAAAAATTAAAGGAAGACTTGTTAGTAGAAACTTTATGACAAATATGCGTCATGGATTTATTACTGGTAAGAGATGGGTAGGTATTGCTGCAGTTAATATTACAAATCTTTCATTAAGACAGAAGAGTAAAGTGTATTTAGATCCTTCTAAACTTTTTTCTTTATCTGCTCAAGAAAGAAGGTTTGTGAAAGATTTAAATATAATTCTTCCACATAATACATTAGAAGATAAAGGAAAAACATATGTTTCTTTATCTGGAACTAGAACTGCTGATCTTAAACAATTTATTTCTCATAGATTATCTGGTTATGCTACAGCATTTGTGGATATTGCTAACAAACCATTTATTACTAAGATTATAAAAAGTGATGTAGTGGTATCTACATTCATGTTCTTAGAATCTATTGGTGCTGGTAATACAGGAATATTCTTTTTAAGTCAACCAATAATTAGTAAATATTTAGAATACTTAGATAGTATAGGTTCTAAAAGTGTTATAGGTAAACAAAATTTAACATATATAAGAAATCAGTTTCCTACAACAGAGATAGCAATGGAAAGTGCTAGTATATCTATAGAACAATTTTTAGATAATATAGAAGAGTATTCAAAAAAAGGTGAATTTGATCAACTTAAAAATGCTGAACAACAATTAATATTAAATGAGTTTATCAAATATAAAATATTAGCTGATCAATTGTTTAGTTATACACAGTCTACAAACTATGATACAACAAGATTTGGTAGTTCAGATGCACTTCTTAAAAAAGAATGGGCAACATTTAATACTAGTAATTTTAATCTTATATCTAATGTAGATGATGTATTAGCTAATACATTTATAGGTAAACAAGCTGATCTTCTTTCTAAATCATTTGCATCATTCGGTGCTATAATGAAAACAGAACTTCCTGAGATAAAAGCATATACTATTAGTACATTGAAAAAATATGCTACAAGAAAATATATGTCATCTGATGATTATGAGAAGATAGCTAATTTAATTAAGAATTCTTTTTTAGATTATATTATTCAGAATAATACAACTATGTCAGAGATGATTAAACCTTTGCTTGTAGATTCTGAAACATCAGTTGTTAATCAATTGGAACAAGCTAAACAAAAATATCCTAATATACAGATATTAAAAGATCTTGTTCCTGTATTAGGTAATAGAGAAGGAAGTGCTAAATCTATACAACTTAAAGCAAATGTTAAGGATGCCTATAGTGAGAACTTATATGTAGGTATGATGAGAGAAATGAGAGACACTCCAGAATTAAATGATCTTTATAATAATATTGTTAATGTTGCTATATTACAAGGAACAGGTCAATCTGCTATCTCTATAAGAAATATTATTCCTGTAGAAGATTATGCAGCTAAGATAGGTCCTATTATACAGCAACTTACACCAAATGCAACTTTAGATGCTTTTGAGAATGGAATGTTTGAAAGAAATAATACTGGAAACAAAGATTTGTTTACTGATTTTATACCATATGTATATACACCAAAACCTGATCCTGTTACAGGAGAATATAATAAGAAAAATATAAGATTTAATTCTAATACTGGAGAAGATGAAATTGTTCATTGGTTACCAGCATTTAAAGAAATGAAGGGTGTTTCTTCTGATTCAAGAAGATTATTAATATTAAGTGATGTATATAATTCATTTCAATTGTCTTCTGATTTCTTAAGAATTCCTAAAGTGATTACTGATAAGAATAGTGATTATGGTAAGAAGATTAATGTAAAAACAGGTGTAGAAGTAACTAAAGCTGATTATGCTAAAATGAAACAAAAAGGTTCTCAAGAACTTTATGATTCATATTATTATAAAAAGGTGTATACAAATAATAAAGATAAGTTTGGTAACCCTATCCCATTAAGAACATATAATGATAAGATAGAAGGATATAATTATTATTACAAACTAATCAATGTATATGGTGATGGTAATAGAGCTGTAGAATTTAATACAGATTTCACTCCTTCTGTTATTGATAATGGATCATTAAGAATTAAACAAGAGTTGAATGATCAAGATATTGTTAATCAATTTGCTTCACAGATTCAAGAAGAAGTTGTATCTTTACCAGCAGAAACATCTACACAAGTGACTGAACAACCTAAAGGAGTAAAAGTTAAAGAAGGAATATATGTAAATCAAGAAGCTTTGTCTAAAGATGAACAACTTGAGCTATTTGATTATTTAAAACCATTCTTAGAAGAACAAGCTGCTAAAACTAATAAAGGAGAAGCTGCTAGTAAGATGATTGGATTAGGATTAAGATGGGATTATAAATCAAATAATACTGGAAAACAAGCTATGAATATTCCAGATGTTATAAATCCAGGAAATAAAACTAAGTATGGATATTATAATACATCAATTAATAATCAAGCTCTAGCACCTATCACTCCTCGTTTTAGAGAATTAATGCAAAAAGCTACAGGTGTAGACATGACTAATTATGATGGTGCCATTATTAATCTTTATGAACCTAATAGTTTTATTAGTTCTCACAATGATGTAGATGAAAGTAGATCAGCAATTGGTTATCCTGTAATAGGAATTAACATTGGTGGAACAGGAAACTTCTCTATTGAATCAAGAGATGGTGCTCCTAAACAATTAGATCTTAAAGCAGGTGCAGGATATGTGTTTGGTGTAGATGGTGTAAATAGAGAAGTTTATCACAGAACTTTTGCTAAACCTCAAGATAGTTTCTTACCAGAATTAAACACTAAAATAGATGGTAAAGCTTATGAACCAGGTTCATATAGAGTGACAGTTACAATGAGAAGAGTAATGCCTCTTGAACCAGGTATGCCTAGTAAACCAGCTATTAAATCTACAGAAACTGTAAGTGAAAAACCTGAAGGTGTTACACAAGAAGAATGGGATGCTTTATCTCAAGAAGAAAAGAATAAAATAAACGAATGTTAATATGGCACATTGTGTAAATAGAAGTTCTCCAGAGTTCAAAGCATTAGCTGAACAATCTAATATCAATCCAATAATTCTTGCTGCAAAGGTTTCTTTGTGGCAGGAAGTTAATGGTTTAGATAACTTTCCTACTATTGCAGATATATCAAATGTAAAATCTGGAGTTGGAGAATTATTTGAATCTAATCCTGAGTTATCTAAAATAGGTACTGAACAACAATATTCTCAATATATTGATTCTATATTTCCTGAAAGCCAAGTTAAAGATATTGTATATCATGGTACAATGGAATCTTCTCTACCTAAAGATGGATCTTTTAAAGGATATATAACTTATTTTTCTACTGATAGAAAATATTCTGAAACATTTGGATTTCCTATTAACAGAAAAATAGTATCAACTATTGTAAATGTAAAAAATCCTTATAGAACAAAATCTGAAATGGCTGATGTTCCAAAAGAATTGCATATTACAGATGAATATACTAATCCAAGAATTGTAAAATCAGACAAAAATGAATATGATTCAGTTATTGGAAAAGATGCAGGACAGATTGAAGGAAATACTATAGCTATATTTGAACCAGAACAAATTCATATACTAGGTAATAAACAAGACATAGAAGGATTTAAAAACTTTGTAAGTATATCACAAAAAAAAGAAGATGTATTAACGACTTCTGCTTCTCCACAACTAATTAAATTAATGAAGGAATTTATTAAATCAATTGGTGTTGATTACAAATTAGTTAATGATGTTGTTGTTGATGGTATTAAACGTGATGCTAATGGTGTTGCTTTAATTATGCAAAAACTTATTCAAGTGGTAGAAGGTAAAGAAGATGTAGCTCTTCCTGAAGAAGCTATGCACTTTGCTGTTGAGATTATTAGACAAACTAATCCAAAACTATATCAACAATTATTAAAAGAAATAAATGGACATCCTAAACTAAATGCTGTAATAGCTTTATATGGTAATGATGCAGATTATCAGAAAGATGGTAGAAGAGATATTGTAAAACTTAAAGAAGAAGCTATTGCACAAGTCTTGGCTAATAAATTAGAAGATGTTATTGGTAGAACTTGGTGGCAAAAAATTATTGATTTTTTAACACCTAGGTTTATGAAAGCTGGATTTGATAAAGCTTCTATGGATATTTTATCAGGTAAAATATCTAGTATAGAAGATATTGATGTTTCTCAAAGAGGTGCTTATTTTCAGCTCTCTACTGGGGAAAGAGTGTTCAATGATATACTAAATACATCTAACCAAATTGAATTAAAAGAAGATGGTGTAGATGACTCTGGTAGACCAAAGAGTAGTTATTTTCTTAATGGAGAGAAAGCAAAAAGAAGGGTGTCTGATTTTGCTAAAGATTTTTATGAAAGAATATTTAAAAATCCTGCAGATACAGAATTTCAAAAAGCTGTAAATGAACTTAAGGCTGAGAAAGGAACTGCTGGACATGCTGATATTGAACATGCATTTAAACTGTTAGTAGATCCTATAACAGGACTTCTTAAAGATGAGATGGATGATGATTCTAATTATACATCTTTGTTGAATGATAAAGATATAACAATGTATCATATGCTTAGAGACAATCTTAAAGAACGTCTATTATCTATTGATGAGAAAGCTCCTGGAACTAGATTTTTATCTGAGGTGAAGATATTTGATAAAAAAAGAAGTATTGCAGGAACTGTAGATTTCTTATCAATATCACCAGAAGGAAAGGTGAATATTCTTGACTGGAAGTTTATGAATCTTAATACAGATAAGTATGAGGATATTCCTTGGTATAAGGTGGATGCTTGGGATATTCAAATGTCAAAATATAAAGATATTATAAGTACCAATTATAATGTTAAGAATGAAGATTTTCAACAAACTAGAATGATTCCTATTCTTGCTAAATATACTCAAGCTGATTATGAAAAAGAAATTCTTCCTAGACTAATAGAAATAAAAATAGGAGATGTAAATGTTAAAAATATACAAGAAGACTTTTTACTTCCTGTAGGTATAACAAGTGAGAAGACAGGTGAGAAAAGAATTGATTCTTTAATAACAAAACTAAATTCTGTTTATAAAAAATTATCAGAAGAACGTGTAAGTGATTCTGAGAGATCTGCTAAAAATGAACAATTAAATGCTTTATATAAAGCTATTAGACATTTGCATATTAAAGGAAGTGTAACACCTTTAATTAATCAAGCTAAGATATTGAACAAGCAAGTATCAATGTTACTTAATAAATATAACTCTGAATTTGAAGGTAAAGAACCATCTGAGGTTGACCAAGATAAGATAAATGCTTTTGCAGGAATGCTTAGAATACACTTAGAAGCATTACAACCATATTTAGATCTTGATCAATTGAGGTTTTTATTGAAAGAAGATACAGAAGAAAATAAAAAACTTAAAACAACTATCATAGAAACAGTTCAAAATGTAAAAGATTACATATATGAACTTAAAGAATTAGATGAAATGTTTGGTGAGAAGTTTAATAATACTAGTTCAACACCAGAAAAAGTAGTAAAAGGAATTACTAAATGGTTTTCTACTGTTGCTACATTACAAGTGTCAAATATTCAATCTTTATATAAACTTGCAAATAAAGCATTCTTTTTATCTAATCAAGAAACTTTAGAAGAAGTAAAGGTATTAGAAAATTTAAAATCAGCATATGACAAATGGGCATCTGCTAAAGGATTAAATATACGTAACTATTTTGATATTATTACAAAGAAAGATAAGAATGAACTAATAGATGAATTTGATGGAAAATTCTTTGATGAATTAAAATCTAAAATAGCTAAGAAAGATTTCAATTGGATATTAGATAATGTTGACCAAGATTTATATAGAGGATATATAGAAGATAAAATAGAAGAAGAAACAAAAAGAATCTTCTCTAGACCAAGAGTTGGTACAGAAGAAGAAGTTAAGAATATTATAAAAAGAGAACTAGCAAAAGTGTATTCTACATATGATATTCAGAATAGAAACTCTAATGGTTGGTTATTATATGATGATGTTAAGAAGTATCCAAAAAGACAAACATGGCAATCTGAAGAATGGAAAGAACTTAATAAACCTGAAAATGCTCCAGCTAAAGATTTTTATAATTACATTGTAAAAAGAAATAAATATTATCAAGATATAGAATATCTAAATGGTAAAGCTACAAGAAAGTTTCTTCCTTGGATAAGACAGGGGTTTGTAGAAGGATTAGTTTTTGATGGTAAGTCTAGAGGATTAGGAGAAGCTTTTCTTAGAAATATATCTATGGATGAAGGTGAAGCTGGATATGGACAAGTAGATCCTGTAACAGGAGAGTTAATTAATTCTATTCCTAAATATTTTACAAAAGATCTTGGAGAAGGATATTCAACAGATCTTTTTAAAACAATGGCTCTATATAATGAGCATGCTATTAAATTTAAAAATCTAAAAGATATTGAAGAAAGTTCTCTTCAATTATTAAGAGCTGAAAGAAATAAGAAATCTATCATGAGTTCTACATTTGGAAGAATAATTATGGAGAATGGAGCACCTAGATTTAATGAGAAGAATGATGAAAATTCTAAACTTCTTGAAGATATGATTAAAGGAATAATCTATCAACAAAAGTTTGTACAGAGTGAAGTATTTGATATGGCACTTGGTAAGATATCTGGATTTGGAAAAAATATCAATGAAAAATTAGGAATGAAAATATTCCCAGAAGATCTTGAGGATAGACAACTATCTCTTAATAAAGCACTTAGTACATTGAATACAAAGTTTCAAATGAATATACTAGGATTAAATACACTATCTTCTGTTTCCAATTTATTTGGAGGAACTGCACAAAGTCTTATTAATGCAGGTGTATATTTTACAAAATTAGATTTATTAAAAACACAAATGTGGTTTTTAACAAATAAAATGAAAGGTAAAGTTTTTGGAAAAGATTCTCTTGGAGAAACTCCTACAAAAGCATTAGCTGCTTTAGATTATTTTTTACCATTTATAGAAAACTATAATAGAGATGCTGCTAAAAAACTTTCATTAAATAAATTAGATGAGCAAGCTGTACAAGATTTTCTAATGATAATGATGAGAAAAGGAGAAGATGCTATACAAACAATGAACTTTTTTGCATTCTTAAAAAATGCTGTAGTGATAGATAATGAGATTGTTAATGCTAGAGAATACTTAAAAACCACAGATGAGTATAAAGCTTTCTATGCAGGAACTAAAGAAGAAAGAGATGCTAGAGCTGATAAGTTTGAAAAAGATGTTGAAGCATTACTTGATGATAAAGGAGTGTTACAACTTGGTGAAATTAATGCTGAAGGAGAATTTAATATTCCTGGTGTAGATAAAAAATCTGATTCAGTAATGAAATTTAGAAGACTTGTTCAAAGTTTTACAAGTGATGCACTTGGTTCAATGAGTGAAGAAAATAGAAGACTTGTGAACATGAATGTTTATTCATCTTCTGCTATGGTATTTAAAAACTGGATTCCTAGACTTGTAGATGTACGTATTGGTAATATAAAATACAATGCTGCATCTGATGCATATGAATGGGGAAGAATAAGAATGATATTTGGATTCTTAACAACTGATATTCTAAAATCAATTAAAACTTTATCATCTGCAATAGGTGGAGATAATGATGCATGGTTAAATCAAGTTAGAGATTTATATGAAGCTAAGAAGAAAGACTATTTTAATAATACAGGTAAAGTTCTTGAAATGACAGAAGATCAGTTTATAGATCTTGTAAATCAAAACATGAGAAACCAAGCTCTGGATTTAATAATCTTATTATCAATGATGTCATTATTAGCAGGATTAAAAGCAATGGCTCCAGATGATGATGAAGATCCAAGAGTTAAAAATCAATGGAAGTTTTATTTAAAAGCTACAGATAAATTAACAGATGAGTTAATGTATTTCTATAAGCCTACAACACCTATTGATTTAATTTCTGGTAAAGGAGGAATTTTTCCAGCATTGGGACTTCTTCAAAACTATTCAAAGTTTACTACAAATTTTGCAAAAGAAAACTTTGGAATAATTATAGGAGATGAGAAAATGCAAGATGATGCTAAGCCAATTAAATACTTAATGAAATCATTTCCAATATCTAGTCAAGCTGCTGGAATACTTCCATTATTTTATCCAGAACTTTCAAAAGATCTTGGTATTAAAATGCAATCACAATTTGGTATACGATAGAACGCTATATTATATCTACCTATTTTATATAAGATTTTGATACTAAGATTATAAATATTATTTTTACAAATTAATCCCCCTATACAATGAATCAATTTTGTGAAGCTATTCCGTGTCCTATTATATTAAACTCTACATGCGTATATTACGAAGGAGAGAATTTATTATATATAGGAGTTAATACTAATGACTCTTTACAAACTGCATTAGCTAAAATAGACAATGCTGTTCATAATATTCATGGTACATCAGGTACAAGTGGAAGTAGTGGTTCTTCTGGCACAAGTGGTACAAGTGGTATTAATGGTGATTTATATAGATCAACAAGTTCTCATTATTTTACATTAGGTAATGCAGGTTATTTATACATTAATACAGGTTTATCTTTTACACCTGCTCAAAGTGTTGTTATAGCACATGATGCATTTAATTATCAAGAATGTTTAGTTACAGAATATAATTCTATAACAGGATTATTATATTTTGCATCTCCAACAAAAACAGTTGGATTTGGAACTTTTAATTCATGGGATATAAATCTAGATGGTGCATCAGGTGGAGATGGTTCTTCAGGTAGTTCAGGAACTAGTGGAACAACAGGGACTAGTGGAACAACAGGAACAAGCGGATCTTCTGGTACTGCTGGTACATCTGGAATAAATGGAGAATCTTCAAATTTATTTTTATATAAAGCAAATACACTTAGTGATTCAGGAGATCCTGGAATTTCTTATATTTCATGGAATAATGTTTCACAAATATATTCTACAGAAATAAATGTAAGTCATATTACAGATGGTATATTAACAGATATTGATGTATTTTTAGCATTATTAAAAACAGGTGATGTAGTTGTTATTCAAGATAGAACTAATTCTAATAACTATCAAACTTGGAATGTAACTGATACTCCTACACAAGTTCCTAATTTATATTGGACAATTCCTGTTAGTATATTAGAATTTGCAGGAACAGGTGGTACTAATTATGCAAACAATCTTCCATTAGCATTAGCTACAATAACTATATCTGGTACATCTGGTACATCTGGAGTTAGTTCAATTATTAGTGTTGGTGCAAATACAGGTTTAGATTTAAATGCAAACATATTAAGCACTACATATAATACTCTTTTAGATCCAGCATTATCTATGCCAATTACTGTTGGTGGAATAGTTAGTGGTACAACAGTATCACAATTAACAGGAGAATCATTCGTACAGTTATTTGATAATTTACTTTTTCCAACACAATTACCAACATATATAATTCCAACAATATCATTGACAGGTGCAGCAACATCAACTGTTGAAGTGGGTTCAAGATTATCTTTAAATTTATTTCCAGTATCAGTAAAAAATGATGCTGGAATATATACACAATTAAGAGTATTAAGAAATAGTGTTTCTTTACAAGCTAATATATCATTAGTACAATCTTCAGCAACTGCACTACCAAATCAATTTGGATATACTAATCCAAATAATCCAAACTTAGCATTTACAATTAGTTCTCCATATGTTGAATCTTATATTGTTCCAGCACCAACAGGAATAGATCAAGATACATTAACAACATATTATGCAGATGGTAATTATAGTTCAGGAATTGCAAAGAAAAATAATAAAGGAGGTGATGATTTAAGAACTCCTGCTGTTAGAAGTACTGCAGCACCACAATTATCATCAACTTTTTTTACAAGTAGTATGTTTACATATACAGGAATATATCCATATTTTTGGGGAGTGAGCACAACGCCACCAACTTCAGCAACAGTAGCTGCATCAATATTAGCAGGTACTGCAAATAAAGTTTTATCTTCTGCATCGGGAACATTAGCTATAACATTTGGAAACACTGCTCCTCAATATTTATGGTTTGCACATTTTCAATATTATACAGCTAAAACTAAATGGTATATTAATGCTACTAACTTAGGATCAATTGGTGGACCATCTAATTTATTTGGTTCTCCAATCACAACACCAATTACTAGTCCAAATAGTTATTGGAGTGGAGTAAATTTCAATGTCTATATAACTAATTATCAAACATCTCCACCATCGGAAATGCAATTACAAAACTAATAAAAAAGATATGTCAATAATAATTAATGATAATTTAAACACCTTATCACCTAAGCCATTAGATGATAGATATGGTCCATGGATAAATACTGTAGCAGCAAATGCAGGTATTATTAGTGCATATAGATATTTAGGATTAACTATTGGAATTATAACTGGTTCATCAATTACTGATTATTGGTATAATGCTGGTATAACAGATGGTGATTTAGTTATTAAAAGTGTAGTTGGTCCATCAGGAACATCGGGAATTAATGGAACATCAGGAGTTAATGGTACTTCTGGAAGTTCTGGAAATTCAAATACAACTTATTCAGAAATTCCTACAGGAGCAATTGATGGAACTAATACAGTGTTTACACTTACTAATCTTCCATTAAACTCAAATTCATTACTTATTGTAATAGATGGATTAACACAATACAATGGTATTGATTATAATTTAGCACAAAATTCAAACGTAGCTACATTTACATTTGCTCCTGCATCAGGAAGTACTATGTTTGCTTATTATAACTTTCTTGCAGGTACTAATTTAGATTTAAGTAATTATGCTACACTTGACGATTTAGCTGTAGTTACTGAAATTATAGATCCGCTTGTTAATTTACAACCACAATATTTCTATATTACAGATGGAAGTGGAAATGTAATTTTAAAGATTGATGCCAACGGAGCTAATACTATTAAATATAATATTTGTAATTCTAGTGGAGCAATAATTGGAACTTTAGATGCTACAACATTAAATGATATTGCTAAAGTGACACCTTTAGCATCATCTTTTAATTTAGATAGTAGATATTTAGATAGTTATTATATAACAGATAATCTAGATAATGTTATATTAAAATATACAGCAGATGGATTTGATGTAGCTAAATTATCTACTCATTTTCAATCATTGATAACAGGGCAAGTTGCAAGTTCTAGCTTTAATTCAGTTGGTAACTTTCTTGATGATATTAATATGAATATCATTTACGGACAATCTTTAGCTGTTGAAGGTTCAACAATTAGTGCAGAAGATTTCTATACAGCAACTCAATTTGCACAAGGTGTACTTCTTTTACCTCCTGCAGATAGTAATATTAATTCATTATCATATAATCAAACTTATTTTGGTGATATTACAAATATGACTTATACAGGTAGTGGATTAAATGCAAGAATGGTTACAAAAAAATGGAATGAATTAATTAAATCAGAAGATGGTATTGATTTAAATACTTTCAATTTTAGTTTAATGGGCTTTAATGGAGGTGTATCAGGATATGCTTGGTACCAATTAAATAAACAAAATATATCTATTGATTCTACAGGATGGGCCACTATGACTGCATTTGGGTCTCAAGGTGTAGGAAGACCTTATTGTCATTTATTACATGCTGTTTATTTTGGAAGAGAAAGAGCACATGCACAAGGAAAATCATTTAATGTAAATACATTATCTTGGGTACAAGGAGAAGCTGCAGATGATAAATTTAATACTATTGACCAATATTATACTAAATTAGTAACTATATTTACAACTTTAAATGCTGATATTAAACAGATTACAGGACAAACAAATGATGTTCAATTTATAATTTATCAAAATTCATCATTTGCAATATACCAAGTTCCTACTTCTCCTAATTATATAGCAGGAGCATATAGTGAGGGAGTTCCATTAGCTTGTTTAAAAGCAGCAAGAGACTTAGATAATGTATCTCTTGGTACGCCTTTATATCCTTTTAGTGTATCTCAAGCAACAGCCGATAAAGTTCATTTATCAAATTTAGGATATGCAATGATGTCAAGTATGTTTGGTATTATAGCTAAACGAGTAGTTACAGATGAAAGAGTTATAAACCCTCTCTATCCTAATACTATTACAACATTCTCAGATGGAACAAATTATTTTGTAAGAGTTCAATTTGATGTACTACAGAGACCTCTTGTTTTTGACACATCAGGTGATGATGGAGTTAATATGCGTGGACATGGAGGACAACCTAATTATGGTTTTTCAATATTAACATCAGGAGGATTAGAAATAATTACAAATGTTAGATTAAGTACTGATGATTCAGTAGTAATTGAAACATCTCAAAACCCTGTTGGATTAAGTA
>Ga0304729_1000347_pt1 | contig 34530 bp, 27 predicted proteins | sample C_131016_MF_Meta_FD_190475 | JGI IMG/M metagenome (GOLD analysis project Ga0304729, IMG submission 190475) | Freshwater microbial communities from Lake Croche, Canada to study carbon cycling - C_131016_MF_MetaG (v2) (version 2) | ecosystem: Environmental > Aquatic > Freshwater > Lake | place... | reverse complement strand
CTTCAGCCCATTTTGCGTAAATTGGATAAGGGAATGTTGCGCCTGCACCTGTCATATCAGCAGCAAATGCTGAGGGGGCTAGAGAAATAGCACCAATAACGAGTGCTTTTTTCAAAAGAGATTTCATCTGATAAGTCCTTGAGTAGATAACGCAACATTGCGATACGAAGACGATACGATTGGACTATGACGTTTTGATGACAGAAATGTCATCAAGAATAATACTCAATATATTCAACAACTTATATATAAAATATCAGGCCCAAAATCATGAAAACTAGATTTAGTGCCTAGGCCCTTGGAATTAAATCAGCAATGCTTTTGGCAGCGCTCATGGCCACATCACCATCTTTAGTTTCAATCATGACCCGTAGGAGTGGTTCAGTGCCAGATGCCCGGATGAGTACCCTGCCAATGCCTTTGAGATCCACCTCTACTTTGGCGATCTGATGTTTGAGCTTCTCATCTGTTTTCCAGTCATAACTGGGCTTGATTTTTACATTCAGTAGAACCTGCGGGAAGATAGTTACTTTTTCGAGTAACTGAGCCAGACTCCTTTTGTTTTGACTCATGGCTGCCAATACTTGGAGGGCTGCAATGGTGCCATCTCCAGTGGAATGCTGATCTAGGCATAGCAAGTGGCCAGAGCCTTCTCCGCCAATAATCCAGCCTTTTTGTTTGAGTAGCTCTAGTACGTATCGATCACCCACATTGGCGCGCTCAAATCCCATGCCTAGATCTTTAATCGCATTCTCAACCGCTAGATTGGTCATCAGGGTGCCAATGACACCGCCCAGCTTCTGACCACGGTCTAATCTGTCTTTAGCCAGTACATACAGGAGCTCGTCACCATTAAATAATCTTCCACTGGCGTCTACCATTTGTAGTCTGTCCGCATCGCCATCTAGCGCAATTCCAAGATCTGCATTGACTTCTTTTACTTTTGCAATCAAGGCTGCCGGTGCAGTAGCGCCGCAACCATCATTAATGTTTGTGCCGTTAGGATTGACACCAATCGAGATTACTTCTGCACCAAGCTCCTCAAATACATGGGGCGCTGTGTGATACGCAGCGCCATTGGCACAGTCCACTACCAGCTTTAATCCCTTGAGATTTAAGTCTCCTGGGAATGTCGATTTACAGAACTTGATATAGCGAGCTGCAGCGTCATCTAAACGAAATGCCTTGCCGAGATCATGCGCACTTACGCAGCCCATGGGCTTTTCTAATTCTGCCTCAATTGCCAACTCAAACTCATCACCCAGTTTGTCGCCATTGGCTGAGAAAAACTTAATACCGTTATCTTGATAGGGATTGTGTGATGCAGAGATCACAACGCCCGCTGTTAAACCTAATACATTGGTCAGGTAGGCAACACCGGGGGTTGGCATTGGGCCACACAGCATGATGTCTACGCCAGCAGCAGAAAAGCCAGCTTCTAATGCAGACTCTAATAAATATCCTGATATACGCGTATCTTTACCGATCAATACTTTGCAGCGGCTGCCTGCTTTGGCATTTTTAGATAGAACCTTGCCTGCGGCATAAGCTAAACGCGTCATGAACTCAGGAACAATCGGAAATTGCCCTACTTCACCGCGAATGCCATCAGTGCCAAAATATTGTTTTTTCATGGGTTCATTATAAAACTTAGGAGCGAAGTTACTGAGCTTCTTTACTAGCATTAGCTCTAGAGAACTATTGCCTCCCAAAGCTTCAAAGCATCTATGGTCTCAGGTACATCATGCACTCTCACAATTCTGGCGCCACGATCAGCCGCCATGATAGCTGCAGCTACGCTTGAGGCTACCCGCTCATGGGTATCTTTACCGGTGATTTTGCCAAGCATCGATTTGCGGGATATGCCAGCTAGCACTGCATAGCCCAGCTGAGAGAATTGATGAAAATGCTTGAGCATAGCGAGGTTATGTTCAAGACTCTTGCCAAAACCAAAGCCTGGGTCGATGGCAATTCTGTTTCCTTCAACACCTTTTGCTGTGAGTAACTCTGCACGCTCTTTCAGAAACTCCATCACTTGTGCAATCACATCGTGATACTCAGGATTAAATTGCATGGTCTGCGGATCACGCTGCATGTGCATCAAGATGATTCCACAATTTGTACTTTCTAATACAGCATCGACTGCGCCCTCTTGTCTTAAGGCCCAAATATCGTTTACACAATCAACGCCCGCCCTTAGGGCTTGGCGCATCGTTTCTGCTTTATAGGTGTCGATCGAGAGTGCTACTCCACAATCTTTGAGAGCCTCAATCACTGGTAACACTCGATCAAGCTCTTCTTGCAGCTCTATTGGCTGCGCCCCTGGTCTCGTGGACTCGCCACCGATATCAATCAGGTCAACTCCATTAGCAATCATCAGTTCTGCTTGAGTGACAGCATCTTTTGGTGTTTGAAACTTTCCACCGTCTGAGAATGAATCTGGTGTGGCATTGAGAATGCCCATGACCACTGGGCGCTTGCGTTTGCTAAAGTCAAAAAGAAAACGCCCACAACGCCATGTTGTGGGCATCTCTTGTATGCCTTGCTTGTCTATCAAGACAGTTAGTCTGGTTACTTAAGCTGTCGCTGGAGCACTACCAGCTGCTGGGCCAGGTGCGCCAGCAGAGTTACCAAAGATGGTCGGTGGTGGCGGTAATGGTGCACGCGGTGGCCGACCTTCCATGATGTCATTGATTTGATCGGCATCAACGGTTTCCCATTCGAGCAAAGCAACAACCATGGCTTCAACCTTATCGCGATTACTTTCTAGAATCGATCTCGCTAAGGCGTATTGACTATCAATCAGCGAACGGATCTCAAAGTCTACTTTTTGTTGTGTCAACTCAGAAACGGTCTTGGTGCTATTGCGCCCGAAAATGCTTTCAGACTCAGTATCAACATAAACCATCGTACCTAAGCTATCACTCATACCGTAACGGGTCACCATGTCACGCGCCAGTTTAGTGGCACGCTCAAAGTCATTGGAAGCGCCGGTGCTTGATGAGTGCAAAAAGATTTCTTCTGCGGCACGTCCACCAAACAAAATTGCTAAATCTTCCATCATGCGATCTTTGTAAAGATTGACACGATCAAATTCTGGCAACTGCCAAGTTACGCCCAATGCCATACCGCGCGGCATGATGGTGACCTTATGAACTGGGTCTGCCTTAGGTAAGCTCTTGGCTACAACCGCATGACCAGCCTCGTGATAGGCGGTATTGCGGCGCTCTTCTTCACGCATCACGGCAGACTTACGCTCAGGACCCATATAGATCTTATCTTTAGCGTCTTCAAAGTCTTTCATTTCGACTGAGCGCTTATTACGGCGCGCAGCAAACAAGGCGGCCTCGTTGACTAAGTTTGCCAAGTCAGCGCCTGAGAACCCTGGTGTACCGCGAGCTAATACTGCAGCATTGACATCAGGATCAATCGGTACTTTGCGCATATGCACTTGCAAGATCTGCTCACGACCCCGAATGTCTGGCAAGCCAACGTGCACTTGACGATCAAAGCGGCCTGGACGCAATAAGGCTTTATCCAATACATCAGAACGGTTCGTAGCAGCTACAACAATCACGCCGCTATTACTTTCAAAACCATCCATCTCAACGAGCATTTGGTTTAAGGTTTGTTCGCGCTCATCATTACCGCCGCCCATACCAGCACCACGATGACGACCTACTGCATCGATCTCATCAATAAAGATGATGCATGGTGAATTTTTCTTGGCGTTCTCAAACATATCGCGGACGCGAGACGCGCCCACACCCACAAACATTTCTACGAAATCAGAACCCGAGATCGAGAAGAAAGGAACCTTAGCTTCGCCCGCAATAGCACGAGCCAAGAGGGTTTTACCAGTACCTGGAGGGCCAACGAGTAGCACGCCATGCGGAATGCGTCCACCGAGCTTTTGAAACTTTTGTGGGTCTTTTAAGAAATCGACTAACTCATACACTTCTTCTTTGGCTTCATCGCAACCTGCAACATCAGCAAAAGTAACAGTATTACTATTTTCATCAATCAGGCGTGCTTTGGATTTACCAAAGGAGAAGGCACCGCCTTTACCACCACCTTGCATCTGACGCATCATGAAAAACCAAAAACCAATAATCAATAAAGTAGGTCCGAGGTAGTACAAAGCAGATACCAAGAGATTGGGCTCATCTTCTGCTTTACCAGTAACCTGCACGCCGAACTTCATGAGATCGCCAACCATCCAGATATCGCCTGGAGAGATGATCGAATATTTAGTGCCATCAGCAGGCGTGACTTGTAATGTACGTCCTTGCACATCCACGCGCTTCACTTTGCCAGCCTTAGCATCATCCATGAATTGGGAGTATGTGACTTGCGTCTGGTCCTTGGGCTTGTCAAACTGTTTGAAAACAGTAAATAGCACCAGACCCACGATGAGCCACACGCCGATTTTTTGGAACATATTGCTGTTCATATTGCCGTTCAAGTTGATTCCTTTTCTGGATATATCCAGGAAATAAGCAGATTGCTTCCTATGTATTTGATTCTACTACCACCCTTTTTCAAGGTCTAATGGCATATTTATTTAATAAACCCCTGTATTTAAGGGGGTTATTGAGGGGTTTCTGTAGCCTTTTAGCCCTGATTTTGAGTGCCTATTTAGGGGGTTTTAAGTTTCGCCCCAAAAGGAAGATCTCTGAAGACCGAGCTCGAGAGGCCTTAGGCTTTCTGGAGGCCACCGTTTTGAAGACCTTTTTAAAGGATTCGACGATCTGGCTATAGCCACTGCCGTTAAAGCATTTAATCAATAAAGCGCCCTCTGGCTTGAGATGCTCTATCGCAAAATCGAGGGCGATCTCAGCCAAAAATGCCATCCGCGCAGAGTCTGCTACACCGACACCTGAAAGGTTAGGCGCCATATCGGATAAAACCAGATCAACCTTGCCTTCTGCACTCTTCGGTAAAAGCGCTTTGAGGGCATTCAGACCTTCCTCTTCCCGAAAGTCGCCCTGAATAAAACTGACATCCGCAATATCTTCCATCGGCAAGATATCAATCGCAATGATTTGACCATCCGGTTTACCAGACTCAATCTTGGGATTACTTTTACCAAGTTCAGTTAAACGATTGCGTGCGTATTGAGACCAACTACCTGGAGCGCTCCCCAGATCAATAATAGTCATGCCTGCTTGTATAAGGTGATCTTGCTCGTCAATTTCACTAAGCTTATAAACCGCTCTAGCGCGATAGCCCTCTTTCTGAGCCATCTTCACATAGGGATCGGTTAGATGATCCTGCAACCAACTTTTATTAAATTTATTCTTTGCCACAACTTACCCACTTTCGCCCTACATTTTCCTAGTTTTAGTCCTCTAAAGCAAAAGGAATCGATGCAAAACGAGACAAATCCAGTCTAAACAGGCTTTTTAAGTGCTCAATGCTCTATCATCGAGCCCATGACTGCAATGACTATCACCCCCGCACAACGCAAATCCCTCAAAGCTGATGCCCATGACTTAAGTCCGGTTGTCATGATCGGTGGTGGTGGCTTAACGCCCGCCGTCATCAAAGAAGCCAAGCTCGCTATTAGCCACCATGGACTTATTAAGGTGCGTGTATTTGGTGATGATCGTGAAGCACGTATTGCGATTTATGAAGAGCTCTGCGACAAACTCGATGCTGCGCCAGTGCAACATATTGGTAAATTGCTAGTCATCTGGAGACCAAAAGATGTGGTTGATGAAGCATTTTCTAATCTGGGTAGATCTTCTAAGCAAACTAAGAAATCATTACAAGCGCCGCGCACCAAACGCCAACCCAATCGCGCACCAACTAAATCCGGTATCCGTACTAGTAGCTCAGAAAGATCTGAGCGTCGCTCTGCTTCGAATGCAACACCCTTTGCTCGTGCTGCAGCAGTGAAATCTGCTACTCCGAAGAAACGGGTACTGCGCTCTGAAGCTGCTGAATCTAAGATTGGTTGGTCATCACCAGGCTATCGCAAAGCATCTGCCGCACCTGCTCCTATCAAGAAACGCAAGGTACGCATGAGTAGCAATAAGAAAAAATCACTTGGGTCTTAATAGCCCTGATTATTAGAGAACGCCGCTAGTCGGCGTTTTTTATTGCCTTAATGAGATGATTATCAATTTGGCTTTGTAAGACGCCACACCAGATAGATGCCTAGCGCACTCTGAAGTAAGAACAAGACGCCAGAAACGCCATGGAGTTTTCTGAATAAATCAGCAGATGGCGATAGCATGACTGGCATGCCTTCTAGCAAGGCCTGATCCCGCAAAGTATCGAGCCAGGGAATCAAGATAAATGAAGCTGCAGCTGCGCAAACTAACATTCCCAACAAAAGTAAGCGAATGATCTTGTACTGACTCAGGCCACGGGTAACGAGCAAGTTTGCCAGCACCATGAGAGCAATACAAATAATGATACTGAGATAGGCTTCAGCCTTAAATACACTACCAGCAACCATGCCAGCTACTTGACGATCAGTCAAAGTGCTAAAGATTGCTGGAGCAACCAGATAGCCAACGGCCAGAATGCTACCGACCCATAGACCGGCAATCAAGATAAAGAGTCGTTGCGCTCCAGCATGTTTTGGAGCAATTGGGTTCTGCACAGATATATCTAGGCTTGGTTCTTAGACGTAGCGCACTGCCAGAATCTCAACTTCACGATTACCACCAGGAGCCTGCACAGCTACGACATCGCCCTCTTCTTTACCAATCAAGGCACGGGCAATTGGAGAGCTAATCGAGATTTTGCTTACAGCAATATCGGCTTCATCGTCACCCACGATCTGATAAGTGAGCTTAGTACCATCTTCGAGGTCTTCGAGATCAACGGTGGCGCCAAACACAATCCGACCAGAAACATCGAGTGTGGCTGGATCAATAATCTGCGCAGCTGATAACTTACTCTCAAGATCCTGAATACGGCCTTCAATGAAACCCTGTTTCTCTTTAGCGGCATCATACTCAGCGTTCTCAGAGAGATCGCCTTGGGCGCGGGCTTCAGAGATCGAGATGATGACTGAGGGACGCTCAATATGCTTCAGACGATGCAGTTCCTCTTTGAGAAGTTCTGCACCGCGCTTGGTAATCGGAATTGTGCTCATACTGCCAACCTAACTTAAATTCTTGCGCTGAATTACGCTAATAAAAGTTGATTTTAGATTAAATGAGCTTTTGATGTAAATCCTGTAAGGAATATACCTCTAGAGACTCTTTGCTGCCTTTTTGAGAGGCCAGCAAACCATCCATCACTGCACGGGCCGCGCTGATTGTTGTGTAATAAGTCACACCATTTGCTTGAGCTGAAGTCCGGATAGATCTCGAGTCGGCAATGGCAGTGCGGGTCTCATCCACAGTCGTAAATACGAGGGAAATTTCTCCGTTTTTGATGAGATCCACAATATGAGGACGACCATCTTTGACTTTATTGACTAAGCGCACTGGTAAACCCGCAGCTTCGATTGCAGCGGCAGTTCCTTTGGTTGCAACCATTGGAAAACCGAGTTGATGTAAAAGCTTTGCAACTTCTATCGCTTTGGGCTTATCACTATCTTTCACTGTCAGCAGCACTGTTCCGCTCTTGGGCAGTTTGATACCAGCGCCTAATTGGGATTTAAAGAGTGCTTCACCGAAGGTCTTTCCTACACCCATCACCTCACCGGTCGAGCGCATCTCTGGCCCAAGGATGGGATCAATTCCTGGGAATTTATTGAATGGGAACACCGCTTCTTTAACGGAGAAGTACGGGGGCTTCACTTCAGCCTTAATGCCCTGCTGTTCTAGCGTTTGACCAACCATGCAGCGCGCTGCAATCTTCGCCAATTGCAGACCCGTTGCTTTAGAAACAAAAGGAACGGTACGCGATGCGCGGGGATTCACTTCTAGAACAAAGATCACATCTTTGCCATCGATATTCTGAATCGCAAACTGCACGTTCATCAAACCAATCACATTCAAGCCTGCAGCCATTGCAGCAGTTTGACGCTTGATCTCTGCCACAGTCTCATCAGATAAAGAATATGGCGGCAATGAACAGGCTGAGTCACCAGAGTGAACGCCAGCTTGCTCGATGTGTTCCATCACGCCACCAATAAATACCTTAGAGCCATCCCGAATGCAATCCACATCACACTCAATTGCATCATTGAGGAAGCGATCTAGCAATACCGGGGAATCATGAGAGACCTTGACAGCCTCGCGCATATAACGCTCTAGGTCTCGACCATCATGTACGATCTCCATCGCGCGACCACCCAATACATAGGAAGGACGCACTACCAATGGATAGCCAATTTCTTCAGCAAGAACCAGCGCTTCTGGTTCTGTGCGAGCAGTGCGGTTAGGCGGTTGACGTAAACCTAAGCCTTGCAAGAGTTTTTGAAAGCGCTCACGGTCTTCTGCAGCGTCAATCATGTCTGGCGAGGTGCCGATAATAGGCACGCCATTGCGCTCGAGATCTAAGGCGAGTTTCAAGGGGGTTTGACCGCCGTATTGCACGATCACACCTTTGGGTTTCTCTTTGGCAACAATCTCTAATACGTCTTCAAGGGTCAGTGGCTCAAAGTACAAACGATCCGAAGTATCGTAGTCAGTCGAAACGGTTTCTGGGTTGCAGTTCACCATGATGGTTTCATAACCATCTTCACGCAATGCTAAAGCAGCGTGAACGCAGCAATAGTCAAACTCGATACCTTGACCAATGCGGTTAGGCCCGCCGCCCAACACCATAATCTTATCTTTGCTAGTCGGATTGGATTCGCATTCACCGTGCTCTGCTTCATAAGTGGAATACAGATAAGCAGTATTGGTTGAGAACTCGGCAGCACAGGTATCAACACGCTTATAGACGGGCACTACTTTTAAGCGATGACGCGTCGTGCGGACAACTGTGGCATCCACACCCATTAATTTTGCTAGCCGACGATCAGAAAAACCCTTCTGCTTTACAGCACGAAGTTCTGCTGCCGTCAGACTATCAATCTTCCGTTGCTTGAGTTCTGCTTCAACAGCGATGAGTTCTTCAATTTGCTCTAAGAACCAAGGATCAATTTTGGTTTCGGCATAGATCTCATCTAAGCTCATCCCCATACGGAAGGCATCAGCCAAATACCAAATACGGTCTGGGCCTGGTTCATTGATTTCATTCACGATGTCATCAAGATCAGTAGAAAATTCATCTAAGCCATCAACGCCAACTTCAAGACCACGCAGAGCTTTCTGGAATGACTCTTGAAAAGTACGGCCAATGGCCATTACTTCGCCAACCGATTTCATCTGCGTCGTTAAACGTGAATCTGCTTGCGGGAATTTCTCAAAGGCAAAACGGGGAATCTTGGTCACGACATAATCAATTGCTGGTTCAAACGATGCTGGGGTTGCGCCGCCAGTAATATCGTTCTTCAGTTCATCCAGGGTGTAGCCAACAGCCAACTTAGCGGCAATCTTGGCAATTGGGAAGCCCGTTGCTTTAGAAGCTAAGGCAGATGAGCGTGATACCCGTGGGTTCATCTCAATCACGATCATGCGGCCGTCTTCTGGGTTAATCGAGAACTGCACGTTTGAACCGCCAGTATCAACACCGATTTCACGCAGAACCGCAATCGATGCATTGCGCATGATTTGATACTCTTTGTCAGTCAGCGTTTGTGCAGGGGCAACCGTGATCGAGTCACCAGTATGGACACCCATCGGGTCCAAGTTTTCAATCGAGCAAACGATGATGCAGTTGTCATTGCGATCACGCACCACTTCCATCTCAAATTCTTTCCAGCCCAAGAGTGATTCTTCAATCAGCAGTTCACGGGTTGGCGATAGGTCAAGGCCACGTTTGCAAATCTCTTCAAACTCTTCACGGTTATAGGCAATACCACCGCCTGAGCCACCCATCGTGAACGAAGGACGAATTACGACTGGGAAACCAGAGCTATCAGCCTCTTGCTGAATGCGCTGTTGTACCTCAAGCGCCTCTTCCATCGTGTGTGCAATACCGGATTTAGCAGAGCCAAGGCCAATCTTGGTCATCGCTTCTTTAAATTTCTGACGATCTTCGGCTTTATCAATCGCTTCTGGTGAAGCACCGATTAATTCACAACCGTACTTTTTTAATACACCGTGGCGATGTAAATCTAAGGCACAGTTCAAGGCAGTTTGTCCGCCCATCGTTGGCAAAATCGCATCTGGCTTTTCTGTGGCAATGATGCGTTCTACCACTTCCCAGGTAATGGGCTCAATGTAAGTTACATCAGCCATCTCTGGATCAGTCATGATGGTTGCAGGATTACTGTTCACCAAAATGACTTTGTAACCCTCGTCACGCAAGGCCTTGCAAGCTTGCGCACCAGAATAGTCAAACTCACAGGCTTGTCCAATCACAATCGGACCTGCGCCAATAATCAGGATGCTCTGAATGTCGCTACGCTTAGGCATTATTTGGCTCCCTTGTTGCTAGCATTCATGAGGTCCACAAAATGATCAAATAAATAGGCAATGTCATGAGGTCCAGGTGAGGCTTCAGGGTGACCCTGGAAACAGAATGCAGGCTTGTCTTTCCAAGCCAGTCCTTGCAAGGAACCATCAAATAATGAAACGTGTGTCACCCGAATATTGTCAGGCAAAGTATTGGCATCGACTGCAAAGCCATGGTTCTGGGAGGTAATGGCGACGCGCCCAGTATCTAAGTCTTTCACAGGATGGTTAGCACCATGATGGCCAAACTTCATCTTGAGTGTTTTAGCTCCGGCTGCTAGACCCATAATTTGATGGCCTAAGCAGATGCCAAAGGTAGGAATACCCTTGGCAATAATTTCTTTGGCTGCAGTGATGGCGTAATCACAAGGCCCAGGATCACCAGGACCATTCGAGAAAAATACGCCGTCTGGGTTCATGGCAAGCACTTCTGCTGCACTTGTTTGTGCTGGTACTACCGTTAGCTCGCAAGCGCGCTCAGTGAGCATACGCAAAATATTGTGTTTGACACCAAAGTCATAGGCGATAACTTTTTTAGTCGGCTTTTTGGTGTTCAGTGTTTTGTATGCAGGTTTGCCTTCTGGGCCATGCAACTCCCATTGCGCTTCACGCCAAGGATAAGATTTTTTGGTGCTCACGACTTTGGCCAAATCTAAGCCAGACATTCCGGGGAAGGCTTTAGCTAGCTCAAGGGCTTTTTTGCCCAAGGATTCATAGTCATCACCCAATTTGCCAGCGACGATGGCGCCAGATTGAGCACCCGTGTCGCGCAGGATACGGGTTAATTTACGAGTGTCGATGCCAGCTATACCTGGTACACCTGCTTTACTAAGATAGCTATCAAGCGTTTCTTCTGAGCGGAAATTGGAAACACGCTTCGGTAAATCTTTAATAACGAGGCCAGCAGCATGAATCTGATTGGATTCTGCATCTTGGGCATTAATGCCAACGTTGCCAATATGAGGATAAGTGAGAGTCACAATCTGACGGCAGTAACTCGGATCCGTAATGATCTCTTGATAGCCGGTTAATGCGGTATTGAAAACAACTTCGCCAGTCGTTTGGCCAGGGGGGCCAATACTAAATCCGGGAAATATCGTGCCGTCGGCTAAGGCCAACACGGCGGGAGGAAAAGAAGGAAGCAAGGGTGACAAACCATCTCCAGTCCCTGCTCCATCCGACGCTCAAAACCCCCAAAAAGACCAACCCGAGGCTTGTGTATGCGGGAGGTGAGTGTCTTTAAGCGCTAGGGTAATTTAATTAGTTTCGAACCTTGCAATGATACCAGTTTTGCTCGTAAACCCTTGAATCCCTGCTCAATTGGGCCTTTGAGGGTGTTTAAGCCTTAGCGCTTTCCTCGATGATGGTCTTGATTTGAGCCAAAACAGTTTGGTCTTCCATGGTGCTGATATCACCCGGATCACGACCTTCTGCCACTGCCTGCAAAGCACGACGCACAATCTTGCCAGAACGGGTCTTAGGTAGGGCTGTCACTACATAAACACGTCCAGGTCGGGCAATGCCACCTAACTGACTATCAACCGTCTTCATGCATTCTTTTTCCAGATTATCTGTTTTAGAAGAATCCTTCGGAATCACAAATGCAATTGCAGCCTGACCTTTGAGTTTGTCTTCTATCCCCACAACGGCAACTTCAGAAACATTGGGATGGCTCGAAATACTTTCTTCAATCTCGCGCGTTCCAAGACGGTGCCCCGCAACGTTGATCACGTCATCAGTACGACCCAAGATAAAGAAGTAACCATCTTTATCTTTAATACCCCAGTCAAACGTGGAGTAAATCAACTTGCCCGGAATAGTTTCCCAGTAGGTACTGACAAAGCGCTTGTCATCACCCCAAACAGTTTGCATACAGCCTGGGGGCAATGGGCCTTCAATCGCAATCACACCTTTTTGATCAGGACCCAATTCTACGGAAGTAGCATCGTCCAGCAGCTTCATGTTGTAACCAAAAGATGGCACACCTGGTGAGCCAAACTTATGGGGCATGACTTCTACACCCCGCTGAATGGCTAGCATTGGCCAGCCTGTTTCTGTCTGCCAGTAGTTATCCACAATCGGTTTTTTGATTGCATCATGTATCCAACTTGCAGTGGGTTCATCCAATGGCTCACCTGCTAAGAACAAGGAGCGCAATGATGAGAGATCATGTTTTGTTAAGAAAGCAGGATCTTGTTTTTTGAGAACACGAACGGCGGTTGGCGCAGAGAACATGACTGACACTTTGTATTTAGCTACAAGTTCCCACCAGATCCCTGCATCAGGTCGCAATGGCGTACCTTCATACATGATCGTCGCCATACCATTGAGTAGTGGCCCATAGATGATGTAGCTGTGCCCAACTACCCAACCGATATCGGAAGTAGTGAACATGGTCTCGCCAGGCTTGCCACAGAAGATATGGTTCATAGAGGACATCAAGGCCACTGCATAACCGCCAGTGTCGCGTTGAACCCCTTTGGGTTTGCCAGTAGTACCAGAGGTATACAGAATGTAGGAAGGATGAGTGGCATCCACCCATTCGATTGGCACAATGTCATTCAAATGCTTTTGACGTTCAGAGGCGTAATCTAAATCTCTGCCAGCAACGCTGGTGAATGCAGATAAGCCGCGATTCACGAGCAAGACCTTTTCAGGTTTGTAGCTTGCTAAGGTAATTGCTTCGTCTAAGAGTGGTTTGTACGGCACCGCTTTGCCGCCACGCATCCCTGCTTCGGCTGACACAATCATTTTGGGTTTTGCATCATCAATCCGGGATGCCAGGCTATGTGAAGCAAATCCACCAAATACGACTGAGTGAATAGCACCAATCCGTGCACAAGCGAGCATTGCAAAGCAGGCTTCCGCAATCATGGGCATATAAATTAAGACCCGATCGCCCTTTTGAATACCATTGGCTTTGTAAATCGCAGCCATCCGATTGACTTCTTCGTAGAGCTCTTGATAGGTATAGGCCTTCTCTATATTGGTTTCGGTTGAAACAGCAACGAGGGCAATTTGATTGGGCCGCTCTTTTGCGTGCCGATCTACTGAGTTGTAACAAAGATTAGTGAGTCCCCCTTCAAACCATTTTGCAAACGGAGGGTTGTCGTAATTGAGAACTGTGTGGAATGGTTTTTCCCAATGAATTAGCTTGGCTTGCTCACCCCAAAATCCGTCTGGGTCTTTAATGGAGCGTTCATGATGTGCTTTATAGGACATGGTCAACCTAATCTAAAAGTGACTAAAACTACTGAGGCTACTTAATATTCGCGCCCCCTTTGCTACTTGAGGAGGCTGAACTACTATTTTTCGCAGATTTTGCAAGTCCTGTCGATGCGGATTTATGCTGAGATGCAGCATTTTTAGCAGAAGAATTACCCTTAGCCTTAGTGGAGGTGCATTTGGTGTTTTGGCCACTCTTGCTAGATTTAGCGCACTTTTGGGCTGGCGGGGCTGGTTTTTCTAGGCTCAAGCTGGCGTTTTCAGCCATCGCAGTTGAAACATCGCCAGGGCGACTGCTGGTTTTAGGGATCAGCACAGTGGAGCCGGCCTTGATGCGCATCCCCTTTGGAATGCCGTTTACAGCTCTCAAGGCATCCACATCTACCCCAAGCGTTTTAGCGGCTTGGTCAACGCTTTCCGTTTTGGCAATTTTTACTGCCGTCCAAGTAGAGAGTGGCTTGCTATAAGCCTTGAGATTTGACTGAAAGATTTCAGCATGAGCAAACGGTAACAAAATCTGCTGATTGGCATTACTCAATATCACTGGCTTATTAAATGAGGGATTGAGGTTATAAAATTCTTCTTCAGGGATTTCAGCAAGCTTGATCACGAGTGCTACATCAATATCGTTATCTACATCTAAGGCTACAAAGTATGGATGGTTTTCCAATTCAGGTAAAACAATGCCATAAGATTTTGGATCTAAAACAATTTGGCGATAGGCCATGAGTTTGGGAACATAGTTACGCGTTTCCTTTGGCATGGTCAAGCTCTCGTAATTGGTAGGCAAGCCTGCTGCTAGATTGCGTTTCTGCGCCTTAGCTATATTGCCAGCGCCCCAGTTATAGGCTGCTAGAGCAAGCTCCCAACTGCCGAACTGGTTATACAAGCGCTGTAGGTAATCTAATGCTGCATCGGTCGATTGCAATACATCACGACGCTCATCCCTAAAGACGTTTTGGGTCAGACGAAAATCTTTTCCGGTTGCCGGCATGAACTGCCATAAGCCCATGGCTTTTGCACTTGACTTAGCATGGGTGACAAAAGCACTTTCGACAAATGGCAGCAATGCAATTTCAGTAGGCATATTGCGGGCATTAACCTCTTGCACGATGTAAAACAAATATCGCGAAGAACGTGTCATCGAGCGATTGACGTAATCTGGTCTTGCACTGAGCCAGCGTACCTGCTCAATTTCGAGGGGGGTATTCAGGGGCTCCATCTGAAAGCCGTCCCGAATCCGAATCCATAAATTATCGGAAGGTGCGTATACCTGGCTGACTGATTGATTCTTGAGGTTGACGCGGGTTGCTTTAGAAGTCTTCGGGTTGGCTTTGGTAGATCCATCGGATGACCAATCACCGGTACTTGCACATCCTGATAGAAGAACGGCAAGCAAGATTGCCACAATAGGCAAACGCATCAGAAGCGGTCTTTCCAAGCCCTAACGACTGCTAATACATGTGCTGGCGTGGGTAAATTTGCTTGGCTAGAAACTTCTTTGGCCATCGCAATGACGTCGGCTTGATCGCAGCGCATAAAGGGATTGACCTGCAGTTCTTGTCCAATGGTGGTTGGCAGTGTCGGCAAATTTTGTGCTCTGAGTGCTTTTGCTTTTTCTGACCAAGCAATCAGATTTGAATTATTCGGCTCAACGGCTAAAGCAAAACGAATATTGGACAGGGTGTATTCATGGGTACAGTACACCTGAGTGTTTTTGGGCAAGGCAGCAAACTTAGCCAATGACGCAGTCATCTGGGTTGGTGTCCCCTCAAACAGGCGTCCACAACCTGATGCAAATAAGGTATCACCACAAAGCAATATCGGCTCAAGCATGTTTTCCTGCAGCTTAGCGAAGTACGCAATGTGAGTCAGAGTATGCCCAGGCACTTCAAACACTGTGAAGCTAATACTAGGGGCAGCTATATCGATCGTGTCACCTTCTTTGGCAATGATGGTACGACCTGGAATATCGGTATTGGCCGGCCCATATACCGGAATATCAGCACCAAAACTGCGCAGCAAATTGAGAATCCCGCCAGTATGGTCGGCATGATGGTGGGTCACTACGATTGCCTTGAGGGCTAGGTTCTGCTGCAAGAGATAATCTTCTACCGGGCCAGAATCCCCAGGATCGACCACCAAAGCTGACTTGCCATCATGGATACACCAGATGTAGTTGTCATCAAAGGCCGGAATAGGCCAAACTTGCAATAAAGTATTCTTATCCATAGACCGATGATACCAACCCCACCCATCCCTTCTCAGATGCCTGCACCCCCATGGAGTTCTTGGGAGAAATGGCTGCAATCACCACCAGGACGCTATGTGCTGGCTTGGGAGCAAAAGTGCTTTAACCAAATCGTCACAGATGTCTTTGGCTTTCATGCGGTTCAAATTGGTTTGCCACAAATCAATACTTTGATTGAGAACCGCATGCCACTGCAAGCACTCTTGCTGAATTCCAATGATAGTCGTGAATATGCTGCGCGTTTTAATTGGCACCTGATCGAAGGTAATACTTCTGAGTTGCCATTTGCAAATGAAAGTTTAGATTTAGTGGTACTTCCCCACGTTCTCGAATTTGCAGCTGATCCTCACCAAATTTTGCGTGAAGTAGATCGTGTCTTGCGTCCTGAAGGTCGCTTGATTATTTCTGGATTTAATCCAGCCAGTCTTTGGGGTGCCCGCCAATATCTCAGTAGATTGATTGGTAATCCCTACTTACCGCGGGATGGTCAATTTATTAGCCTCATCCGCATCAAAGATTGGCTAAAGTTACTCAACTTCTCATTAGATCGTGGTCACTTTGGCTGCTACAAATTCCCTTTGCAAGGCCAGTCATCCATGGGTCGCATGGCTTTCTTAGAATCGATGGGTAATCGTTGGTGGCCTATCTTTGGCGCAGTATTCTTAGTGTCAGCAATCAAACGTCACCAAGGTATCCGCCTGATAGGGCGAGTAGCACCCGCGCGTATTCCTGCAATCCAACAACTTACTCCAGCAGCAGAACGCAATCAACTTCACGAAATTCAAGAAACAGTAAATTAGAGTGATGACCCATACTAAATCTGCACCTCATATCGTGATCTACACCGATGGTGCCTGTAAAGGCAATCCCGGGCCTGGTGGTTGGGGTGCGGTATTACGTTCAGGCGGTCATGAAAAACACATTCATGGCGGTGAAAAACACACAACGAACAATCGCATGGAAATTAGCGCCGTCATTTTTGCCTTGCGCTCCATTAAACAAAGAAGCACTGTTGAGCTCTGGACCGACTCTCAATACGTCCAAAAGGGGGTGACAGAATGGCTTGAGGGTTGGAAAAAACGGGGCTGGAAGACTGCCAGCAAGGATCCGGTCAAAAATGCCGATCTTTGGCAAGCATTAGACGCCCTTCTGCCTGATCACGAAATATCTTGGCATTGGGTCAGGGGCCATAACGGCCATCCTGGCAATGAACTCGCTGACCAGCTAGCAAATAAGGGTGTTGAGGAGTTTTTGCCCTAGGGCCAACAATCCCTCCACAAGCACCTTTTAGGCAGTCTTATGAGAGAATGGGCGTGACTTAAAAGCCCTAAAACAGCATTAAAACCTAATAAAACCAAGAAAAACGAGACTGTGTCAAAAATAGAATCTTCTCTGGATAAATTGTTTGCCAAATTAGTGCAAATCAAGGATATGGGTCAGTCGCGTCTATGCGCTCTGTGGAAAAAATATTCCCCCCAAGCAAATCAGTACCTTGCTCAACTCAAGAAAATCGATTACGCCACAGCTAAGGCTTTTGTGATTCGCTTTAAGTGGCGCATTTTACTGGTATTGATTGTTCTTTATGCAGGCTCTAAAACCTACGACTATTTTTTCCCTGCAGGAAAAAAGGCTGGGGGCCCTCAAGTGATTACTAGCGTAGTGGTAGAGAAAAAAGATGTGCCTCTCATTATTGAGGCTACCGGTACGACTGTTTCTAATAGCATTGTAGATATCCGTCCGATGGTGACAAACACCGTTAGTAAAATTCATATTAAGGACGGTCAAGAAGTTAAAGAGGGGCAGCTCCTTTTTACGCTGGATGATCGTAATGACAAAGCCAACTACGAAAAGCTCAAAGCCTTGGCTGACGACGCTCAGAAACAATACTTACGTGCTAAAGAATTAGTAGACAAAAACTTTATATCAAAAGCCGGCCTGGAGACATCCCTTGCCAATGCCAAGTCCGCACAAGCTGCCGCACGCTCTGCCGAGGTACAGCTCTCCTTTGACTCGATTCGCTCACCGATTAATGGCAGAGCAGGAATCATTAACGTCTTCCCTGGCTCTTTAGTACAAGCAAGTAATGTCGTAACAACTGCAACAAGCTCTACTGCCACCTCGAGCGTAGGTTCGATGGTCACAATCACGCAGCTCAACCCAATTAATGTTCAGTTTGTCATTCCAGAAAAAGATATTCCTATCATTCTGGAAAATAGACAAGATGATGTGCCTTTAAAAGTAAAAGTCACTATTGGCGATATCGGAAAAAATACTTATGAAGGTCAAGTTCTGGTGATCGATAACCAAGTTGATCCACTGATTGCCTCAGTGCGTGTTAAAGCACAAATCCCGAACGATAAGTTGGAAATACTTCCTGGGCAATTTGCACGCGTCTCCCTCAATGCCAACACCTTAAAAGATGTGATTGCTGTTCCCACTCAAGCAATTGTCATTGGCCCTACTGGGCGTCTGGTATATGTGGTTGACAAGGACGATAAGGTCACAGCAAAACCAGTGAAAGTACCCTATGAGTACCTGGGCACCTCAGTCATTACAGGAATTAACGTTGGTGATCGCATTGTGGTTGAAGGTAAGCAGAATTTGCGCACTGGCAGCAAAGTGCGCGAAGCAAAATCCTCCAAATCGGAGCAGCCCCCCGCTGATAAAACCACTAGCACTGAACCAAAATGACGCTTTCTGAGCTATGTATTAGGCGTCCCGTAATGACGGCATTGCTGTCCATTGCAACCGTCATTGCTGGAAGTGTTGCCTATTTTAAGATTCCAGTAGCTGCTCTTCCTAGTTTCAATACGCCAGTAATTTCTGTAACAGCCAGCTTACCTGGTGCCTCGCCTGAAATTATGGCCTCGGCTGTTGCACTTCCGCTTGAAAAAGAATTTTCAACGATTGATGGCATCAAAGTTATTAGTTCTACCAACTCGCTTGGTTCAACCAGCGTTACTCTTGAATTTACAAGCGATCGGGATATTGATAAAGCAGCCGTAGATGTGCAGGCCGCCCTTCTACGGGCGCAACGTCGCTTACCAATTGAAATGACGATACCGCCTTCGTATCGAAAAATTAATCCTGCCGATACCCCCGTATTAATTGTCCGCATGAGCTCTCCGTCAATCAGCCTTTCTGAAATGAATGCTTATGCAGAAAACCTGATGTCTCCGAACTTGTCCACCATCAGCGGAGTCTCACAAGTAGTTGTGTACGGAGCAAAGCGTTATGCAGTCCGAATCAGTGTTAGGCCAGATGCTTTAGGCAATCGCAATATCACCATGGATGAGGTTGCTGCCGCGGTCAACAAAGCGAATACCAATAGCCCCATCGGAACCCTTGATGGCCCGCGTCAACTCATTACTATCTATGCCAATCCACAGCTAGTGACGGCTGAAGAATTTGGCAACCTAATCGTTGCCCAGCGCAATGGATTTCCAATTTATCTCAAAGATGTTGCCGATGTTCAAGAGAGCTTTGAGGATGTAAAGACCTTTGCCTCAGCAAATGGTGAACGCTCAATAGCAATTGCCATACTGCGCCAACCAAATGCTAATACGGTTGAAGTTGTTGACTCAATTAAAAAACTGTTGCCCTCTCTCAAAGCGCAAATGCCAGAATCCGTTAAGTTAACGCTGCTAAATGACCGTTCGTTATCGATTCTTGAATCTATTCATGATGTCAATCTGACCTTGCTTCTCACCATTGCACTGGTTGTCTTGGTGATCTTCCTATTTCTCAAGCATTTATCTGCAACTATTATTCCGTCCATTAGTCTGCCGATTTCTCTGATTGGTGCATTTTTTGTTTTCTATTTTTTAGGCTACAGCCTTAATAATATTTCCTTGCTGGGTATCACCCTTGCTGTTGGCTTGGTAGTAGATGATGCAATTGTCGTGCTTGAAAACATCATGCGCTATGTTGAAGAAGGCATGGACCCTTTAAAAGCTGCTTTAAAAGGTAGTAAAGAGGTTGGCTTTACGATCATCTCAATCTCCTTGTCTTTGGTGGCAGTATTTATTCCACTATTTTTCATGGCAGGTCCAATAGGTCTTCTCTTTAGAGAATTTGCCGTTGTAGTAACGCTATCAATACTAGTATCAGCCGTTGTCTCGTTAACCGTAGTGCCGATGTTGTGCAGCCGCTTTTTACCTAAACCCGGTGAGCATCCAAAAGAGTATGAAATCACAAAGCAATTCGATCGCGTATATGAGTGGACGCTAAAAAAGTATATTCATTATTTAGATTTAGCCTTAGTCAATAGAAAGAAAGTATTAATTGGGGCGATTTCAAGCTTTGTGATCACCATCGCTCTTTTTGCCTATAGCCCCAAAGGATTCTTTCCAGAAGAAGATATTGGTCAGTTACGCGTGACTGTAGAAGCCTCTGAAGACACCTCTTTCAAAACAATGATGGCTTTGCAAGATCAGGCTGCGAAAGTGGTGGATAGCGACCCCAATGTAGCAACCTCAATCTCCATTCTGGGTGGTGGCCAAAGTACAGGTCGCAATACTGGCAGATTCTTCATCATTCTGAAGCCCAAAAATGAGCGCCAGAAAATGAGTCAGGTCATGGAGGGTCTCAGAGCCAAGTTCAAAGAAATTCCGGGCATTCAGGTCTATATGAGCCCAGTACAAAATTTACAGCTAGGCGGTCGCAGTAGTAAAAGTCGCTATCAATTTACCCTGCAAAGCGTTGGCTTTGAAGGCGTCAATGAATGGGCTGAGAAATTGTTACAAAAAATGCGTGCTGATCCAATTTTTAAGGATGTCACCAGTGACTCGCAATTAAAAGGTTTGAACGTCAAGATTGAAATTGATCGGGAAAAAGCTGCCAGTGCAGGAGTATCCATCGCCGATATTCGGACTGCGCTCTACTCTTCCTTTGGTGAGAGACAGGTTTCTACCATCTATACCCCTGTCAATACCTATTACGTTATTTTGGAAACAGCAGAAAATGATCGTCAATTTGAAACAGACTTGAACAAGGTCTTCGTTCGCGGTAGAGCGACAGATAAATTAATTCCGCTATCCAGCCTCGCAAACTTTGTCAGAACTGTGGGGCCTACAGCAGTAAACCACCAGGGTCAGATTCCCGCGGTAACGATTTCTTTTAACCTCGCTCCCGATGTTTTCTTGGGTGATGCAACTAAGGCAATCGATGGCTTTGTTAAGGCAGTTGCTTTGCCACCTTCTATCATCACGAGCTATGGTGGTGATGCAGCCGTATTTAAAGAGAATCAATCGGGTCAAATTATTTTAATTTTGGCTGCACTAGGCGTTATCTATATTTTGCTTGGCGTTCTCTATGAGAGCTATATTCACCCTCTTACTATTTTGGCAGGCCTACCCTCTGCAGCGATTGGTGCAATTTTGTCTCTGCGAATCTTCGGATTTGAGCTCACCGTTGTTGCTTCGATCGGCATCTTGCTGCTGATTGGTATTGTGAAGAAGAATGCGATTTTGATGATTGACTTTGCTTTGGATGCGCAGCGTAATCAAGGTATGACGCCTGAAAAAGCAATTCGGGAAGCCTGTATCTTGCGCTTTCGTCCCATCATGATGACCACGATTGCTGCTTTGATGGGCGCATTGCCCATTGCTCTTGGCATAGGAGCTGGTGCAGAGTTACGTCAACCACTAGGCATCAGTGTAGCTGGCGGTCTGATCTTCTCTCAATTTGTGACGCTCATTATTACCCCGGTGATCTATCTCTATCTTGATAAATATGCAGGCAACGGTCCAATGGAAATTCCACCATCAGTGCTTGAAGGAACTTAATGCGCCAAGTCATTCTCGATACTGAAACGACTGGGTTAAATCCGGCTACGGGTGATCGCATCATTGAAATTGGTTGTGTTGAAATGCTGGATCGTCGCTTAACTGAACGCACCTTCCATTACTACGTTAATCCAGAGCGCGATATTGACGCTGGTGCTTTTGCTGTCCACGGTCTATCTCGTGAGTTTCTTTCTGATAAGCCAATCTTTGCCAATATCGTTGAGCAGCTGATTGAGTTCGTAGATGGTGCTGATATTGTGATCCATAACGCAGCCTTTGACTTAGGCTTCTTGGATAACGAATTCGCACTCCTCAAGCGCCCGCCATTTCGTAATCTGGCTGCCAAGATCACTGATACCCTGCTCGATGCGCGCCAGATGTTCCCTGGCAAACGGAACTCTTTAGATGCCCTCTGTGAGCGCTTCTCCATTAGCAATCAACACCGCACCTTACACGGCGCACTTTTAGATGCTCAGCTCTTAGCAGAGGTGTATGTTGCGATGACCAGAGGTCAAGAGGATCTCTCGATTGATTTGATCGACTACACTGTTGGGGCAGATGCATCCGGGCATACCATGGCATTGCCCACTGATTTAAAGGTTCTGTCTGCTAGTGCTGACGATATCGCAGAGCACGAAAAGATTCTGGCTGAGATTACTAAGGCAAGTAAAAAGGATCCCATATGGAGTCCTTTGGGTCTTAGCAGCTAAGATTTTTGCTCAAGCAGATTGCAGAAAAGCTCTTCTAAATCCTCAACGTATAGCTTAGTGTTGAACAAAGGGGTGGTTAGTCTATTTGACCAAAGCTTTGCTCGTATTTCTTTTAATAGCTGTGGCTGGGTAGCGAGCTCTAAAGCTTTAACAAGGTACTCATCTTGGGTGTCAACAATGAGTTCAGGCATATCCAAAGCAGAAAGTTGGCTAGCAGCCACCCTTCCCGCGAAGGTTTCTCCAATTTGCGTTAAAACAGGCACGCCAGCCCATAGCGCATCAGCAGCTGTGGTGTGTGCATTGAAATAGGGTGTATCTAAGAAAAGGTCTGCTAAGCGCAAACGGCTTAAATGATCTTTTCTGGCAGGTACTCGACTAGCAAATATTAGTCTAGAAGGCTCAACCCCTAATTTTCTAGCGCTCTCTAATAAATTTTGCTTGGCTAGTTCAGACGGCGTCGATAACCACAACACACTGTTATTAACTTGCTTCAGTAATTTCATCCATAGGGTAAAAACTTGCGGTTCGATCTTATAAGAATTATTGAAGCAAGCAAACACAAAAACTTCTTCAGGTACCCCCTGGCTATCTCGCGAAGGCATTGAACCAAAATCCTCATAATGAACTAGGGTATCTGCTGGGAAAAAAGAGTTCGGCATGTAAGCCAGTTTTTCCGTATAGTGAACCATGTGCACTTGCGGCACTGCCACTCGATCAGCTATCAAGTAGTCATAAAAATTGGCGCCTAATGTACCTGCATATCCAAGATAATTAATTTGTAGCGGTGCTATTTTCCGCGCAAATAGCCCTGTCCTTGCCCCCTCGGTATGACCATTCAGATCAATAGCAATATCAAGTCCATGCTCGACAACTAAGTTATGGGCGTCTTGATCGTGAACTCTAAATAATTCATATGTCTTGTCAAAAGATTTTTTAAGTCTATCCTCAAGTGCACTATCAGATTTTGCATTTAAAAAATACCCGTAAATTTCAAAACGTGAGCGATCATGAAGACGTATCAGATTTTCTATCAGAATGCCAACCGGATGCTCCTTAAAATCACTAGAAAAGTATCCGATCCTAATTTTCCGATCTGGGATTCTATTTAAAGATTGAAAGTGAGACTCATTTATATAAGGTATATGCTCACGGATGTATATTTGTGCAGCTTGTTTTTGTAATGAGAGACTAGCTGGAGTATGTAGCAAAATAAATGGCGGTACTGCCGGTTTATTTTCCTTAACTGCCTGCAAGGCTTCAGAGACTAAGTTCTCATTTCTTTCCCAATTGCAGGCTACTGCCAACGAATTAATCAAATGTCCTATCAGAAATGGAATTGTAGGTTTTAATTCAAAAGCCTTCGAATAGTGAACACACGCCAAGTCGTCATGCTTTAATTTAATTAGACTATTTGCTTTGTTAAACCAAGCCTCAGCATAATTTATGTCACGTGCAATAGCTTGGTCATGCGCCTCACATGACTCATCAAAGCGGCCTAAATCAAAAAGTGCATTGCCATAATTTGTCCAAGCTTCCGCATAGTCTGGGTTAAGCTGAAGTGCACGCTCAAAGCATGTAATTGCTTCAACTGGATAGCCTTGGTCCCAATAAAGATTTCCTTGATTTGACCATACTAAAAAATAGTCTGGATCAAGCGAAATCACCTGTTCATATAAAGCCTTGGCCTTATCGTATTGCTTTAGTTTCGCCAACGCAGTCCCCATATCCGTCAATATTTGCGGATTGTTTGGAATCAAGCGTTTGAGCTTTTCAAAGGTTTGAACTGCGTCACTATACCGTCCTGCTTGGTGCTGTGTCTTTGCTAAATTTTTCAAAAGTTCCGAGTTCTTAGGATCAAGCATGGCCGCTTTAGCAAATGGCTCTACGGATTCTTCTGCACGGCCTTGCATTGCAAAGCAAAGGCCTTGTACTTGTAGCGCTACCAAGTCTTTGGGATTAATGCGTAGTATGGAGCACGCTATACGCTCAGCTGATTCAAGCCGCTGACTTTGAAACTCCAGCATCATTTGCTGTAGTAGAGGAGCGTAAAGGGTGGCCATTCCTTAATTGACCCTCAGATTAGATTGCAGCAGCAATCGCCTTACCTAAATCATCCGTCTTCGCAGTGCCACCCACATCTGGTGTTAATGGTGCATGCCCAGGGCCTGCCAAGAGAACCTTTTCAATCGCATTAAAAATGGCTTTGCCGGCCTCTGGATAACCAAGGTGATCTAACATCATCGCCCCACTCCAGATTTGCCCAATCGGGTTGGCGATCATCTTGCCAAAAATGTCTGGTGCGGAACCGTGAACAGGCTCAAACAAGGATGGGAACTTACCTTCTGGATTAATACTTCCAGAGGGAGCTACTGCAATCGTACCGGTACAGGCTGGACCTAAGTCAGACAGAATGTCTCCAAACAAGTTGCTAGCAACTACTACGTCAAATCGATCAGGATTCATCACAAAGTGGGCAGCCAGAATATCAATGTGGTATTTATCAGTGCGTACATCGGTAAATTTCTTAGACATTGCCTCTACACGTTCATCCCAATAAGGCATGGTGATCGCAATGCCATTGGATTTAGTCGCAGAAGTTAAGTGCTTCTTAGGGCGACTCTGAGCCAAGTCGTATGCATACTTCAAAATACGATCAACGCCCAGTCTTGTAAATACAGATTCTTGAATCACAATCTCACGGTCTGTATCGGGGAACATCTTGCCGCCAACGCTGGAATACTCACCTTCAGTGTTTTCGCGAACCACAAAGAAGTCGATATCACCTGGCTTGCGATTGGCCAATGGGCAAGGAATGCCTGGTAACAAACGCACTGGGCGCAAGTTCACATATTGATCAAAACCACGACGGAATTGAATGAGGCTGCCCCACAAAGAAACGTGGTCAGGCAGAATATCGGGCATGCCAACGGCACCAAAAAAGATGGCGTCGTATTTCATGAGGGTTTCGAACCAGTCATCCGGCATCATCTTGCCGTGCTTGAGATAGTAATCACAGCTAGCGAAATCAAAATAGTCGAATTGCATGCCAATACCAAATTTACGGTTAGCAGCTTCTAAAGCACGCACACCTTCTGGCATGACTTCCTTGCCAATGCCATCGCCAGGGATCACTGCGATTTTTGGGTTCTTAAAGATTTTCTGAGCGTTCATGGTTTTGGTCTTAAATAATGAATGGTTGTGTTTAATATATTTAGGTGAATATCGATACTAGCTGATCGCACGCCGGATTTGGTCTGGGGCAGACTTTCCGCCCTTAGCAACAGAATCACTGTCGTGCTCGCTGGTATTTTCAATAGTCTCTAGAACATCCTCCTGCATCCGGATATTATCCTTCGGGCAGATTGGTGCTCCATAACTAGCCCATTTTTTAAGCAAAGTAACCTCATAGCCACACTGGCCACACTTAGCTTTATTACGACTGGCATTACTGGGTCTGGGTGGCGGAAAGTTGATAGCCTGATGCGGGTATGGGCCAAGCTCTTGGCTAATCATCATGAGCCTCACTGTTAGCTCCTCTGTGGCATGAGCCATCCTTGCAGGCCCTTCTAGGCCAACTGTTTGGGCGATACCCTTAAAGTCCTCTCCGTGGCCGCTAAAACAGTCGTCAACGGCATGGCATAGCTCATGTACTAAGGTGTCGAGCAACTGTACTGGATCATCAATTTTGGGTGAGATAAAGATCTCATTGACACCCCCTCCTGAGCGCTCTCTTGGCCAACATTGACCCAAGGTCGTTCTGGGACTGCTAGAGGCTGGAAATCCACAGGAGACTCTGACTGGGGGAATGGCATAGCCTGCCTTGGAAAACACAGGCTCAAGGTGTCTCACGGCATCTTGCAGCCATGCTTCACGGACTGAATGTTGCTTCATCGATCTACTTACTTTGCGCTTAATAGGGGTGATATTTAAAACGGTAAATTGCGATCATACGCCACCGAACGTAAAATAGCGTCTATGAAAGATCTCGAAAGCCTCAGTGCCTCCCAAGCTGCAAAAGCCCTCTCCAAGCGAGAGATTAAAGCAACCGATTTACTACTCTCCTGCCTAGATCGTATCGGCCAACGAGAAAGCACCGTAAAAGCCTGGGTAAGCCTAGGCAAGGAAAATGCCCTGGCCAGAGCGAAGCAACTCGATAAGGGCGCTATTCAAGGACTGTTGCATGGCCTACCAATTGGGGTGAAGGATTTATACGATACCTATGACCTACCAACGGCCTATGGGTCCCCTATTTATCAAAATCATTACCCACGCGCTGATGCTGTTTCAGTTGCATTGATGCGACAAGCTGGCGGCATCATTCTCGGAAAAACCGTCACAACAGAATTTGCTACTTTTAAAAGTAGCATCACTACTAATCCCCATAACAAAAAATATACCCCTGGCGGATCTTCTAGTGGCTCTGCAGCTGCAGTTGCTGACTTCATGGTGCCCTTAGCAACGGGTAGTCAAACTGCTGGCTCCATCATTCGCCCTGCATCCTATTGTGGTGTGGTTGGCTTTAAACCAAGTATTGGAAAGATCAGCATCGCTGGTGTTAAAAGCCTCTCAATCTCACTAGATACCTTAGGGTGCTTTGGCCGCAGCGTAGAAGATGTTGCATTAGGAATAGCCGCAATGAGTGGAGATCATCAGCTTGCTATCGTGAAGGACCTGCATAACAAGCCTCGTATTGGTATTTGCAAAACGGCTAATTGGTCACATGCCCAAAAAGAAACTGCTACTGCACTAGCAGTGGCACGACATGCAGCTGAATCGATTTGCAAAGGAACAGTTGTTGACCAGAAACTCCCTAAAGCATGCAATGGTTTAACTCAGGCCCAAACGAACATCATGCTCTCTGAGATGTCGCGCAGTCTCATTTTTGAGCGCATGCATTTTCCTAAAAAAATTAATCCACTGATTAGTAAGTTACTTAACGATGGTGCTCAAATTAGCTATGAGCAATACGCCAAAGATATATTGATGGTGGAGCGCGCTAAAGCTTCGGTCGCAGAACTTTTTACGAATGAGATTGATATCCTGATTGCGCCTAGCGCCACAGGTGAAGCTCCGCTCATTAAAGATGGCACAGGTGATCCTATCTTTTGTAGAGACTGGAGCATGCTGGGTCTACCTTGCATTAATCTCAATGTTGCCAGTGGCCCCAATGGCTTACCAGTCGGGGTGCAACTGATTGCAGGGCCTGGTAAGGATCAATTCTTGCTCAGCGCTGCTAGAGCATTTGCACTAGCTTTACCTGATCCCGTTTTGCGAGATCAGGCTTAAAGCAGATTTAATCTAGTGTGATGTTGGCAGACTTGATTGCTTTATTCCAGTATGGGAGCTCTTTCTTAACCAAGGCATCAGTTGCAGCAGGCGTTAAATAACGCAACTCTACGCCAGCAGCGTCAGCACGCTCTTTCACTTCAGGCAATGCCAAACTCTTCTTCACTGAGTCTGTTAGCTTAGCAACTACTGGCGCAGGTGTTCCTGCAGGTGCAAACAAACCTACCCAAGACTCCAACTGGAAGGAAGGTAAGCCAGCCTCGGCAGTAGTTGGAACATTTGGCATTCCGGGGTGACGACTCTTGCCGGTAACTGCTAAACCTTTGAGCTTACCGCTTTGTACATGCTGCATCAATGATGGTGGAGTGCTAATAAAAACTTGCACTTGCCCAGCAAGTACGTCCTGAATGGCAGGGCCAGATCCTTTGTAGGGTACATGGACCATCTCAACACCAGTAGATTGCTTAAACATTTCCGTACCGATATGGGAGACTGAACCATTGCCTTGTGAGGCGTAATTTAACTTACCAGGATTCGCTTTGGCGTAGGCAATAAATTCTTTTAAGTTATTTACTGGTACTGAAGGATGCACAGCGATCACATTAGTAGAAATAGTTAACAACGCGATTGGTGAGAAATCCTTTATTGGATCCCAAGGAAGCTTATCCATTAAAGCTGGATTACCTACGTGATAGCCAGAATAAGAAATCAACAAGGTGTATCCATCTGGCTTGGCATTCGCTACATATTGATAAGCAATGTTGCCACTGGCCCCGGGTTTGTTATCCACGATCACTGTTTGACCAATCACTCTTGTGAGTGGCTCGCTCAAGAGGCGTGCAGAGGTATCGACCAAACCTCCTGGAGGATTAGGCACTACTAAATTAATCGGCCGGTCTGGGAAAGCTTGTGCGCTAGCAAACTGCACAACTGCAGTAAAGGCCAGAGTGGCTAATAATTTATGGGCTATATGCGATCTTGTCATCACGCTCTCCTAATATTAAATACTGATTTATTAATTTCTAATTATTTATCGCTGCCCTACTTTAACCCCTCCAAATACGGCTTGGGCTTCTCTAGGCAAACAACGCCAATAACGCTCATTGGCAGTCACTGTGCCATCTAAAGCAGCAGCTGCTTCCCATCCCCAGCGGGGTTTATAGAGAAAGGCTCTGGCCATAGCGATGAGATCTGCATCACCATCTTGCAGGATGGCTTCAGCTTCATAAGGATCGGTAATTAAACCGACCGTCATGGTTGGTAGGCCAGATTGTTCTTTGACAATCTTGGCAAATGGCACTTGGTAGCGTGGCCCCAGAGCAATCTTTTGCTTTGGAGAAATTCCGCCGGAAGAAATGTGAACAAAATTACAACCTAAAGGCTTTAACTGTTTTGCAAAATCAGCAGTCTCCTGTGGAGTCCAGCCGCCCTCCATCCAATCGCTTGCAGAGATCCGAATACCCAAGACTCCTGAATACGCAGCCCTGACTGCCGCAAATAACTCTAATGGAAAGCGAATCCGGTTTTCAAATGAGCCACCGTATTCATCTTTGCGTTGATTGGCGATGGGAGATAAAAACTGATGCAGCAAATAACCATGAGCGCCATGCAATTCAATGCCATCCACACCAATGCGGTCAGCACGCTTTGCTGCAGTCACAAAATCTTCGATCATTTGCTTAAGCTCAGCTTTTGATAACTCATGCGGCAGGCGTTCACCTTCAAGCTGAGGAATAGCGGAAGGTGCTAGCATTTCCCAACCACCTTGATCGGCATGTAAAAGTTGGCCGCCATCCCAAGGAGTCGCGCTGGATGCTTTACGTCCAGCATGCGCTAGCTGAATAAATACTGGGGTAGCTGGCGCTAATTTTCGAGCACGACTTAATTTATCTTTGAGGGCAGCTTCAGTACGGTCATCCCACAGACCCAAGCATGCGGGAGTGATGCGCCCATCAGCAGTAACGCCAGTAGCTTCAATCATGAATAAGGCTGCACCACTATTTAACAAATTACCCCAGTGCATCAAATGCCAGTCAGTCGCCTCACCATTATTTGCAGAGTATTGGCACATTGGGGCAACCACAATGCGGTTAGCCAATTCCAATGGTCCACGGGGGGAATTGAGGGTGTAGCTAGAGAACAAAAGACTCATGGGATACCTTAAAAAGCTGAAAAATAGTCCAAAAATTACGAAACTAACTCTAAAGCGATAGAATACTCAAAAAGCAGAATAAATCGAAACCAAGTCCTGCCGACCCAGTGGTCAGCAAGCTTACATTATCCAAAAACCTATTAATAAACGAGATTATGAACGCACCCCAAGCCTTTGATTCAAAAGCTGATATTGGCCACTATGTAGGCGGCAATCTAGTGAACCCTAAAGAGGGTCGCTTTGCCGACGTCTACAACCCTTCTAAAGGAGTTGTGGCCCGCCGCGTAGCACTAGCTAGCCGCAAAGAAGTGGACGCTGCTGTAGCAGTTGCGCAGACAGCTTTTGGGAGCTGGAGTCAAACCAGCCCACTACGCCGAGCCCGTATTTTATTTAAGTATCTTGATTTGCTCAATGCCAACCGCGATGCCTTAGCAGCCATTATTACTGCTGAGCACGGCAAAGTATTTACTGATGCTCAGGGTGAAGTCACTCGTGGTATTGAAATTGTGGAATTTGCTACTGGCATCCCAGAATTACTCAAAGGGGAATATACCGAACAGGTATCCACCGATATTGATAACTGGGTCATGCGTCAGCCTTTGGGTGTAGTGGCTGGCATTACGCCGTTTAACTTCCCTGTCATGGTTCCAATGTGGATGTTCCCAGTGGCGATTGCCTGTGGCAATACTTTTATTCTCAAACCTAGCCCAACTGACCCATCTGCATCATTGTTAATGGCTAAGCTTCTAAAGGAGGCTGGTCTTCCTGATGGCGTATTTAACGTTGTCCAAGGCGACAAAGAGGCTGTAGATGCGCTGATTGAAAATCCAGATGTCAAAGCAGTCAGCTTCGTTGGCTCCACTCCTATCGCCAATTACCTCTATGAGCGTTGCGCTCACTTTGGTAAACGCTCCCAAGCTTTAGGTGGCGCTAAGAACCATATGGTCATCATGCCTGATGCTGATATGGATAAAGCGATTGATGCGCTGATTGGCGCGGCATATGGTTCTGCTGGTGAACGCTGTATGGCGATTTCAGTAGCAGTTTTAGTTGGTGATGCTGCTGACAAAATCATGCCAAAACTGATTGAGCGCACCAAAACCTTGAAGGTCAAGAATGGTATGGAGCTGGATGCTGAGATGGGCCCTATCGTTACTAAGGCAGCCCTAGAGCGGATCACCGGCTATATTGAAAGCGGAGTCGCTTCTGGTGCCAAACTATTGGTGGATGGTCGTGGCTTAAAAGTTCCCGGCAATGAAGATGGTTTCTTTATTGGTGGCACGCTCTTTGATAATGTGAAACCGGATATGAAGATTTACCTCGAAGAAATCTTTGGCCCAGTGCTATCTTGCTTACGCGTAGCGAACTTTACTGAAGCACTCAATCTCGTTAACTCGTGTGAATTTGGCAACGGTGTGGCTTGCTTTACCAGCGATGGCAATATCGCCCGTGAATTTGCGCGCCGCGTACAAGTGGGCATGGTTGGTATTAACGTCCCTATTCCAGTACCAATGGCCTGGCATGGCTTTGGTGGCTGGAAAAAGTCCATCTTTGGCGATATGCATGCTTACGGCAAAGAAGGCGTTCGCTTCTATACCAAGCAAAAGAGTGTCATGCAGCGTTGGCCTGAGAGCATTGCTAAGGGCGCAGAGTTTGTCATGCCGACCTCAAAATAAAGCGGTAGCGGCTGTACACATAAAAATAGCGATCTACGGATCGCTATTTTTTTTATCTCGCAGCCTATCTTGTCGGAATTACTACTGAAGTGTGTTTTTGAATGAGGGCATCATTGGTATTGCCAACACATCGATACCCTCTTCCCTTAAAGACTCTGCCTCATCTGAGGTAGTCTGGCCACGGATGCTACGCTCAGGAGATTCTTTATAGTGAATCTTTCTGGCCTCTTCAGCAAAAGAATTGCCAACGTCTTCTGATCGACCCATCAGTTCACGCATACCCTTTAAAAAAGCTGCTTGAACTTGAGCCTCCAAATGAGAATGGTCTGGGCCAGTCAAAGCAACTACATCACCACTTAATTGGCCAGTATCTGATTTAGATACTGCCAACTGTGTTGATGAAGATTTAGCAATATGAGGGGCAGAAGGCATCCGAGTAATATCAGTGCTGTCACATAGGGGACAGGCAAGCATTCCCTTGTCTTGCTGGGCAAGACAATCCTCTTCAGAGGCAAACCATCCCTCAAAGCGGTGGTCTAGGGGGCAAGCGAGGTTATAAACTTTCATAAAACCTATATAGGGGCAAAAGTACTAAATTCAATACCCCTATTTTAATCGGGTTTGCTTAAATCCTATTAAATCGGCTGAGGGCTTACTAAACCTCGGCGGTAGCGGTCTAACCAGTAAGCAGAGATGGTAGTTTTTACATCCGTAATCTCGCCTTCCTCTACCCAAGCAATCAGTTGCTCAAGCGGTGCTGCAAAGACATCCAAAAACTCTTCTTCATCTAAATGACTAGCGCCGGGTACAAGACCTTCTGCTAAATAGATATCAATAAATTCTGTTGAATAGGAAATTACCGGATGGATGCGGCGTATATAACTCCACTTTGTTGCTGTATAGCCAGTTTCTTCAGCAAGCTCCCGTTGCGCGCACAGCAGCGGATTTTCATTAGGGTCTAATTTACCCGCTGGAATCTCAATGCAAGCCTTGGCAATGGGATATCGATATTGGCGCTCTAAGAGCACCCTACCATCATCTAATAAAGCCACAATTGCGACGGCCCCAGGGTGTGTTAAATACTCTCGTACCGCTTGCTGACCATCAGGCAATGAAACTGTATCCCGTTTCATCTTGAGGAAAATACCACTATAGATATCTTCCCCAGCAATGCGCTCTTCACGCAAATGCTGATCGCCACTGGGTAAATCTTTAAATGATTTTTCCGTCATCTCTAGTTAAGAATTTAAGAGCCTAATAAGGTGCGGCGCATAGCGTCTAAACACAGACTCATTAAGCCAGCAGGAACGATGCCCAGCGCTAACACCAAAATACTGTTTAAACCCAGAATGCCTTTAGCAAAACCAGAGCCGCTGATCGAAGTCTCATTCACTGGCTGATCAAAATACATTACCTTCACTACCCGCAGGTAATAGAAAGCACCAACCAAGGAAGCCATCACGGCAATAACAGCCAAGAAGGCATGCTCCGCATCTACCAAAGCCTCAAGCACCCCTAATTTGGCAGCAAAGCCTACTGTTGGCGGAATGCCGGCCAAAGAGAACATCATCACCAATCCGATGAAAGCAAACCAAGGATGCTTTTTATTCAAACCCTTGAGGTCATCTAAAGTCTCGCAGTCATGACCTTTACGAGAAAGAATCATTAATAGGCCGAAGGTTCCTAAGGTCGTTAACACATAGGTGATGGCATAAAACATCGATGCGCTAAATGCATGCTCATCAAAGACGGATAGCATACCCAATAGCACGAAGCCCATTTGCGCAATTGCAGAATAGGCCAACATGCGCTTCAAATTGGTTTGTGCAATCGCAGTGACATTACCCAGAATTAAGGACAGTACCGCCAGCACTACTAGCATAGGCTGCCAATCGCCCAAGAGCGGCAACAGAGTGTTCACCAATAAACGGAATAACAAGGCAAATGCGGCAAGCTTAGGCGCCGCAGCAATCATCAGTGTGACTGCTGTTGGTGCGCCTTGATACACATCTGGCACCCACATGTGGAAAGGCACTACGCCCAACTTAAATGCCAAGCCAGAAACAATAAACACTAAGCCAAAAGCCATCACCAAATGATTGATGCGGGGATCAGCAACAATTTTAAAGATTTCGATTAAGTCTAATGAGCCAGTCACACCATAGAGCATCGACATGCCATATAACAAGAAACCTGAAGCCAAAGCGCCCAAAATGAAATACTTAATAGCAGCCTCAACACTCTTCTCATTGTTATGACGCATTGCTACGAGTGCATAGGCTGGCAAAGCCATTAACTCTAGACCAAGGTACAAAGTTAAGAGGTTTGCGCCAGAGATCAATACAAACTGACCTAGCAAGGCAAGTAAGACTAAAACAATAAAGTCAGGACGAAACAAGGCGCGATCTTGAAGGTATTGCTTGGAGTAAATCAAACTGACCAAAACAGCACCACATGAACAGGCTTTCAGTAAGTTAGAAAGCGGGTCCGACTGGAATAAGTCATTCATTGCCATGAGCGCTGGGTCCCCCATGCGGCCGATGAATGCAAAAATCAAATAAACCAAGAGAATGATTGTGAAGAAATACACAAATCCAGCTCCACGTGGAGTGTGGAAGATGTCCTGCTCTACACCTGGAGTGGATAACACTCTCTCAGGTATATAAACGCTAGCAAGCAATAGCAAACAGGCTACTACGAGTAGAACGAGTTCAGGCAGGATTGCGTAGAGGTCGAATGCTTGCATTTGCTTTTACTCAGAGTTTGCTCACAGCAACATGCTGGAGCAGATTAATGACGGCAGGATGAATGATGTCTGTAAATGGCTTTGGATAAACGCCCATGCCAATCACGCAGATTGTTAATACAGCCATCATGAAATACTCGCGACCATTGAGATCTTTTAACTCTTCTACATGGGCATTAGTAATGGCGCCGAAGAATACGCGCTTGACCATCCATAATGAATAAGC
>Ga0304729_1000346_pt1 | contig 34531 bp, 38 predicted proteins | sample C_131016_MF_Meta_FD_190475 | JGI IMG/M metagenome (GOLD analysis project Ga0304729, IMG submission 190475) | Freshwater microbial communities from Lake Croche, Canada to study carbon cycling - C_131016_MF_MetaG (v2) (version 2) | ecosystem: Environmental > Aquatic > Freshwater > Lake | place... | reverse complement strand
CAAACGGCACGGCAATATCGGGGTCGTAATGCATGATCCATAAGCCATTGCGTTCTATCAACATAGGGCCGTTATAAGTTTCCCACTCATCAGGAGCGTGTTCCCCAAAGGTAGCGCAGATGGCATTAAGCTTATTGAGGGCATCAGCACGATTAGCAAATGAAAAGTCTTGGCCCACATAGCCGCCTAGACGCTTGATAGCTTCTGCCTCAATTTTTGGCCCCACATCATTAATCAACATCCTACGAATGGGTGAATTTGGCATTGCTGCATAAACCATCCCAATCAGACCTCCCATTGAAGTACCAAACCAATCTACCTGCGATACGCCTAAGCTTTTCACAAGCTGGGCCATATCGGCGACATATTGAGGAACCGCATACTGCATTGGATTACTTAAGCGATCAGAATCCCCTCTACCAACGACATCTGGGCAAACCACGTAATAATCCTTGCACATTGCTTCAGCTAGAGTCTTAAAGTCACTACCACGCCTAGTCAAGCCATGAACGCATAGTAATACTTTTGAATTTCTAGGATTGCCCCAAGCGTGATAAGCCATACGATGAGTAATATCACCATCGGCGCACTGGACATAAAATGTATCACCCTGGTGATTAACTGGTGTTGAGCTGACCTCATCTTGCAGGTCCTCATCATGAGTATGGTCATCCATACTCCCAAATACCTCAGGCTGCAAAGTCACATGGTCAATACCATGTTGATCTAAAAGCATAGTATTGATGCGAGACATGATTTGTGGCCACTCTTGCATTTCCGCAATTTCAATATGGCCAATCAATGCTGGAAAGCTTGGCGTCATCTCCCATACATGGAGATCGTGCACAGCCAATACGCCAGGCACTCCTCTCAAGTCTTTTCCTACTTGCAGATAATCAATATGAAGCGGCACACCTTCCATCAGGAAGTGGTATGACTCATGGAGAATAGAAATCGTTGATTTAAGGATCAAAAGAGAAACTAGGATAGAAAGAATTGCATCGATTGGCATCCATCCCGTTAGCTGAATAACAACACCAGCAATCAAAGCAGCGATTGATCCAAGCAGGTCACCCATGACATGAACCAGGGCGGCGCGGGTATTCACACTTTTCTTATCACGTGATAGAACCCAGGCAACCACAATATTCATGAGCAGGCCAATACTAGCCACCACAGTCACAGTGAAGCCATCGACTTTATGTGGGTCATAGAAACGACTGATCGCCTCAAACACAATCCACACAACCAAAGCTAACATCGCAATACTATTAACAAAAGCGGCTAGCGCTTCTGCCCTACCAAAACCAAAAGAATGTTTTGGTGAAGGTGGACGACGGGAAATAATTTGCGCTAAGAGCGCCAGGCCTAAGGCGGCGGCATCGGTCACCATGTGACCGGCATCAGAGATCAATGCTAATGAATTAGCAAAATAAGCAGCAGCACCCTCAACTCCTGCAAAACTAAGCGTAAGGATAAGGGCAATTAAAAGTAGGTTTTGGTTTGAGACTTGCTTGCTATGAGTATGCTGCGCATCGCCTTTTTTATGAGCGTGCAAAGAAGGATCAAGTTCAGAGCTCATCTGAGCTCTCGGTTTTGCTGAGTGTGAGTGATGGGATCCCGACATGGTGATCCCATTATTTCATTAAACGGTGAAAAGGGTTAAAAACGGCTTGTATCGACAGGGGCGCCGGTTTTAGCAATCACCTCCTCTTTAGTCACGCCAGGAGCTAATTCAACCAAGTTCAAACCAGAGCGGGTGACATCCAAAACACAAAGATCAGTAATGATCTGACTAATGACACCCACACCTGTTAATGGCAATGTGCATTTAGGCAGAATCTTGAGTTCTTCTGTACCGTCTTTCTTTTTAGCAACGTGCTCCATCAAGACAACCACGTGCTTCACGCCTGCAACCAAATCCATTGCACCGCCCATACCTTTAACCATCTTGCCAGGAATCATCCAATTGGCTATGTCACCTTCCTCGCTCACTTGCATTGCGCCTAAAAATGCAATGTTAATTTTCCCACCACGAATCATGCCAAACGCATCGGCTGATGAAAAAATGGAAGAGCCTGGCAAAGTCGTAATAGTTTGTTTTCCGGCATTGATCAAATCAGCATCAATCTGATCTTCTGTTGGAAATGGCCCAATACCCAGCAAACCATTTTCAGACTGTAGCCATACTTCTATCCCTTTGGGCACATGATTGGCTACTAAGGTCGGAATACCGATTCCCAAGTTTACGTAATAACCGTCTTTTAATTCTTTGGCAGCGCGTGCCGCCATCTCATCTCTAGTCCAAGGCATTTTGATCTTCCTAAATTCTTTTAAGTGTTCTTTGGGGTAATTAGCGTGCAGCCGAGATAGTGCGCTGTTCAATGCGCTTCTCAGGGGTGCTATTAATCACAAGACGATGCACGTAGATGCTTGGGGTATGAATCTCAGCAGGATCTAAGACACCGTTCTCAACAATCTCTTCAACTTCAGCAACAGTGATTTTTCCTGCCATCGCCACTACTGGGTTGAAGTTGCGAGCGGTATGTCGATAGACCAAATTACCTGATTGGTCTGCCTTCCAAGCTTTCACTAAAGAAATATCCGTAACAATCGAGCGCTCCATGATGTATTTTTCGCCATCAAATTCTTTTACCTCTTTACCCTCAGCTACTAAAGTACCAACACCAGTCTTTGTGTAGAAAGCGGGAATGCCGCAACCGCCAGCGCGCAATTTTTCTGCCAGAGTACCTTGTGGGGTGAACTCAAGCTCCAACTCACCTGCAAGGTATTGACGCTCAAATTCTTTGTTCTCACCTACATAAGATGCAACCATTTTCTTTACTTGACGAGAATTTAACAAAATGCCCAAGCCGAAACCATCTACGCCAGCATTGTTAGAAACTGCGGTCAAGTTTTGCGCGCCCAGCTGTTTCACTGCCTCAATTAAGGCCTCAGGAATACCACATAGACCAAAGCCGCCGACCCCGAGCTTTTGTCCGTCTTTTAAAATATCCCTCAAGGCGTCTGCTGCCGATGGGTAGGTTTTATTCATAACATTTGTCCTAATATTGCCAAAATGGGTAAAAAAGTAATCATAACGCCTCAAGCTCCCAAGCCTAGGCAGCTTCGGCACTACTTAGGCACTAAATTGGTTTTTAGCTATTCGCACTAAACTAATAGGGCTAAAAAGCGTATTTTTGAGGAATTGGGATGAATGCTGCAGAACTGGTAAAGCAATTTGGGCCTAGAGAATCCATGGACTATGACTTAGTCATCGTTGGTGGCGGCCCTGCTGGTCTATCCGCAGCAATTAAAGCTAAGCAATTGGCCAGCACTTCCGGTAGAGATATTAGCGTCTGCGTTCTGGAAAAAGGCTCTGAAATTGGTGCCCACATTTTGTCTGGCGCTGTGATGGATCCTAAGGCCCTCACTGAACTCTTTCCGAATTGGAAAGAAATGGGTGCCCCGCTTCAAACTGAAGTTACTCAAGATCAATTTTTATTCCTTACTGCCGATAGCTCTTATCAAGTTCCCAATTGGATGCTGCCTCACTGCTTTAAAAATGAAGGTAACTACATTGTTAGCCTAGCTAATGTCACTCGCTGGTTGGGTCAGCAAGCTGAAAATCTTGGCGTAGAAATTTTCCCCGGCTTTCCTGCGGCAGAAATTTTATATAACGAGCAAGGTGCAGTGTGTGGCGTGATTACTGGCTCAATGGGTCTAGATAAAGAAGGTGAGCCAACTGATCAGTTTCAGCTAGGCATGGAACTGCGTGCTAAGTACACCCTCTTTGCTGAAGGGTCTCGCGGGCATCTTGGCAAGCAGCTCATCTCTCAATTTGCCTTGGATAAAGATGCAGATCCACAAAGCTATGGCATTGGTATTAAAGAACTCTGGGAAGTAGAGCCCTCTAAAAGTAAGCCTGGCCTAGTGGTTCACACAGCGGGCTGGCCCTTAGAGAGCGATACCTATGGTGGGTCATTTCTGTATCACCTAGGGGACAACAAAGTTGCTGTTGGCTTAGTGGTTGGGCTTTCTTATAAGAATCCTTACCTCTCTCCTTTTGAAGAGTTTCAACGCTATAAATTGCATCCGAAGATTCGTCAAACATTTGAAGGTGGCAAGCGAATTGCTTACGGTGCACGTGCACTGACTGCTGGCGGATTAAATAGTCTACCCAAGACAGTCTTTCCAGGTGGTGCACTGATTGGTTGTGATGCAGGTTTTCTCAATGCCTCACGCATTAAAGGCAGTCATGCTGCCATTAAAACAGGGATGTTGGCAGCAGAAGCAGCAGTAGCTGCCATTTCTGAAAATCGCTCTGCTGATGTTCTTTCGGCCTATCCAGTGGCATTCCAAAATAGCTGGCTACATACTGAGCTAAATCAAGCGCGTAACTTTAAACCTTGGATGTCCAAAGGGCTCTACCTTGGTACCCTCATGGTTGGCTTAGAACAAAAGCTCTTGGGTGGCAATATGCCCTGGACAGTTCATATTAAACATGCTGATCATGAATGCCTAGAGCCTGCAGCACAACATCAGCACATCATCTATCCGAAACCTGATGGCAAGATTAGCTTTGATCGCCTCTCTTCGGTATTTATCTCGAATACCAACCATGCCGAGAATCAACCGATTCATTTAACCCTCAAGAATGATTCTGTACCGGTGGATATCAATCTTAAAACTTATGCTGGTCCAGAGCAACGCTACTGCCCTGCAGGTGTTTATGAATATGTTGAAACTGACGGCAAGCCCCGCTTACAGATTAATGCGCAGAACTGCGTCCATTGCAAAACGTGCGACATTAAAGATCCTAGCCAAAACATCATCTGGATCACACCAGAAGGTGGCGGTGGCCCTAACTACTCGGCAATGTAATCATGATGATCCTCCACACTATGCTGCGCGTCGGCGATTTGAGTCGCTCGATTAATTTCTACACCAAAGTTTTGGGTATGAATTTACTTCGCACTACTGAGCGGCCAGAACAAAAATACTCCCTAGCCTTTGTTGCCTTTGGTAAAGGCAATGCAGATGGTCAATCTGAAATTGAGCTCACCTATAACCACGAAGTCTCTTCATATGACTTAGGCACCGCTTATGGACATATTGCGATTGGTGTGCCTGATGCTTATGCTGCTTGCGAGAAGATTAAAGCTGCCGGCGGCAATGTCACTCGCGAGGCTGGTCCTGTAGCTGGGGGTGATACCGTCATTGCCTTTGTAACCGATCCTGATGGTTACAAGATAGAACTCATTGCGCGTTAATGACAATAAGCTCTGAGCAATATCAGCTAGAAATTCTTGATAGTCTTGCCGATATACCTGCATCTGAGTGGAATCAACTTTTACCAAGAGATGCGGGGCCCTTTCTTCATCACGCATTCTTATCTGCACTCGAAGAAACTGGCTGCGTAGGCGGCATTACTGGCTGGCAGATTGCCCACCTTGCTTTAAAAGATCAAGATGTATTAGTCGGGGCTCTACCCCTCTATTTGAAACAACATTCTTATGGTGAATTTGTCTTTGATTGGTCATGGGCGCAAGCTTATGAACAACAGGGCATGAGCTACTACCCAAAAGCACTTTGCGCCATCCCCTTCACTCCGGTTCAGGGTGCCCGCATCTTATGCGCTCCCGACAAAAATACCAAAGAAGTCCACACCAGCCTAATCACGGGACTCAAATCCCTATTGGCAGCGAATCATCTCTCATCTGCTCATATCCTTTTTCCATTAGCCTCTGAGGCACAGGCATTTGAAGATCAAGGGTTTATGTTGCGTGACTCCGTGCAATTTCATTGGCATAACGCAGCCTTTCAAAGTTTTGAACATTTTTTATCTGTCCTCACCATGAAGCGACGCAAGAATATTCGGCGTGAACGGGAGCAAGTAGCTAGGGAACAGATCACGTTTAGGCAGGTTCCTGGGAAATTATCTACCGACCAAGACTGGGAATTCTTTTACCGCTGCTATCAAAATACTTATGTAGAGCATCTATCTATCCCCTACTTAAATGAAGCCTTTTTTAAGTTATGGGTTCAGCGTATGCCTGAGAACTTACACCTCATCATTGCCCAGCGCGATCAAACTCCCATTGCTGCCTCGCTACTAGTGGTTGATAAATCCTCCTCTAAGGCCTATGGGAGATATTGGGGTGCGATAGAACATGTGCCTTGCCTACATTTTGAAACAGCCTATTACCAAGCCATTGAATACTGCATTGAGCAAGGTATTCAAACTTTTGAAGGTGGCGCACAAGGTGAACACAAAATGGCACGGGGATTTTTGCCAACGACGATTCAATCAGCGCATTACATCGTCGATCCACGGTTTTCTCAGGCAGTGAAACACTTTTTAGACCGTGAGCACCAGGGAATTGGGGCATATGTAAATGAGCTTGGCGAGCATAGTCCACTGAAATCGACTAAAGTACAGCCATGAATTCAGATAGCAGCAAACCACAAGCCCAAGATGGCTCGTATTCACTCTCTACCGGAGATGATGAATCTGACTCTCCTTGCATCGGGGTCTGTACCACGCTTTACGATGAGATTTGCCAAGGCTGTGGCCGCACATTGAGCGAGGTCAGTAATTGGGTATTTCTCTCTGATGAAGAGAAGGCCTCGGTCTGGAAGCGCGTTCGTGAAGACGGCACTGCGATGCGTTTTCAGAGGCAGCTAAAAGAAAATAAGCCTGCGTAGTTAGTCTGCGTCGTTAACCAGCTAGTGCTTGGCTCCGCAAATACTCTTCATAAGTACCCGAGTAATCGATCACCGTACCATCCATCTTCACTTCTAAGATGCGATTGGCTAATGAAGAAACAAACTCACGGTCATGAGATACAAATAGTAAGGTGCCATCAAATTTCTCTAAGGCAATCTGCAAACTTTCAATAGATTCCATATCCATATGATTGGTTGGCTCATCCATTGCCAGAACATTGTATTTTTGGAGCATAAGTTTGCCCCAAATCATTCTACCCTTTTCACCACCAGAGAGAACTTTGACAGATTTACCAATGTCATCGCCAGAGAACAATAAGCGACCTAAAGTACCCCGAATTGATTGATCGTCATCACCAGTATTGCGCCACCAGTTCATCCAGTCCATGAGTAATTCGTCCTTAGCGAACATCTCAGTATTGTCTTGAGGCATTACGCCTACCTTCGCATTCTCGGCCCACTTTACGTCACCGCTATCCACAGGAATGCCATCAAAACGCTTACTCAAAATCGAATTTAGTAGCGTGGTTTTACCAGCGCCATTCTGGCCGATGATGGCAATTTTTTCACCAGCACGAACGCCCAGCTTGAAGTTTTTAAAAATGGTACGGTCATATGATTTAGTCAATCCATTGCACTCTACTGCCATGTTATGCAATTTTTTCTCAGTATCAAAACGGATAAATGGGTTTTGACGTGAAGAAGGCTTTACTTCAACAATCTCAATTTTTTCTAATTGACGTTGACGTGAGGTTGCTTGGCGTGCTTTAGAGGCATTGGCAGAGAATCGGGCTACGAAAGCCTGTAATTCAGCAATTTTTTCTTTGGCTTTAACGTTAGAACTGAGTTGTTGTGTTCGCGCCTGCACAGAAGCAAGCATGTAGGAGTCGTAGTTCCCTGGATATACCTTGAGGGTGCCAAAGTCCATATCAGCCATATGCGTGCAGACTTCATTGAGAAAGTGACGATCGTGTGAAATGATGACGATGGTGCTCTTAATATCATTCAGAATATCTTCAAGCCAATGAATCGAGTGAATATCCAAGTTATTGGTTGGCTCATCGAGTAACAGGACATCTGGATCTGAGAACAATGCTTGCGCTAGCAATACACGCAATTTCCAACCGGGTGCGACGTTGCTCATCGGGCCATTGTGTTGATCAATCGGAATGCCGATGCCCAATAACAACTCACCTGCTTTTGCTTCAGCGGTATAGCCACCGTACTCGGCATACTTACCTTCTAGCTCAGCCGCCTTCATATAATCTTCATCGGTCGCATCTGCATTAGCGTAAATAGCATCGCGTTCAGCAGCGGCCTTCCACATCTCTTCGTGGCCCATCATTACGACATCAAGAACGCGCACATCTTCATAAGCAAACTGATCTTGGCGTAATTTACCTAAACGAACTCCAGGATCTAAGCTAACGTTGCCGCTGGTGGGCTCAAGTTCGCCACCGAGAATCTTCATGAAGGTCGATTTACCGCAACCGTTTGCGCCAATGAGGCCATAACGATTGCCGCCGCCAAACTTGACGGAAATATTTTCAAACAGGGGTTTTGCCCCGAACTGCATAGTGATATTAGATGCGGACAACACGGATGGTTTCTAGCTTTCTGAAATTCAATTCAACAGATACCCCCAAAATTGGGGGCAAAGACCGTTATTTTAACGGGTTCAGGCTACAAAAGTCTAATTTAGACTTTGACCTTAAATGGGGTGAAATTCGTATGGGTGTCGTAATAGTCCTCATTTTCCTTGCGCTTTAGAAAACGAACGACCCAATAGGTCATAGGCGTTGCTAGGGCCTCCCAAGAAGTTTTCAGGACATATTGAGCTAGCGCGACCTGAAAGATCTCATGAGTAGGCCATATGCCATAGAAGGCCAGCATATAGAACAAAGAGGAATCAACCAGCTCCCCTACCGCTGTGGAGCCAATTGTGCGCATCCAGAGAAAACGCCCTTCGGTCCAGATTTTCATCTTAGCCAGTACGTAGCTGTTAGTAAAACTGCCGCACCAAAAGGAGAACATCGAAGCTAAGGCAATCCGCCAGGAATTTCCAAAAACAGTTTCTAGGCCATGTTGATAGTTCGCCATATATGAGCCAGGTGCAACAGGGAGCGCAATCACAATCTGCGCCATCACTGCTGCAAACGCTAAAGCAGCAAAACCAGCCCAAACTGCGCGGCGATCATAGGCGTAGCCATATACCTCAGTAAAGATATCCCCAAAAAAGTAGGCGATGGGGAAAAACAGAATTCCAGCGCCAAAGGTCACTTCACCAAAGTGAGGAAGATCAATCACAGCTGCTTTGCCTGCCCCAATAAAGTTCGAGCAGAGCAAGACCACCACAAAGGCCGCCAAAAGAAGGTCGTAATAGCGATGGTGTCGTCTAGGTGAGTCCATATGCCTGAAAAAATGGATAATAGAAATAAGAATATCCGTATTCCTGAAAATTCACAGGCAGCTGAGAAAATTAACAATAGGATGATTAAGTAATGAGTAAAGCCAGTTTTAATTGGGCAGACCCCCTCCTCCTTGATACGCAATTGACCGAAGAGGAGCGGATGATCCGTGATGCAGCTGCTGAATACGCACAAGGGCGGCTCATGCCCCGCATTCATGATGCCTTTCGCAACGAAACAACCGATGCGTCAATCTTCCGCGAAATGGGTGAATTAGGCCTTCTGGGTATCACCATCCCGGAGGAATACGGCGGTGCAAACTTGAATTATGTTTCCTATGGTCTGATTGCTCGTGAGGTAGAGCGTGTAGATTCTGGTTATCGCTCCATGATGAGCGTGCAGTCATCTTTGGTAATGCTTCCAATCTATGAATTTGGTAATGAAGCACAAAAACAAAAGTATCTGCCTAAGTTAGCTACCGGCGAATGGATTGGTTGCTTTGGCTTAACTGAACCGAACTATGGCTCTGATGCAGGTGGCATGATTACCCGCGCCAAGAAAGTCCCCGGGGGATTTTCTTTAACGGGATCCAAGATGTGGATTTCTAACTCACCTATCGCCGACGTATTCGTAGTGTGGGCAAAGAACGATGAAGGCCTGATTCGCGGCTTCATTCTTGAAAAAGGTATGAAGGGCTTAAGCGCACCTAAGATCAGTGGCAAGATGGGTTTACGTGCCTCGATCACTGGTGAAATCGTGATGGATGAAGTATTTGTTCCGGCCGAAAATGAATTCCCTGAAGTTACTGGACTGAAAGGTCCGTTTACCTGCTTGAACTCAGCACGCTATGGTATCTCCTGGGGCGCTCTTGGCGCTGCTGAATGGTGTTGGCATGCCGCCCGTCAATACACCATGGATCGTAAGCAGTTTGGTAAGCCCTTGGCTGCCAATCAGCTAATCCAGAAAAAATTAGCGGATATGCAAACTGACATCACACTCGCTCTTCAAGGCTGCTTACGCTTGGGTCGCATGAAAGATGAAGGTATTGCTGCCCCAGAAATTACGTCGATCATGAAGCGCAACTCTTGTGGCAAGTCTTTAGACATTGCTCGTATAGCGCGCGATATGCATGGTGGGAACGGGATCTCCGATGAGTATGGAGTTATACGCCATATGCTAAATCTTGAAGTCGTGAATACCTACGAAGGTACACATGATATCCATGCTCTCATTTTGGGTCGTGCGCAAACGGGTATTCAGGCGTTTAGCTAGTCTTTAGCTTGGTCGCAATGGCCTTTGCAGCCTGAGCAAAGGCTTCATCACTCTCGTTTTCGAGCTGCACATAATCCTCAATCTTATATTGAGGAAAATTTCTGACTATCGATGATTGATAAGATGGGTCATAGTGCTTTACTAATAGCTCTTCAACCAGCTCTGGAAAATTACCTGCATCAATAGCTTCATTCCATTTGGCAATCTGTACTTTTCCATAATGGGTAGTCAGTAAGGCCAACTTGCCTTTGAAATTATCGGTATCGGTTAAGAAGTGATGGTACTCACGTATCAACCAAGATACCCGTGTCTGCGTACTTGATCTCAATTCGATACAAGCGCCATTACGAATCTTTTCCATCAATGCATCTGGTATATGCAGCCCCCCGACCTTCTTACTCTCGGACTCTACAACAACCGGTTTTGCTGGATCCAGTGTGCGCAGTGCATTCCAAAGTGCCGTTTCAAAACCTTTTTGGGACGGTTGATCAATATTAGGCTCATTACCTAAAACAGAGCCACGATGAACGGCCAAGCCCTCTAAATCTAGGATCTGCACACCTAGGGCTCCAATCTCTTGCAGCACTCTCGTCTTACCGCTACCAGTCATGCCGCAGATGACCTGAAATGTGAATGCTTTTGCGTCAGCTTCAAGACCATCAATCACGGTACGCCTAAAACCTTGATAACCACTTTCTAGTTGCATGGCTTTCCAGCCTATGCGATTCAGAATGTGGGTAAAAGCCCCGCTACGTTCACCACCACGCCAGCAATAAATCAGCGGCCGCCATTCACGTGGCAACTCTAATAAATGATGTTCAATATGTTCTGCAATGTTTTTGGACACTAAAGCAGCGCCCAATTTCTTGGCGGCAAATGGAGAAACCTGTTTATAGAGAGTCCCTATTTGAGCGCGCTCATCATTACTGAGCACCGGAAAATTAACGGCGCCAGGAATATGATCCAGAGCAAACTCCGCTGGTGATCTCACATCAATCACAAGGTCAAAACTATCCAACTCAGAAAGAAATTGATCCAGCTTAAGAATGTGAGAATTACTAGGTTGCATACCTTGTGCTAGTTCAGCTAACTAAAATCAGTTAGCTCACTTGCAAGGCGAGATGATACAAATTAGTAGAGCGAGCACCGGAGCGGCAAAACGCCAAGATGGGACCAGGCATTGTTTTTAGGAGGCGGGCCATTTCTTGTACTTCTTCTTGCGTGAATGCACCTGGAATTACTGGTAGATAAGCGTAATGGAGGCCAAGCTTTTCAGCTTCTGCCGCAATAGATGCGTTACTTGGCTGATCAGGACCCTCTTCACCATCAGGACGATTGTTAATCACGCTTTTATAGCCCTGCTTGGCGATTTCAGCTAAATGACTTGGGTCAATTTGACCCAGCGTACCAAATTGAGCGTTATGGCAAGAAATAGGAAGACTCATGAAACCCTCTACATTCAATAAATTGCAATAGAGTCAATTCTAAATCAGGCTTGCTTAAAGGCTAGGTTTGCCGCTATGGCCAGCAAAAAAGCGCTCGCAGATCTCCATGCCAACCAGCATGGCAGCCACAAAAACAATGGCTTTGAGATGGCCTGCACCAAGGGCAACTAAGGCTGGACCAGGACAAAAACCAGCAATACCCCAGCCCGCCCCAAAGATCAGACTGCCGATCAGCAAAGGCTTAGTGATATCGCGCCTCGTTGGAATATGGAGAGCCCCACCAAAAAAGGCTTCGGTTCTCTTGCTGACAACATAAAAACCAGCAAGGCCAACGAGTACTGCACCTAACATTACAAACATCAAGGATGGATCCCAGTTTCCAGCAAAATCTAAGAATCCCAAAATCTTTTGCGGATTACTCATACCGGAGATGATTAAGCCCCATCCAAAAAGTATGCCAATTGCATACTGACTAAAGAGGCTAATATGTTTTTTCATCCTAGCTTCCGATTAAGTGGCGAATTACAAAAACTATGACAAAACCAGCGCCCATGAAAGTGAGTGTTGCAACTAATGAGCGTGGAGATAAACGGGATAAGCCACAAATGCCGTGACCGCTAGTGCACCCTGAACCATACTGAGCGCCAAAGCCAACTAAAAGACCGGCAATCACAATAGCTAACCAACTAGAGTCAATCTCCACAACTGGAAAAATACCAAAAAATAATGCTGCTAAAAATGGAGCACAAATTAAACCTAAAACTAAACTTAGGCGCCATGCTGTATCGGTCAACTTGGGATGAAGTAATCCAGCAACGATTCCGCTAATACCAAGTATGCGGCCATGCAAAAGAACATATAGTGCTGCAGCTACACCCAGAATCATTCCACCTAATAAAGATGGAATGGGTGTGAAGGAAAACCAGTCAATTTGCATTAATAATTAAGTACAAGGATTAGGGGCAAGACGGAATTGCAAATAGCGTAGACCTAAATAGGCGCCAAAAATAAATCCAGGTAAGGCCAATAATGATCCGAGAGCTAAAGTAGAAATACCACTTAAGCCCTGACCCACTGTACAGCCTAATGCTGTCACACCACCAAAGCCCATTAAAGCAGCGCCAATAAGATGATTTGCCGTGTCTTCAGTGTTACGAAAGGATTCCCAACGGAAAGTTTTACTTACAACAGAAATCAGGGCTGAGCCAAAGATCATACCCAGAACGGCAACAATGCCCACTGTGAGAACTTTAGATGTATCGCTATACATCATGAGCCAATCTAAGGAATAGGCATAGGGAGCAACGAAAGATAAGCTCTCCATGCGGCCAGAATTGGTAACTAAAAATACTTCTTCTAAAGTATTAGGATCTTCGGCAACGTAACCTAAATTACCCGATACCCACCAAACTGCACAGATAGCTAAGCCGACACCAATTCCTGCGATCAGGTTTTCAGTGGTCCAAAACGCTTTACTAACTAAGGCATAAGTAATAAACGCAGAACCAATGATCAGACCTAAAGCAAGCTGAAGATTGGCTCGAGCGATGCCTAAAGGACCGCTGAGAAGGCTGGGTAAGTCTTGTGGAGTACTAAAAGCAATAAAGACAGTATCAAGTGTATTAATGCGTATGACACCCAAGAAACCACGGATTGTCATATAAGCAAATAAGCCTAAGACTATAAATACAATAATGGACTTTAAATTACCGCCGCCAATACGGATCAAAGTTTTACTGCCGCACCCTGAAGCTAGAACCATACCAAAACCAAACAAAATACTGCCAACAATAGTCGAGAGCCATAAGAACTTATTGCCGGTATAAAAGCTTTTTAATGGATCTATGAGGCCTAGATAAGACATCAATGTAAATCCAATAATCGCAATCCCAATCGCTAAGAACCACTGCTTTAAACGATCCCAACTGGACATGATGAAGATATCAGAGACGGCGCCCATGCTGCAAAAGCCCGTTTTTTGCATAACAGCACCAAGCAAAAAAGTAATTGCAAACGTAGCCCAAAGGACCGATCTACTCAGAGAATTGATATCAACGACATCCATAGCGACTATTTTTAAAAAAATTAAGGTTTGAATTTATAAAACTGCTGGTTGAGATAAGCAACCACATCTGCTTCATCTTCAGGGAATAGATCTAAACGGAGCTCGGTATTACACAAGCCCACCATCTTTTTCAAGTTAGCCAATGATTTCACTTTGCTATCACTGCGCGTATAAATCATGTCGCCATTACCAAAACCGGTTTTCTTAGCGTGGCAGGCATAGCACTTTTGTTGATCAATGGTCTTACCGTTAGCCAGATCAGGAGCAGCCATCACTGGTGCGCCAATCAGCGCACTCAGGGCAATTACAGAAATAAGTCGAAGAAAAATCATTTTCATTACAAATCAAGGATTTAGCATTAATCCGCTATTTTAAGGCCCAATGAGCAAAACTGCCCTATTCGGCCTGAATCGACAGATAGACGTTATAGGCGTTCATGCGATTAGCCGCCTTGTACAAAGGCATTCCTTCGTATTCTGACCAATCAGTCTGTTTGTAAGCCTCATCGAAGGGGTCAAGATTAATGGCTGCTTTAGACATAGACTCCCGCAGGTATTTAAGGTAGTTCCTAGTAAAGGCGATATCTTCAGTGGGCTTAACGGAATAATTACCATGGCCAGGAATCACGATATTGGGATTGAATTTTTCAATCTCGTCCAATCCAATGAGCCAACCTTTGCTATCAGCATTGCCAACAAATGGAATGCGTCCCCGAAATATGAGATCTCCAGCAAACAAGACTTTTTCGGACGGCACATAAACCATTAAATCCTCCGGAGCATGTGCAGGGCCCACTCTGCTAATGAAAAAATCCACCCCGCCAATAGACAGCTTCAATTTTTGATCAATCCAAATATCAGCAGAGATTAGCTTGGTATTGGCATCCACCCAAGGAGCAAAATCTATCCGTGACGCAATCAAACGCTGCTTAGCTGTTTCTGAAGAAAGATAGCTTCTACCCTCACCTTGAGCATAAATCTTAGCCCCAATCTTTTTAAACTCTTGTAATCCATAAATGTGGTCAGCATGGTAGTGACTCAGAATGACTGCGACAACTTTTTGAGGAGTAATTTTTTTAATTTCTGCTATCAACTTTTGCGCAAGAATGGGTGAGCCCAACGCATCTACAACCACGACGCCCTTAGGAGTCAACACAAAGCCAGCATTTGAGATGAAGTTTTGATTGGTACTACTTCCCATTTCTGGAAAGCCTTGCACGAAATAAGTATGAGGGGCAACCTGAACGGGCTTCAATTGAATCAGATCTACAGGCTTATTCTGCCCATGAGCAACACTCAAAAAGATAAAGGACCCCATGAGGATCCCGATCGAATACTTTATAAAACGGATATTCATTAGGCCACTAACTATGGTTTGATGTAAGCGAAGCCATCTTTATATTGCAGATCAGCAACACGTACTACACCAGAGGGCGTGAAATCTGCATCCATGATGAATTGATCCTTTTTGAGATTACGATTTTTTAAAGTAATTTCACAAACTTCAAACTTCACGCCGCGGGATTTAAGGGCGCCTACTAATGGGGCATATTCCACATTATTCTTTTTATCCTTGGCACCCTCCATGAGTAAATCTACTCCATTGGCATGGGTCACAACAATAATAGCGGTCTGGGGTGACACATCTAAGTGATTACGAATATTACGCAAACCCTTCAAGCCTTGAGTTTCAGCATCATCAATGTGATAAACCACTTTAGTTGGTCCTGATGATTGGGCACTGGCAATTGAGCCAAAGCCAATGGCCAGAATTGCTGCAAAAATAAGTTGGATCAGTTTTTTCATTGTTACACCCTTCATGAATACATTAAAGTGGAGCCATGCCAGGATTATTACTAACGCCCTTGATGATTGGCTCATTCAATTTGACAGCCTTCACAACCTTAACATCTCTTAAGTGCCTCTCCATCAGATCCCAAATCGCTTCACCACCAACATTCTTAGCATCTTCGCTCACTGGAGCCCAACCAGCGACCTTGTAAGTATTGCTTGCTTCAATTGCTTTACCATTTAAGCGCATATCTGTAATCCGTTTACCAGCAGTCTGTACTGGATCAATCGTATATTGCATGCCGCCGACACGAACCATATCCCCACCTTGCTGGTAGTAAGGGTCAGGATTAAACAAATTATCTGCAACATCTTCCAGGATGGTTTTAATTGTCTCGCCAGTCATATTCGTGACGGTAGTGTATGGATACGTAATCGCTGTTTGATCCAATAGATTCTCCCGAGTGATGGCCTGCCCTGGCAAAAGACTCGTACCCCAGCGAAAACCGGGTGAGAAAGCAATCTCTGCATTCTTCTGTGACATCAGGCCATCAAGAATAAGTTGATCAAAGCTGCCGTTGAAGTTGCCACGGCGATATAGGAGTCCTTCGGTAGTGGCTAATTTCTCATTAAGCTTAGCCTCGTAGGGCGCTCTGATCTTGGTAATCAACTTACTCATGGTTGGATCAGCAGGAATCATATTTGAGAAGATTGGGAGCAGCTTGTATCGAAAATCAACCGGCTTACCGCCCTTCACATCAAAATCCAATACGCCCAAAAACTTACTATTGGATCCAGCATTTGTAACAAGCGTTATACCACCAGCATTCTTCACCTTCACCGGAATGGGTACGCCATCGTGAGTATGCCCACCCAAAATTGCATCCAAGCCTCTAACACGTGATGCCATCTTTAAATCGACATCCATGCCATTGTGAGACAAGAGAACGACTACCTTTGCTCCTTTTGCTCTGACCTCATCAATGGTCTTTTGCATATTCTCTTCCTGAATACCAAAGGTCCAATCAGGCGTGAAGTAACGGGGGTTTGCAATCGGCGTATAGGGGAAGGCTTGGCCAATGATGGCTACTTGAATACCATTCTGAACTTTCATGACATAAGGGTTAAATACCATGTCACCAAAGTCAGCTGTCTTAATATTTTGTGCAATGAAAGAGATTTTTCCCTTGAAATCCTTATTCACAATTTCCATCACGCGCTTCTCACCCAGAGTCATCTCCCAGTGGGCCGTCATCACATCAACACCAAGTGCTAGAGCGGCATCAACCATATCTTGGCCATTAGTCCATAAGGCAGTAGCAGAGCCCTGCCAGGTATCGCCGCCATCCAACAATAGTGCTCCAGGACGATTAGCCTTCAATTGCTTAATCAGAGTGGCCATATGTGCAAAGCCGCCCATCTTGCCGTAGTTCTGCGCTGCCGCTACATAGTCTAAGTAGGTAAATGCATGCGCATCGCGGGTACCTGATGCAATGCTATTTGCTTTTAAGAGATATTCACCAACTAAATGCGGAGTCTTACCCTCTTGAGCGCCAATACCCAGATTTACATTTGGTTCGCGAAAGTAAATTGGTAATAACTGAGCGTGACAATCTGTGTAATGCAAGAAATGTACATTACCGAACTTCGGTAAATCATAGAATTTCTGTGCCGTACTTTGCGCATTAGCAAAGTTGGATTGCAAACTCATGCCACCGGCCGAGGCAATAGCCAAGGCTTGCAAAAAATCACGGCGATTCAAAGACATATCTACCCCTTTATGAAAACAGGCCTGTCGGCCTGTTCTTGTTCTTTTATAGCTATTTTGATACTTTGCTTACTGATTCACTGGAGAGGCGGGATCAAGTAATAAAGCCATCACATCCTGCATTTGCTGCTCAGTTAAGAGCTTAAAGTGCGCAAATCTTGGCATATTGCTACAGGCGTTATAGGCCTTAGAGTTATTAATACGATTCCAAGTATAAGTAACTATCTCTTGTGAATTACCGCGTAACTTCGCGTACCCAGTTAATGATGGCCCAATATTTCCATAGGAAATTTCCTTAGGATCAATTTGGTGACAGTTATAGCAACCTCCACCAATTGGGGTATCGGCTTTATCAGTCCAGGTTGAGCCACGACCGCTTTGGGCAATTGCCTCACCTTTTTTCCAGTCACCGATGTATTTACCATCTGAAGGCTGCTTGATGCTATCCATATTGATTTTCTGGATTTTCTCGCGCATCTTTTCGCCTTGCTTGCTAATAGAAAAGACGGGGTCAGAGCAAAACTTTTGGGTTGCGTCCTGATCAATGCGGTCTAAGCCAGCGATACCGTCGGCTTTAAAACCATCCTTGATCAACTTGTTGAACTTAGGATCATTTACTTGTTGAGCGATTACAGATCCCTGCATTGCAATTGCTGCCAAAGCAAAGCTGCTAATAGCTAAGAGGGATTTCATATTCTTCATATTCATATTCTCTGTCTCTTATCCGTTAACGCTTCAAACCAGGGGTTTCAACAGTGCCGCCATTGGCATTCTTTGCCATATACATAGACAAAGCCATGGTCAGGTCAGAGCCATATATTGGGAATGGAAAACGTTGCTGACGAAAGCAATCATTCAAACGCTGCTGCATTGTCCAGAACTGTCCACTAGAGACGCGATACGCTGGCCAATATCCCCAACCCAGAGCTGCACCTTTTTGGGTAGTGATATTCGGTAAATCTTGTAGACGAATCCGCTTGCCATCTTCAGCGTGACACGATGCACAGGAGAAGTCCATTGGGCCGCCCTGGAAAAAGAAAGCACGCTTACCAAGCTCATACATTTCTTTTTCTTTAGGGTGATTCGTGCTGACCTTGATTTTGTCGCCTTTAGATAAAGTGACTACGTAAGCCACAATGGCTTCCATATCTTTCTTTGGGCCTTTTTGAAATGGCGCATCTACCATCTCTTGTGGGTCACGACCTTGCAGCTTTTGCATACAAGTCATTAAGCGTGATTCGAGGTCTTGAACCTTATTGGTATCTTTAAAGTAGCGTGGTAACTGTGCGGCAGCACCCTTCACTACGCCTGGCCCTAAGCCAAGATCACACTTCTCAAGCGTAGCATTCTTGGGGCCAGCAGGTTTTTTCCAAAGCTCTTCGCCAGCAGCCTCGTAAAGTTCGGAAGGGTTTCCATCTGCAATCATCTCTCGATACTTCGCAATATCCTCCGTTGCACTCTTTTGTGCTGAAACAGATGATGACACCATTAATAAAGCAGCCAAAACACCTGAGGCTAGCCCTAAAGTCAATTTACGCTGCATTTGTTACCCTTTCAAAACCATAGAGGCGGTGAAGATCAATAACATTAATTAAGAAGCTGTTGCTTCGTCAGTGCGCTTATCGCCTTTACTATCAACCCAGCTAACAACAATCTTGTCACCTTTAGCGCCTTTGTATTTGAAGTTCAAGAATGGGTCCTTAGAAACTGCTGGACCAAATTGACCATTCAATACATCTTTACCATTAGCTTTGACATTGATTGTGCTAATAAACCATGCAGGAATGGTTTTGCCAGCAGCGTCTTTGCGTTGGCCAGATTCCATATCGTGCTTCATCAAAATTTTTACATCCACAATTCCACCGTTCTCAGCAGCTCTAACGCGCATTGGATCAGCCATGTTTTCCTCTTGTAATCTAGTTATTCGTTAATAGTATTTATTTGGGAGGGGGATTAACCGCCGCAACCACCCAAAGTCACTTTGATTTCTTTGACTGCCATACTCCATTTGCCATCAGCTTTGACTAAGCCATAGACATTAGAGGTTTGGCCCATCTTGATGCGCGTAGTCACAAATGGTTCTGTGCCTGCAGGGATAAAGAATTGTGCTGCTAAGCTGCTTGGATTTTTTTCAACCAAGATAGCCAACTGCTCTGCTTTAAGAGTTGTTGTAATTCCAACTGGAACTACCGCACCGTTTTCTGCGATATCGGGAGCGTTCAAAGTAATTGCACCAGATTTCTCTGGGCTGCCAGCACCCAAGATTTTGAATACATCGTCAAGGCTCTTGCCTTCAAAAGCAGCTTTATTCCACTCTTGAGCTTGGGCTACGCTAATGAGACCCGCAGAAGCCATTAAGCCGAAAACGGCTGAATATTTCAATAAACTGCGTCGCTGCTGATTCATAAAAACTCCTTTAATAATCTACTCTTAGCATCAAATATAGTGCTATTTCAAAAAAACCTTGTAAAACTACTGTCCGGTCAGCATCCAGCGCACAAGAATCGACCTGTCCTCATCGGATAACTGAGACTGAGGTGGCATCGGAATAGCCCCCCACACCCCTGATCCCCCCTTTTTGACCTTAGCCATGAGCTTTTCTTGAGCCCCGCCTTGGCCTTGATATTTTGCTGCAATATCTGCAATAGATGGGCCTACCAACTTAGCATTGGGTGCATGGCAAGCTGAGCAGTTTTCATTCTTAAATAATGCTGCGGGTCCTTTTGTATTGGCAGCATGAGTCTCAGAAGCATGCGCTAAGCCCTCACCATTAGCGCCTGGCAACTTGGCAATTGGTGGCTTAGTTGTATCTAATCCCCGGTATGGGCCATATAAGCGATTTTGCTCTGCAATATTGCCATGGGCATTTCTAGCGAAGTCAGGTAAGGCTGAACCAATCTGTACAAACTTAACGCAATTATTCATGCAAGCCTGTGGGTTGACATCAGGTTTGCCGTTCACACTCCAAAAGCCGTGGTTGCGAGTCATGCCGTTACGATTCGGCATCTTTTTCTGAACCTCTGCAATATTGACATTACTCAAAACAAAATCATCGGGAACGATTTCACCCAAGCTCAAAATAAATGCAACTAAAGCATAAGTGTCATCTGGCATTAATGATCTTGGAGCATTCCAGGGCATTGCACGATAGATGTAATCCCACAAAGTAGAAACTGTGGGGACTTTCATTAACGTTGTACGTTGAGGCTGCTTGCGATCAGCTAATGAAGCTACTTTGCCAGCCTTAATATCATCGGTAGTAGTTCCACCTGCGATTGGTGTAAAGATCTCATTTGACTCACCAAATACCCCATGACAACTTGCGCACTTAGATTCCCAGATGACTTGACCCTGGGCAACAGAACCCGATCCCTTTGGCAAACCCTTAAAGTCTGGACGCACATCAATATCCCACGCAATTACTTCAGCTGGGGTGGCATTGCGACCGATCCCAGGAAACTTCGTAGAGCCTTGAGTACTTTGTGCAATAGCAAGCTGAGTAGAAAATACTGTCATACCTACAAGGACTAGACGAGCAAATGACTTATCCAACTTGTACATTGCTTACCTCGCCATTTGAATCTAACTTCCAAGACTGAATTGCATTATTGTGATAAATCGAGCGATTGCCTCGAACATCGCGCAGCATCTTGATGGATGGTTGTACATATCCCGTGTCATCAATTGCTCTGGATTGCAAAATTGCAGTTGATCCGTCCCAAATCCAATCGATATTAAAACGGGTAATAGATTTAGTCAGAATTGGTGTTTCTAATCGGGCAGTACGCCAGTTATTGCCACCATCAAATGAAACATCTACGCGTTTGATCTTGCCTCGTCCGGACCAAGCCATACCACTGACGTTATAAAAACCTTTATCTAATAATTGCTGGCCGCCTGATGGCGTAGTAATAACGGATTTGCATTCCTGAATCGAGGCATATTGACGATGCATGCCATCTGGCATCAACTCAATATAGTGAACTGCTTCGTCTTTGGAGTTCCAGGGCATATCACCCACTTCAAGGCGACGCAACCACTTCACCCAACTTACACCTTGCACACCAGGCACTACGAGACGTAATGGGAAGCCGTTTTCAGGGCGTAGCATCTCGCCATTCATGCCCCAAGCAACAATCGTATCGTCCAAGCAACTCTCTAAGTTAATGGTGCGCGTCATGCCCGAGCCATCACCACCTTCAGCAAGCAAGAACTTTCCTTTTTTCAGATCAGCACCACACTCATCAAGCAAGACCTTGAGAGGTACGCCAGTGAATTCGCAGCAAGACAACATGCCATGGGTGTACTGCACTGTGGGCACAGCTACGTTACCCCACTCTAGGCCAGTATTAGCACCACACTCAATAAAGTGAGTACGCGAAACAGATGGCAGTCTCATCAAATCATTCATCGTAAAGACTCGGGCATTCTTTACCATGCCATTGACCATCAAACGATGGGTCTCTGGATTGAGGTTGTACCAACCCTGGTGATGGCGCTCGAAGTGCAAACCGTTTGGAGTAATCGTTCCAAACAAACCTTGTAAAGGGGTAAAGGCAACTGAAGATGCCGATACGCGTGTTAAACCAGGCGATTCACGACGAATCAAATTGGCTTCATAAATTGATGGAACACCATAAGGCATAGTGGCAACGTTTTTGCCCAAAGTGGTTTGCCATTCCTGTTTCTCGAGGATCGCTGGATCACCCTCACCTGCAGCAAATACCATTGGAGCTGCCAAACCAGCAGCACCACCTAAGGCAGAAAAAAATCCTTTGCGCAAAAAGCCGCGACGGGTTTCATCAAGACCATGAGCATTAATGTCAGTGATCAGTTCTTGAGAAACAAAGTGCTCTGGCGCTTTCACCAGACGAGCTCTATTAGTAGGTTTTTCAACCGCCAAGATATCCTGAGCACTTAATTCAATTTGCTTCTTAGTCATTTGACCTCTGCTTGAGAATAAATACCCTGCAATTAATGAATACCTTCAGCAATCTTTGCACAGACCGTCTGGCACATCTCTACAGTTGCGCTATCGGCAATCGAGTAATACACCGTCACACCGTCTTTGCGTCTCAATAAAATACCTGCTTTATGTAATGCCAATAAATGTCTCGAGACATTAGCCTGACTTGTGCCACACATCTCCACAACTTCAGATACCGATTTTTCTCCAGCACAGACTGCATACATAATACGTAAACGTGCTGGCTCTGATAACACCGTGAAATAGGCTGCCACTTTAGAAAATACTTTCTCCATCTGTTTTGGAGATAAATTCTTGGTTGCTTTTTGAACTCTAGCTTTCATATGATCTCTTTGTATGAATATATGCGTATATATGCATATTTAACTATATTCTGCCCTAAGCTCCTATAGTGAAATACCCTAAGGCTTCTAAAGCTACAATCCATTGATGGATACGGATGCGATTCTTCTCTCCTTAAAGCTTGCGATGTGGACTCTCGTCCTGATTCTGCCGTTTGGGGTCTGGGTTGCTCATAGACTCCAAAAGGCAGGTAAAAGCAAGTCGTGGATCGAAGCTGCCTTGGCTCTACCCCTTGTTCTGCCTCCCACCGTCTTAGGCTATTACCTTTTGGTGGGGCTAGGTGGCAAAAGCTTTTTTGGTATTCCGCTAGTATTTTCCTTCGCTGGCATTCTGATTGCCTCCCTCATTGTCAATTTGCCATTTGCCATACAACCAATACAGCGCGCTTTTGAGGCTATCAACCCAGAAATCATTGAGGCCGCTCAGGTAAGTGGGCTTTCTAATTGGCAAATCTTTCGCTTAATAGAGTTGCCCCTAGCTTGGCGCGGCATCACTAGTGCGGCTGTTCTGACTTTTGCGCATACCCTTGGCGAGTTTGGTGTGATCCTAATGGTGGGTGGCGCTATCCCCGGTGAAACCAAAACCGTATCGATTGCTATTTACGATAGGGTGCAAAGTTTTGATACTGCTGGCGCTGGCGTCCTATCATTGATCTTGCTAGGCACCTCTCTGATAGCGATTGCCATTTCCTATGGTGTCTTTGGTCGTCAACCCTCACGTAGTAAAGAGAGGGGAATCTAATGCTCAAGATGACGCTATCTCAGGCAACTCCTAACCCTTTACAGCTCAGTCTTGAATGCACTCCTGGAGAGCTTCATGCCTTGGTGGGCCCTTCAGGTAGCGGCAAGACAACTGCGTTGCGGACGATCGCTGGTCTGAACAATGCAGAAACTGGAAGCATTGAATGTAATGGTGAACTTTGGTTTGAAGCTAATGAAATAAATGGTATTACTACCGCCCTCAGTCCTGCTGAACGCTCTTGCGGATTTTTATTCCAGCAATATGCACTCTTCCCGCACTTGTCTGCACTGGAGAATGTATGTATACCGCTATATAACTCAGCTCCAGAACCTGGTAAACGTAAAGCACAAGCTGGGCAATGGCTCAATCGTATGGGTATTGGTGAATTAGCCAATCGTATGCCCAGTCAATTATCTGGTGGTCAACAGCAACGCGTCGCACTAGCAAGAGCTTTGGCAAGATCGCCCAAGGTCTTATTATTAGACGAGCCATTCTCTGCGGTAGATGCGCCAACACGTCAAGGACTATACAAAACTCTGGCTGAACTGCGAAAAGATTTAAATATTCCGATTCTGTTAGTTACCCATGATCTGCGCGAAGCAGATTTATTGGCAGACCGCATTACCGTCATTGACCAAGGCGTTGGCTTGCAAACTGCTGCGCCGCAGGTGCTTTTCGAGAGACCCAGAAACTCCCGGGTTGCAGAGTTGGTGGGTATCAATAATAAGTTTGAGGGGGTTTTTACTGCAGGTAAGCTGACATGGAATAGTTGTAATCAAGTATTTGACGTGCTTGATAAGGGCAAAATCCCACCAAATACTCCGGTTGCCTGGGTTATTCCTGCAGATGGAATAAGTCTTCATACCAAACCCAGTTCGTCGTCAATTGAGGCTGATGTAGAGCAGATCAGTGCCCTAGGACAAATTGCGGTCATTCAACTGCTGCTAAACAATGCTACCCACACGCTTACCTGGGAAGCTTCAGCGGCAGAAGTGAAACGATTGGAATTAGAGGTAGGCAAAAATACTCATGTTCAAATTGATGGTAGCAAGATTCACATCATGCCGCTACGCACCATCAATGACCCGCGTCGCTTTACTTCTTAGCGACTAAGCCTAATAAAGCAGACATGCCTGCATGTCTCGCGCCTTCATTGAGCGCTTTTTCATAGCAGCGCAAATCTAGTATTTGAAATTCTTTTATAAGATCTCGAATGAGATCCTCTGTATAGAGGTGATCTCTTAAAGATGGGCCACCCGTTTTATACTCCAGCTGCTTTAGCGTATAGCCTTGTAATATCAAGATCCCGCCAGACTTTAAGGCTTTATGTACTTGCTTAAAGATACGAGCTCGCATTTGCGGTTCAGCAAACTGTATAAAAATTCCAATCACTGCATCATATGTATTTTCTTGCCAGTCAAAGCTGTCAGTATCTGATAGTGAATAGGCGATCTCTACTTGATTGTCTGTAGCAAACTGCTTTGCCTTTTCTAGGGCGATGTCAGAGACGTCAAAACCAACCACTTGCATGCCCTGCTTCGCTAGCCAAACACCATTTCGGCCTTCGCCATCAGCAATACAAAGCACTTTTTGGTTTGGCTTTAAATAGGTCTTAGCTTGCAGGACGAGATATTCATTTGGCTCTTTACCAAAGATAAATTCTTCTTTATCAAAGCGTTTGTTCCAGAACTCTTTAGCGTCATCAAAGTTCAGGTACTCACTTTGATGTACTTGATTATTTTTTGAGTCCGCCAACTAGATCGCTCTTCAAATCGTTAACGTTTTCAAGACCAACCGCAATCCGTACTAAGCCATCAGTGATACCAGCAGCTTTTCTTGCTTCAGGAGACACGCGGCAATGGGTCGTCGTTGCTGGATTAGTAATGGTTGTCCTTGTATCACCTAGGTTTGCAGTGATTGAGCAAAGCTTCGTTTGATTAATCAGTTTGAATGCCGCCTTCTTGCCACCCTTTAAGGTGAAAGACACAATTGCTCCACCTGCTTTTTGCTGGCGCTTTGCCAAGGCATATTGTGGATGAGACGGAAGGCCAGGATGGTAGACGCGTTCAACCCCAGGCTGCTTTTCTAACCACCGGGCTAAGTCGAGCGCATTCTGGCTCTGTTGCTTCATACGCAACTCGAGTGTCTCTAAACCCTTAAGAAATACCCAGGCATTAAATGCAGACATTGTTGGTCCTGCTGTTCGTACATAGGGGAATACTTTGCCCATGATAAAGTCTTTGCTACCCACAATCGCGCCGCCTACTACTCTACCTTGGCCATCCAAATATTTGGTTGCCGAATGGATGATGACATCAGCACCCAAAGCCAATGGCTTTTGCAGAGCTGGAGTACAAAAACAGTTATCCACTGCGAACAAGGCTTTAGCCTTCTTGGCAATCTTAGAGATAGCTTTAATATCGGCAATCTCAGTCAATGGATTAGATGGGGTTTCCAAATAAAAGAGTTTGGTGTTTGGCTGGACAGCAGCCTGCCATGACTTAGTGTCAGCCAAATCAACATAAGTTGTTGTAATCCCGAAGCGACCCAAGATATTAGTAAACAGTTGAACTGTTGCACCAAATACTGAGCGCGAGCAAACGACATGATCACCCGCTTGCAGATGCGCCATTGCCATTGTCAAAATGGCAGACATACCTGATGCAGTTGCAATACAAGCTTCACCACCCTCTAAAGCGGCCAAGCGATCTTGGAACATGCTGACAGTTGGATTGGTAAAACGAGAATAAATAAAGCCTTGGTCTGCATGAGCAAAACCGTCAGCAGCTAATTCAGCACTATCAAAGCAAAAACTCGAAGTCAGAAACATTGCCTCTGAATGTTCTTGATATTCAGCGGTACGACGAGTGCCAGCACGGACCGCTAGGGTCTCAAGTGCCAGCTTAGAAAAATCTGGTTTTTTACGGGTGTTTTTGCTTGTCATACAGCTATTTTGACACCGAATTGCCCATTTGCCTCGTGTAAAGCGAATTCTTGTCGCTTTTTAGTCTTCGGTAGCCAAATGCAGATGAAGCTGAGAACGGGCAAAGTCGCTCGAATCGCCCTGACGATCGGCTTTTGCCGCAGAGGTATTTCTGGCAGCTTCTAGGGCATCAAGATAGGAATCAGTGATATCGCCAGTGATGTAATTGCCATCAAAGCAAGAAGCCTCAAAGTTCTTAATATCAGGATTAATGTCGCGAACCGCCTGCTTCATATCTTCAACGCTTTGGTAGATCAATTGATCAGCACCAATCATCTTATTGATTTCTTCATCGGTACGACCATAAGCAACTAGCTCGCTACGGGTTGGCATATCAATACCGTACACATTCGGGAAGCGGACTGGAGGAGCTGCTGATGCAAAGATGACTTTTTTAGCGCCAGACTCACGAGCCATTTGTACAATCTCAAATGAAGTAGTACCCCGTACGATGGAGTCATCCACAATCAATACCGTTTTATCTTTGAACTCAATACGCATTGCATTGAGTTTCTGGCGTACTGACTTCTTCCGCACTGCTTGACCAGGCATGATGAAGGTACGGCCAATATAGCGATTCTTAAAGAAGCCTTCTCGATAATCTATGCCCAACTTCTTAGCTACTTGCATTGCTGCTGGACGACTTGAATCCGGAATCGGCATCACTACATCGATCTCATCGACATTAGTCTCTTTGCGAATCTTCTCGGCCAAATAGTCACCCATGCGCATCCGCACGTTGTAAACAATCACCCCATCAATAGTAGAGTCTGGACGCGCCATGTAGACATATTCAAAAATACAAGGTGTTAAAACGGCATTCGGGACGCACTGACGTGAGTAAAAGTTACCGTCCAGGTCAATATAAATTGCCTCGCCTGGATTTACATCACGCACAAAGGTAAAGCCTAAGCCTTCAAGCGCTACTGATTCTGATGTCACCATCCATTCAGGGCCTTGTGGTGTATCAATACGACCGAGGCACAAAGGACGAATACCAAATGGATCGCGGAACGCTAATAAGCCATAACCAGCAATCAGGGAAACCACAGCATAAGAACCTTTTACGCGATTGGTAACTCCCGTAACGGCATTAAACATGGCGCCTTCATCTAAGGCAGCGCTATTGGTTTCTTTTTGCAATTCATCAGCTAAAACATTTAATAACACTTCCGTATCAGAGCTGGTATTAATATGACGACGGTCACGGTAAGCCATCTCAACCCGCAAGCTTGGTGCATTCGTAAGATTACCGTTATGTGCCAGCACGATACCGTATGGAGCACTAACGTAAAAAGGCTGAGCCTCTTCTTCGCTACTCGCTGAACCAGCTGTTGGGTAACGGACCTGACCGATACCAGCATTACCTACCAAGCTGCGCATATTACGAGTTCTAAAGACGTCGCGCACTAGGCCATTGGCTTTATGCATGGTGAACGAATTACCATTCATGGTTGCCATGCCTGCTGCATCTTGACCACGATGTTGCAAGAGCAACAAAGCATCATAGAGAAGTTGATTTACTGGTGAGTGGGAAATAGTTCCGACGACGCCGCACATATCTCTAGCTTCCTATTGTAAATTTAGGAGTAATGGTAGGTGTTACTTTGGGCATTGCCTCACCCAATTGCTTAGCCCAGTCAGCTGGTAGCCAACCTTTAATTAAACCGGTAGCCATATCCATGGCTGGTCTTGTAATAGCATTTTTCCAGGCCATACTTTGCGGAATCGGTGTCAATGCAGCTAATGTTGCCAAAATCACCACAATCAAGCCGCCGCGCGCCAGACCAAATACCAATCCCAAGAATCGATCTGTCAGACTTAAACCTGCAGACAAAATAATTTTTTGTACTAGGCCGCCAAGCAATCCACAAATAATTAAGGTCAGTATGAATAGGATCAGGAAGCTGACGCCAAGATTCAGTAACTCATCAAGGTGGAAGGCGGAAAGCCATTCAGTAGCCAGATAATTCGTATAGTGATAAGCAACCCATGCGGCTACAAACCAAGAAACTAGAGCGAGTACCTCTTTAAATAAGCCACGAGAGATGCCTACTAAGGCTGATACCAACAGTACAACTAGGGTGAAGTAATCCACCGATGTTAGTTTTAAGGTGGATAAGTATTCCATTACTGTTTACCAGTCTCGACGAGTCTTGGTGATAGACCCATCGCCTTAATTTTCTTTTCTGCTGCTTCAGCAGTATCTTTATCGGTATACGGGCCAGCACGAAGAATAAAGAGCTTAGTTCCATCGCTACCATTTTTATTTAGCACGTAGTTTGGAATCTTTTGTTCTTTGAGTTTTGCAATCCAACCTTGAGCACGCTCTTCTGAGGCAAACGCACCGATCTGAATCACGAACTTGCCTGAGCCGTTAGCTAATCCATTGCTACTGGCAATACTAGGTGCAGGAATGATCTCTTCCCCGGCAGCCAAACCCAATCCAGCAGCTTTGCTAGGCGCAGGTGTTGGCTTAGTTTCCAATTTAGCTTCCATCTTTGGCTCTGGCTTAGCTTCAGCTTTTACTTCAGTCTTTGGTTCTGGAGCAGCTGCAACTTTAGGAACTTCTTTTACAGGCTCTGCAGTTAATTCTGTTTTAGGCTTATCTTCAGGCCTTGGACTAGTTCCGGGAATTGGTAGGCTGGTTACGATGTTGACGGCAATATCGTTAGGGGCTAACTTGGGGTTGCTATCTAAAATACGCGGTAGTCCAACTACGGCGATGAGAACTAATACAGCAGCACCAATCAAACGATGGCGTGCTCTTTGCTGTTCTGGATCTTCTGTGAGGGCAAGTTCTTCTGCTTCAGCGGCACGTTGAAAACTGCGTGGGGCTGGTCTTTTGGCGGAGCGCCTTCCTACTGAACCTCTATCAAGGTCATCAGCCTGTGTTTTTCGCTTAAAGAAGCTCGGTAAACGAATCATGGATCAATGGGCCTGGTTGTTTCGGTAAATCATTACGCCTGCAACGGTATAGAAGGATCCGAAGGTCACAATTCTATCACCCTCACCGGCTTTTGAGAGCGCTTTTTGATACGCTGCAGCAGGATCTGGGAAGCACTCAATACCGCCATCAGCCCCATTTTGAAGCTTTACACCCATGACCTCAAGCCTCTGCGCCAAAGCCTTAGCAGTCGCTGCCCTAGGGGTCGGTAAATCAGTACAAAACCAGAAATCCACGATATCTAACAAGGGTTTTATCACCCCGTCGATATCCTTATCTGCCATAGCACCAAAAATAGCGTAGGTGTAGGGGTGGTAGCCCATCTTATCCAAGCCTTGAGCCAAAGTGGCAGCGGCATGGGGGTTGTGGGCTACATCTAAAACCACCGTAGGTTGGCCTGGCAAAACCTGAAAGCGGCCTGGCAATTCAACCATCGCAAAGCCATTACGAATATCCTGCGCACTGACTGGCAAGCGTTGATGCAGAGCCATCAAAGCCGCAATGACGGCAGAGGCGTTCAGAATCTGATTAGCGCCCCGCAATGCTGGATAGCCAAGACCACTAAAGCGCTTCTTACGTCCAGCCCAACCCCATTGCTGTTTATCACCTTGGAAGTTGTAATCACGCCCTTGTAACCAAAGATCACAGTCGAGCTTTTCAGCATGGTTAATTAAAGATTGTGGAGGCACTGGATCGCCACACACTGCGATATGCCCTGGACGGAAAATACCCGCCTTCTCAAAACCAATCGCTTCTCTGGTGCTCCCCAAGAAATCGGCGTGATCAATATCAATGCTCGTCACGATAGCGCAATCCGCATCCACAATATTGACAGCATCTAAGCGGCCACCCATTCCTACTTCCAATACCACTGCATCTAAATTTGATTTGGAGAAAAGATGCATGATGGCTAAAGTAGTGAACTCAAAATATGTGAGCGTTGGTGCATCTACTAAACTCACGCGCGCTTTTTCAACAGCAGCAAAGTGCTCCAGCAGCAGACTGTCATTGACTTCTTGCCCATTAACACGAGCACGCTCATTAAATTTCAGTAAGTGCGGTGAAGTATGGCAACCGACTCGATAACCAGAGGCCAGCAAAATACTTTCGAGGTAGGCGCAGGTAGAACCTTTACCATTTGTGCCAGCAACGCTAATCACTGGACAATCAAAATGCAGATCTAGTGCTGCTTTGACACGATTGATACGCTCAAGGCCCATATCAATACCAACGGGGTGAGCAGTTTCGAGGTGGCTTAACCAGGCCTCTAGGCTAGAAAACAAAATTGGGGTTTGGTGTGCGGTACTCAAGCGCTTAAACGGCTGCGCTACCCGCAATCGCAGGCTCTGGAAGTTTTTGTAGGAGCGCTAATAGGCGCGCAATCTCACCGCGCATTTGGCGACGGTCAACAATCATATCGATGCCGCCTTTTTGCATCAAGAACTCAGAACGCTGAAAACCTTCAGGTAATTTTTCACGAACAGTTTGCTCAATCACGCGAGGACCAGCAAAACCAATCAAAGCTTTTGGTTCGGCCATCACCACATCGCCCATAAAGGCGAAGCTTGCAGAAATACCACCCATGGTTGGATCAGTCAGAACGCTGATATAAGGCAAGCCTTTTTTAGATAGTAAGGTCAACATCGAGTTGGTCTTAGCCATCTGAAATAAAGATAACAAACTCTCCTGCATGCGAGCACCGCCAGTTGCAGTAATACAAATAAAAGCGCATTTCTTATCGATCGCCTCTTGTACACCGCGGGCAAAACGCTCACCCACTACAGAGCCCATTGAGCCGCCCATGTATTGAAATTCAAAACAAGCTGCAACTACTGGAATCGTTTCAAGCTTCCCACCCATAACGATCAGGGCTTCTGTTTCACCAGAAGCATCATTGGCTTCTTTAATACGATCTGGATATTTTTTAGAATCCTTAAACTTCAGTGGATCCGTTGGATAAATATCGGCACCGATTTCATAACGGCCTTTTGGATCTAGCAAGCTATCCAAACGCTGACGCGCACCAATACGCATGTGATGGCTACATTTAGGACAAACTGAAAGATTGGCTTCGATATCGGTGCTGTAGAGAACCGTTTCACAACTGGGGCACTTAACCCATAATCCTTCTGGTACTGATTTGCGATTCGCAGGATCAGTATGTTGAATTTGGGGTGGGAGTAATTTATCTATCCAGCTCATGGGTTTTTAACTATCCAATGCGTCACGAATCTCGCGAATGAAGGTTTCAAGTGATTGTACCGCCTGCCCAGGAGGCGCTTCCTCCAAAAGACGAATAATACGGCTGCCAATCACCACTGCATCGGCACTCTTAGAAATCGCCTTGGCGCTAGCAGCATCGCTAATGCCAAAACCTACAGCAATCGGAATATCAGTCTCTTCTCGAATTTTTGGGATGACACTAGCCACATCTTGAGTATTGAGATTTGAAGCGCCAGTGACTCCGCGCATAGAGACATAGTAAATATAACCAGAGGCTATTTTGGCTGCCTCTTTGATACGCTCATGTGATGAAGTTGGTGCTAATAAGAAAATGGGATCAATACCTGCAACGCGCATACGTGCTGCAAAATCAACACACTCTTCAGGCGGGTAATCTACTATCAATACACCGTCCACTCCAGCAGCTTTTGCTTCTGTTGCAAAACGCTCAGCTCCCATTTGCTCAACAGGATTTGCATACCCCATTAAGACCACCGGTGTCTTAGTATCGTTTTTGCGAAACTCTTTGACCATCTCGAGGCAGCTATGCAATGTCACACCAAGGCTCAAGGCCCGCTCGGATGATCTCTGAATTACTGGGCCATCAGCCATCGGATCCGAGAAAGGTACCCCTAACTCAATCACGCTAGAACCACCGCGAACTAGAGCATGCATCAACTCAACAGTGAGTTTTGGATCTGGATCGCCTGCAGTAATAAAAGGAATTAAGCCTTTTTTACCACTTGCCTTTAACTCTTTAAAGAGTGCCGTAATTTTTGACATAAGAGTTACTTAACCTTCAGAGCCAGTTGCTTGGGCAACGGTATGCATGTCTTTATCACCGCGACCAGAAAGGTTGATCAAGATAGTTTTGTCTTTCGGCAAAGTCTTAGCCAACTTGCAGGCGTATGCAATCGCATGGGCTGACTCTAGCGCAGGAATGATGCCTTCAATTTGACAGCAATCATGGAAGGCTTTGAGTGCCTCTTCATCAGTAATAGCAACATAGTCAGCGCGACCAGAATCTTTTAACCAAGCATGCTCAGGGCCCACACCGGGATAATCCATACCAGCAGAAACCGAATGTGTTTCAGAAATCTGGCCGTTCTCATCTTGCAGCAAGTAAGTACGATTGCCATGTAATACACCGGGCTTACCAACACATAGTGCTGCTGAATGTAAGCCACTACCAAGTCCATGTCCTGCAGCCTCTACACCAATCAATTTGACTTCTGGAAAATCAATGTAAGGATAAAAAATGCCCATGGCATTTGAGCCACCACCAACACAAGCCAATACATAGTCAGGTTGACGACCCGTCATCTCTGGCATCTGCACTTTGCATTCTTCACCGATCACACTCTGAAAATCTCTCACCATCATTGGATAAGGATGTGGTCCTGCAACAGTGCCAATAATATAGAAAGTGTTTTCCACATTAGTAACCCAATCGCGCATCGCTTCATTGAGTGCATCTTTTAAGGTTTTGGTGCCTGATTCCACGGGGACTACTTTGGCACCAAGTAACTTCATCCGAAATACATTTTGTGCCTGACGTGCGACGTCTACAGAGCCCTGGTATACCGTACAGTCCAGACCAAAGCGGGCGCAGATCGTTGCCGTAGCAACCCCGTGCTGCCCTGCGCCTGTCTCAGCAATAATGCGTGGCTTACCCATGCGCTTAGCCAACATCGCTTGGCCAATCACATTGTTAATCTTGTGAGCACCTGTATGGTTTAAGTCTTCACGCTTCAGATACAGTTGCGCACCACCAAGCATTTCACTCCAACGCTTAGCGTGATAAACCGGTGATGGTCTACCGACAAAGTGTTTGAGCTCGTAATGAAACTCTTCAATGAATTCTGGATCGAATTGATATTTAGCATAGGCTGCTTTGAGCTCATCTAATGCAAACATTAAAGTCTCAGAAACAAACACGCCGCCGTAAGGACCAAAGTGTCCTCGTGCATCTGGCTTGTCGTACATAGCTACCTCTTTTGATTTATCTACAGCAAATTATTGGGATGATGATTTCTCATCTGCCGCGCGCACTGCTTTTATAAATTCAGCCATGAGCGCAGGATCTTTAACACCCCTGCTGCTTTCTACGCCACTAGAGACGTCAACTGCGCAAGGATGCAGGCGTGCAATCGCCTCGCCCACGTTGTGCGTGTTCAATCCACCACTCAAAACGACCCGAGGCGCGTTTTCGCTTACCCATGTCTGCGGAATTCCTTGCCAATCAAAAGGAACGCCTCCGCCACCATAACCCTCAACGAGGGCATCCAGCAGAAAAGCGTTTGCTTGCCTATATTGTAGGGAAAATTCATCAAATGCGAAGCCTTGTCCTACACGGGCTGCTTTTATCCAAGGCTGGCCATCTGCAAGCTGAATACAGCGTTCTGGGGTTTCATCCCCATGAAACTGCCATAAGGTAATCGGGGCTGCTGCCCTGATTGCAGCAAATTGCTCGTTTGTAGCATTAACGACTAAACCAACTGCATCTACCCCTGCTGGGAGCCTGGAAATGAGTTGGGCTGCTACATTGGGGCTAATAGCCCGAATACTGGGGGGATAAAAGACCAAACCAACCGCATCAACTCCAGCAGCAACAGCCGCATCAATATCTGTAGAGGTCTTTAAACCGCAGATTTTGACTCGGGTACGTCCAGAAGAGAATGTCAATAAGCCCATAAATGAATGATAAGGCTTTAGGGCTTGATTAACTGAGGGGGCAGCCAGGAATTATTTAGCCAAGGTGCTGGAATCCCAAATTCTTCTGGATACGCAATTTTGGCTAAATAGAGGCCATCCGGCATGAAGGTAGGCGC
>Ga0304729_1000345_pt1 | contig 34560 bp, 62 predicted proteins | sample C_131016_MF_Meta_FD_190475 | JGI IMG/M metagenome (GOLD analysis project Ga0304729, IMG submission 190475) | Freshwater microbial communities from Lake Croche, Canada to study carbon cycling - C_131016_MF_MetaG (v2) (version 2) | ecosystem: Environmental > Aquatic > Freshwater > Lake | place... | reverse complement strand
CATCTGCATGATTGATAATCATGTGCGTAATGACGGACATGAATTTTGTTATACTTACTAAAATATCTAAAGCTAAATTTGAAAAGGCAGCAAAGACGTCCCAAGGCGACAAGCGCATAGGGACATCAATGCCGTCTTCTTCAATCATCTATTACTTAGCGCCTGGGTTGGTACCTTTTGTACCTGAAGGTTGTGCTGAGTATTTAATTGTTGATGCTCCTGGCTTTGTTGCTGCTGGCATCGCTTGGATGTTTGCTGACTTGTAATTTACGCCAGAATGTCCGCCTTGATTAGCAGGCTTTGGGACTGAAGTCGTAAGACTTGCCTTTGTCATTGGTGATACTTTTGCCATTTTGGTTCTCCTATAGGGAATTGGTTTGAACGTCAGTAGTACTAGACTGCCGTTCTCCTGAGGATGCCAGCTGAAAGGTTGGCAGCACCAGAAGATGAAAGACCTGCAAGCAGGGTTTGTAACGCTGGACGTCCACCAGGAGCCATACCTTGTTGGCCTGGGGCTACGCCTTGCATACGACCAGAGGCTTCTAGACCAGCTGGTAACTGAGGTTCCCCAGAGGGAGCCTGACCTGGGGCGCCTGGCGCCTCACCAGCGGCTGTAGCCATCTCTGGGGACATCTGAGGTTCTGGCTCTGGCGCAAATGCTTCTGCAACCACGTCTTCGATAGCGTCGCCTTTTTGGCGACCATGAATGACCATAGCCATTGAGCGTAAAACCTTAGAAGGATCTTGTCCTTGTGATGCCATAGCAGGTAGCGCTTGCGCGTATCCTGCAACTGCTTGAATCAAAGCATCGCGTAGTTGTTCTACTTCAACCTTTTCTTCTTCAGCAGTAACGTTCATTTCCCAAGGCATCTGGCGACGTAAGAAGTCACGAGAGATTAACTTATCTCCACGTGCTTGCAATCCGAATACCAATGCACGGTTAGGATCAAGACCAGCCATAAGGCCATAAGTAACATCACAGTAATAATCGCCGTCAATGTCCTTCTTAGGTGTGTAGTTAAGTTCATACGCTGCGCCAGCATTGATGCCGCGTACTTCCTTAGTTACATTTCCAAATAGTGTCTCATCCATCTTGAAGCATAGGTACATGACCTTGCGGAAGGCTTCAGCGAGTACAGCTTGCGCTGTCTTAACCTGAGTATCAAAGCCACCCATGAGTGCCTGTACGCCACGACCAGTGACGATAGAACCTGATTGCTGTCCTAGACGTCCTTCTGGGTAACGCGCACCTGTGCGCATTTCTTGATCTAGCAGTGCGTTCTCTTGGAAGATTCCGTTAGGAATGTTTAGATCAACACGACGGATTTTTTCTGGGTTAGCAGAACGGATAGTGGCATCTGGACCGATTTCAAGAACGTTAACATCGGATGGTAGCGCGAAGGGCGCTTGGACGGATTTCTGAGCGGCTTCCAGAGCCAAACTTGCAAAGCGGGAACGAGCAACCTGTACCCACATAATGTCATCGAATTGTCCACGCTGATGCTCATCTGAGTCAACGCCTGGACGTACTGCAATTACAACTGGAATATCATCTAGTTGATTTTCAGCTTGAGATAAAACAAAGTTATTGCGCTCAGGTAAGAATAGAACTAGCTGGTCTTTATCCTGGTAGCGGTAAAGTTCTAGGATGCGCTGTGAGTTGCGATTCTCGTACTGCCCACGAATAACATTCTCATGTTCTGGGAAGTCATTGATAAGTTCGCGTACAGTTTTGGTGTAACGCTTGCTGTATGAAATCAACTTGCCGAAGCGATCAAACTCTGGGTATGAACCAATTGGGTTATCAATACGGATCAGAGGACGATTGTTTTCAAAGTCAGGCTCGATGATAAATGCGAGCATACCAAAGGTAAGGTAGCGGTCAGCACCTGAGTACATCATGGTCTGAAGGTTAGAAGTATCACGATAGCCAGCGGCGATCATGGTACGGATGTCAGCTTTCTTGCGTGAGCGATCTGATACTGAATCAGTAGTCATGCAGTTAAAGGCTGGCAGTGGTGCAATAACTTCAGCAACGTCGCGGGCAGCGATGTCAATGAAGTTGGCAATCATTGGCTTTGGATAATCTTCTGAGAACATTCCAGGGAAGACTGTATCAATCTTGCCTTGGCGAATTGCTAGCAGATCAGAGTAACGCGAGTCGCGTGTGTGATAGTGCTGGCGAAGTTTACGTAGCTTGTCGCTGATGACGTCAATGTCAAGCATTAGTAGTACCCCCCGTTGTTAGCAACTTTTTCCTGTAGTTTTGCGTATTCTTCCAAGTTCACAACCTTGCGTCTTGCGATGTCGTTGCGTGTAGCAAATGGATTCTTAACCCATGTAGATCCATATGAACCAGATTGATTGATGTAATCTCTCATCTGAGTCTCTGCGAACCACAAGGCCATTGGACCATCTTGCTTATTCTTTGTTCCTGGCGACCAGGTAATCAATTGCTCAACAAGAGCCTTGATACTTTCGCCATCAGTGCGTGGTAAGTCAATGAGATTGTTTCCCATATGCTTACCAAGTTTGTCCAGTGAGCCAAAGAGCGGAGCCATAGAGGCTACGCCAAACTCGGCATCCATTTTGTTGGAACCTGTGTAGTGTTGAACTAGACGGATACCACGACTTGCTAAAAACTTATTTATTTCTTCATCCATCGTCAAGAACAACTGGAAAGCGTTCTTCTCAATTACCCAAACCTTTGGGTTGTATTTATCAGTCCAGGAGAAGATCAGTTCGCGGATACGCTGCGGTGTAGGTGCAGGCATACGACTTGCTTCTAATATGTATCGCTTCTGTGTTGCTTTGTCTCCAGCGTAAACGACTGAGAACGTATCTCCTGACATTGCTGGATCCATTGCGCAGATGGTGTAGCTGCCCGTGAGGGTTGCAGGATGTCCAGGTGCGCCGACAATAAGTGGGCCTGATGCCCGCATGCCGCTAACACTGCCGCGTACACACTCTGGGCTAAAGACTGCTTCACTATCTACATCCTGTTGCTGGTAAACCATTGCCCAAGTCTTTGGGTCAAGTAAGCCACGACGCTGCTTTAAATTCTTGCCATCCCAGCGTGGGTATAAACCTTCTGCATCTGGCTCATCGTCACTGCCCATCCAAGGGCGATCTGACTTAGGCCATAGCGTTACCCATTTAGATGGATTGTCCTTAAACTCAAGCACAGCTGGCATAGCCAGGTAAGTCCAAGGAGACTTGCCATCTGGGTAGCGATCTGGATTGCGGACTTCGCGGTATAGATCCATTGGATCTACGCGTGTACCCACGATAAGAATTTTGCCTGTTGGACCAACACGGGTTAAAACTTCTTGTTGGATCCAGCGAATCTGCTTCTCGTATTCATTGGCGTTAGCCAAGGTAACGCAGTCATCTAGTACGATCAAATCGGCACGTGCGCCATAGATTTGACCGCCAATACCTAGAGCCTGTAGCGTAGGATCTTTTTCGCCGCTATCTCGTTCTAAGTAAATCGAATCTGCTGTCCACTTCTCGGCTGAGGCTTTGTAGCCGTCAGCTGGCGCGTAGCGCCTTTGAAGTTCAGCATAGGTGGGAGAGGTTAATCTTTGCTTAATGGCATATACGAATTCCTTCGCCATTGCCTGAGTCTTGGATACAACCTTAATTCTGATATTAGGATTTGTGACGATGCGGTACGTGAGGTAGTCAATGCTGACCGTCATCGTCTTCGCGTGTTCAGGCGGCATATTACAAAGAACGTAATTAGCGAAAGCCTTTTCAAAGGTCATGCTCGGATGTAGCCAAGCAGGCTCACCTTCTTCCAGCAGCGAGATGATATTGCGCTGATGGGGGAAGGTCTGACTGTTTAGATACTTGAGTCTAAAATCTTCAAAGCTGATGTCTTTGTCTTCTTCAGATACGACACCTTTACGGCGCTGAACTGCGCGGGCTAAATCTACGGCATCCTTGAATTGAGGATCGGATGCCCGATAATACTCATAGGACTTAATTGACTTGTGAGCGGCGCGAGTTGCATCAGCAATTGAGAAACCGTCTGTTACTAACTTGACGATAAGATCTTTTGCCTGTGGCGCCGAAAGCTCTGCTGTAGGCGCGAGCATACTCTGCTTGGGTAGTTTTGCCATTGGATACAATTCTCCTAATACACCCGCTGCGAAGCACCCTTATGGGTGCGCTTAGTGGGTAACCATAGGGGCATTTCCAATGCCCAGATAAAAGCAGGACGTAAGGCCTGCGCTCCGCTATAAGCTCCGCTTGGCCATAGGCCATTGGGACTTCTCCAGTGCTTACGAAGTCCCCTACTATATACTAAGGCGGGATAAAGAGTGTTTATCCCACATTTAGGTCTGTGATTCGTGCCACATTTTAATTAGGTAGTAAAACCGCAGGTCAGAGCCTATATTTAGAAAAAATACTTTGGTTGATAGTATATACTCGCGCGAGGCAGACTTAATAACCCTGGGGTTGATTTGTCCTAGTTTGTCCGTTTTGCCCGCATTATACCGTTACGCCCGAATTGTATGGATATGTCCGTATTAGACAGATCGTATCGAATTGTAAACGATGTCCGAATTGTACTTTATGGGCTGAATTGTCCTATATAAGCGGATATGGGCGGAATGTCGGAGGTTAGAATTGGGAGTGTATGCGTACTATCTAACGCGACATAACACGACATAACACGACGTAGCGCCTACCTAATCGGCAGCTATCTAGGCCCTAACTAGGCGGCTAATCGCTAGGCCCTAACTAACTAGGCAGCTGCTAACCCTTTACCTAATGGCCCTAACCTTTACCTTATGGCCTAACGTGTAAGCCTAATCGGCCTAAATAATCGTTACCTAATTGTTACCTAATTCACACTATTAGGCTATTGACACGCCTACGGATAGGCACTACTTTAACGCTATCGCTAACTACAGGAGCTAGCGATAAGTGAAAGGTTAAAGTAATGACACGATCTAAGCAAGATAAGCAGCTATTTATCTCTAACCTACGCGCAGCTATAGCCGCGCTAGGCGATGGCGTGGACGTACCCGGTAGCCTACTGGCTAGCTATTCTCCCTATAACTGTCTAGCTATCCTTAGCCAGTCGCCTACCGCTACTAATTGCGCAGGCTTTCACGCGTGGCGCGAATCGGGCCGCATGGTGCGTAAAGGTGCTAAAGGCCTAGCTATTCTAGTGCCACTAGGTAAGCTAGACGACGACGATAAGCCTATCTTTACGTGGCGTTACGTATTCGATATTAGCGACACGGTACCACTAGACGCTAATAGCCCTAAACTAGCGCGAGAGCTGCTAGCAGCATGAGCGCGGCCTATTACGTTCACGCATGGGTTGAGACTATCGCGCTAACCCTTGCCACGTGGCTATCTATTGAGCTTATCTATAACACGTATTTATTCTATCGCCGCGGCATGGAAAGAGTACGCAGACTAAACGAGAGAGAGGGTAAGTAAATGAGTAATTTAGAGCAATTCTTAGACGTTGAAGGTGAGTGGATACTAGAGCGCATGTCCGACTTAGGTATATCAAGCGGCGAGAGCTATACCTACTACCAAGGCCGCTTAGATCAATTAGCGCAGGTGCGACGGTACCTAGATCATGCGCAACTAATTAGAGAGGGTAAGTAATGAATAAGTGTGATAAGTGTGAGAATAAGGCCATGATATTAGTAGAGGGCTACCTATACGCTAGGCAGCTATGCTCTAGCCACGCGGCGACGTTATGCGCGACGTTAGGCGGCACGCCTAGCGACGTCGCAGCTATGAGAGAATACGTAGGCCGCTTATGAGTCTAGAGCTACTAATAAGCCGCGACGGTAACCATATAATCGGGAATTACTATCGGATAAGCGCCTATCGTGGTAACACGTGGCTAGGTGAGCGTATCTACGCAGGATATACACGACGCGAGAGTGAGCGCATGGCTAGGGCCATGATTAGGGAGCGCGGCACACTTAATCGCTAGCTATTGACTTTAGCGCTAGGTTAGTAATACCCTAGCGTTAAGGCCTAGCAGCTAGCTAGGTAAGTAATTAGTATCGGAAAGGGTATCTAATGGCTAAAGCTAAACTAATCTCGCTCACCATGAGCGATAAGGACGGGACAGAATGGGTATCCGTAACCACTACGGAGACTAAGGCTAAGCGCCTAGTTAAGCTCTATAGTGAGCAAGGCCTAGCGCTACGCGCTAAGTATGAGCAGGTAGCAGCATGAGCGCGTACCTAGTAAATAGCGACACGCTAGATTTATTAGCTAGCGCAGCGACGCTATACGGGCTAGGTACTAGCCGCGAGACGTACGTTTATCTAGACGATACTCAAGCGCCACCGACGCAAGGCCTACAATTAAGCACGGACGTTTACGGTAGCCGCCACCTAGTATTACGCGGCGGCGATGAAGATAATATTGTCCGCGAATTATGGGCAGCTAACGTCGCTAGCTTACGCGCACGTTACGATGACCCTACCGATCTTATACACGATGACCTACTCTCTAACACGTGGCGGCCTATCCTAGACGTACCCGTTAGCGTGATTATGGGTGCGTTAAATTGCTATGAATACCAAGCCTGCGAGGCTAATACGTGGCGCTATTCTTTCGCTAAGGCTATATGCGACGCGTTACGCCATAAGCTATGTCGCATGATTAGCGATGGATACTGGGAATACGAGCGGCCTAGCGATTACGTCGCGCCTATCTCGCTTATGTCCATGATTAAAGACTAGCCGCTAATTGTAGGTGCTTGACTATCGTACACGGTAGCGATACCGTGGACGGTAGCCTATCCCCTACAGGGTAGGACGGGACGCGCTAAAGGGGCGCGTACTATACAGAATGAAAGGGTTAAACCATGATTAAGAATCACGCACACTTTAAGCGGCTACTATCCGCGCAAGGTACAAAACTAGAGACGCTAGCCTTAGCTAATAACATTAGCGGCGGACGCCTACAGGTGGGACAGGTGCGACATATACGCAAGGCCAATACTACTGGAGTTTACCTAGTAACCGATGAGCAATTAGATCAGAATACACAAGGCTCATTCTTAGGATTCGATAAGGCTAGCGACTGGACATTCGACGGCGACGTGGCAACGGCCAGCTGGGGTGGCTCATATCGCGTCATACTTAACGCGCAGGTGGCAGCATGACTAGCACCATGCTAGACAAGTGCGCCGAGTGCGGCGCAGACTTCTATAGTGACGCGCACGTTACAGACTGCTCACGCGAGGAAAATATAGATCAGTGTGGAGTGTGTGATTACTTCTACCATAATCAAGGTAAGTCAATTCCTAACCCATGCCAGTGCAATAGAGAGGTTGAGTAATGAGTAAGTGGACAGTATGGGTAGGTGGCGTCGAACTTAATGCTCGCTACCTAACGCAAGGCAAGGCAGATAGTATCGCTCACGACTGGCGATCTATTGGATACGACGACGTAATAGTGCAGGAGATTACAGAGTGAGCGCGCCAACTAAAGAATATCTACTAACCAAGGCTAATATGTGTCGCAACTTAGCACTCACCCAAATAGACGCAGGGGAAGGCGAGAAGGCAGCTGAAAACCTTATGCGTATGGTTAAGGCGTTAGGTGAGGCTAGAATAATAATCGAGAGAGAAGGAAAGAGTAATGAGTGAGTCAATTAGCTGGGGTGAGTTAGCAGGACTAACCCACGCTACGCAGGTGGAGAAGTTTGATTGGTGTCTTTGTGAGGATTCGGACGGGAAAGAAACTGTCTATCCCGATTGCCCTGCAAGAGAGGAAAGTAATGAGTAAAGATTTAATATGCCCTTGGTGCTTAGATAATTCTAAGTCCTGTAATGCTTGTGACGATAGTTATGAGGGAGAATGATATTTACCTGCCTATTTTGCGACAAAACGACACGCCATACTAGGTGCGTGAATTGTGAAGTAACTATATGTAATGATTGCCTACAGCACACGGGCGAGACAGAGTGTCTAGCCGATACGAAAGGGGAATAACCATGACCGCAGAACAAGAACTAGATACGCTCACAAAGAGCGTAGGCAAGGCACTACTAGACGCGTATGAGACAGGTTACTCAATGGCAGTTAAAGATACGCGCCAAGAATTGCTAGCCACTATAGAGCGCCGACGTAAAGAAGTAGAAGCGTTAGGTCGAGATACCTTAGAGCTGGTAGTGCTACGCTCTATCATTGAGGAAAACCGATGATAGCCTTCACTATTGGCATGATTGGCGCAACTATCGCAGTTATCATTCAAATTGTCGCAGAATTATGGGAGAACTAATTGACACTAAAGCCTGACATGAAGCCAGCCTGCGCTGGACATGATCCAGAACTATGGTTTCCCAGCCCAACAGCGCGTATGAAAGATGGTCGAGAAGCAGAAGCAGCTCGCACACTTGTAGCGTTACAAATCTGCGCCACTTGTCCCGTCCAAAAGACTTGCTTGGACGACGCGATGAGTAATATATTTTCTATTGGTGATGGTATCTACGGTGGTAGCTTCCCCTATGAGCGCCTAGAATTAGGCGCAACCCAAGCAAAGTACACTCGTTATACAGATTGGCAACGCAGACTACGCGCTTACGCGGTAGAGAAGGCAGGCTTAGAATGTCCATCAATTCCCAAGGATATACCAGCACCAACCTACAGTTCGGAAAGACTTTCGATCAAAGAGCGAACAGGACAAACTCGCGTAAAATCAAAACCGCAGGATACTGCTTCATCGGAAGTCTTTTAACCACCTATATCATGCCCATACACGCCCCTAGCAGGGCAGTAGAGCCTACTTTCATGGCAGTTCGATACTTCATACCTGAAGGCGTATCTGTCCAGTCATACGCCAAAGGTTATTACATGGGATATGGCGCAACCAAGCGCCAATGGTCATGTTTAATCGAGCTATGGACTAGAGAGAGTAACTGGAATTACTTGTCGCGCAACAGACAAGGTGGCGCGTATGGAATACCCCAGGCTTACCCTGCTAACAAGATGTTGCGCTTCGGGTCTGATTGGAAAACCAACCCAGCAGTACAGATCCAATGGGGACTACACTACTTACAGCACCGCTATCACGGCGACGCTTGCTTAGCACTTCACAAGAATAAAACTAGAGGGTGGTATTAGTATGGAGAAAACGGTTGCGATACAGCTTGAAGAACTGCGCGAGATGATCGCCAAAGAGATTGAAGATATTGAAATGCTTGACGCTAACGCGTTAGGCGTTAAGTACCAAGCAGCAGATATAGCAAGAGGCTATGGGGCTAACCATGTATAAGGAATTAAAATGAAATACGACTTCTTTGGTGGCGAATGGTTTGGCAAATGTAACGCGTGTAATACAGAACTATTTGCACCAACTAAAGGTGCCTATGATGTACAGCGCCAGTTACACACGCACTCAGAGGAATGTTTGGGTGGTTGGTAATGGCTAAACCAACTGAAGTGCGCAAGTTAGCTGCGCTTCTGGAACAAGATGCCGAGTCGGCAGAGGACATGGCTAAGAAGGCATGGGATTTGGTAGAGGAAATGCTAGCGCTGCGCGAGCAGTATGTAGTAGTAGTTATACACCCATCGCTAAATATAATTCAATGCGTCGGGCCATATGCTACAGAGAACCAACTGCGTAAGGACTACGGTAAACGTATCCATGCCTACGATAATAATTCAAAAGCTCATGTTGCGAAACTGCGACACCCTGATACAATTAACCTAGATTAGATTTTCTTCACCTGTCTGATAGACCCTTTCCTATCAGACAAGAACAACCCCCGTCGGTTCCTGTCCTGACGGGGGTTGTTTTCTTTTCTAATTACATAGGTTTATTATCGGAGCTATAAAACCCAGTAGCATTAAACTGTACTGGTGGCGCGTCAAATACCCGCACTGCTAATTCACTACAGCAAAATGGCGCGATACTTTCAGAGTGTATAGAACGCTCAACAATCAAAGCGTTATTACATACGTTACAGCGGTACTCATAACTAGGCATGAGGTTTACCCTTCTTAGAGATGAATGGATTATCGCCACCTAAGTGGCGACACAAACGACGCAACGCACCGTCCACCTTACGGTGAGCAGATGAGTCGGAGATGTTAAGGACAACAGCAAGGTCGGTATAGGTTAAGTTCTCAAAGAAGCGATACTGCAAGACAACACGATCATCAGGATCTAGCTTCTCTAACCCAGCGCGTACATCAAAGAGCGAGACAACATAGTTGCCACCTTCTGCTGGCGCACCACCACCTGATACACGTGGCTTAGTAGTGTCAGCAGTTGGCGCTACGTTAGACCAGACATGAGGCAACAGCTCGGAAAGTAGAGCAGGTGAGTAATACACCTCATCGCGTAACTCATAGCCTACCGCTTGTGCTTTAGCCTTGCGACAATAGCGATCAGCATGGCGGGAAAGAGTCTTAGCAAGCTGGTTAATACCACCCTTGTAATCCTCAGGACTTTGCTCAGGGTTAAGCCACTGTTGAATCTTGTCGGGACGTGAGACGCACCAGAGGATAAGTTCCTGACGTAAGTCATCAATAGCAAAGTACGTGTGGTACCGCTTATGTATTTGTTTGGCAACTTGCGATGCGATGTCGGTTGCTTCATCTAACCAAGGCTTCACATATCCCTAACGTCGTGCAATCGTTGCTGCTCAATGGTGTAGCAGGGGATAGAGAAGTCGGTATTCCAATGTTCTTCCTTCTGTCCTTCATAACCATAGAGCCAGCCAACTATGTTGGCAGTGTAATGATCTGGCAATGTAACTAAGAAATACTTTCGAGTCGGGTCGTCAGTCTTAGTAAGAATGAGGCGACCCGTAGTGTACGTAGTAGTGCGAATCTCATGGCCTGCCACATCGCCAGTCTTGCGATCTTCAAAAAGAGTATGGGGAAACTTATCAAGCCAACGTGCCACAGCAATCTCGCCAAGTACACCTGAAATCTCACGTGCGATGGCTTCGACCCATGTCTTAGCAGCGCTACCAGAATGGTCATTACCTCTTGCTCTGTTAAAGTTGTACCTGCTGACCGCTTCATTGGTTGCCCACGCTACATCTCCTGCGCTTAACTTAACAACTACCATTTACTGTCTCTCGTCTTCTTCAAAGAAACAGCCACAACCGCCAATATCATATTCATCAATAGCGCACTGACTTTCAATTCTTTTTCTCAATTCTATTAAAGGTAAAGGTTTTTTAATGCCTTTAACAGTTTCTGTTAAGATTGAAACATCTTTCCCAATATGTTGAATAACTTCTTGCTCTTTTGTTTCCCACATGGCAAACCGTTCTGGCATTATTTCCAGCAATTTTTTGAATTGTCCTTGTCCAGCACGTACACACCCGCCGCCGCAATTGTTATGGTTAAACCCTAAACTGTACAAACGTGGTGGCTCAAGCCCTTCAGACTTGGCCCATTCAATAAGTTCATGCTTGTCGTAATACATTTTAGTTTCTTTATGAAAGAAAGGCTCGGCCAATGGAGCAACAGCTACATATGGTTTGTAGTTTTTGACTATAGCTGGCAAACGATGCGTTTCTGTCCAGTCAATACCAACATAAACAATAGTATTATTTGGGTCGCAATTTTCATTAAGCCATTTTCTTGCTGGTTTTTGTTTTAATTCAAAAGAACAATGTGCTAATCGAGAATTGCCAAGATATTTTTTTTCCTTAAATACTTCCCAAATATCTTTGTTTTCGTTAATGTAAATATATTTACCACCGACATTGGCAACGGCATCATTAAGGAATCTGTAAGTATCTTCATCTTCTCCAATATGAGAAGATTCTGCATTTCCTTTAACATCCGTAAATAACAAATAAAGATTATCTGTCCCAAATGTACTTGCAACCATTTTTGCGGCAGCCCAAGAACCGATGCCACCTGAAAACATTACTACATGTTTTGTTACCATTTCCAGACTTTACCGTCCACTGTAAATGAATTGTTTACGATAGGTACAAGCTGCGGCATGACCGTATTGCCATTGACATGGAGTAATCCAAAACCTTTATTCCAGGTAAATAACCCTGCTTTAATATAGCGCGCATACTTATAGTCCATGAGGTTGCCGACTTCCATACCCCAGATAGTCTTAGTTTTACCAGCCCAGCCCTGAGTATGATGAGTCAAACCCATGCGATGCGTATGCCCACAGACTACGCTCATGCCTGAGCGTTTGGCTAAGCCAAGAGCGGTAGCACCAGCAGTAGGTTGAACGTTACCTTCATCGCCGTGCATAAGTAGCCAGTTGGGTGCTAGTTCATATGGCCCATGATGGTAGGTAATGCCAAGGCTATCTAGCTTTAAGAACTTTTCAATCTCTAATTCTGGTAAGCCAAGAAAGCCAGGGGCTTTCGACTTGATCTTGTTATACAATCTGTCGCTATGATTACTGCGAACAATATGATCCACTTGCAATTCTTCTAATAGTTTAACTGTAATATCTCGGTGACGACCTAAGTCACGTTGCCATTCACCTTCACCGCCTTCTTCCCAGCGGGAGATTTGCGGAAGATCTATCTCATCTCCTACACTAGCCACGCTATCTGGCTTGTAAGCTCTGATGAACTTGGCAATGGCCTTAGTTGCTGGCACATCATGGTAAGGCGATTGAAGATCGGACAGGACAACTATTGTTTTCAATTTTCTGGCCAGTTCCCATCTAAGACTAACAACGCTATCGCGCTGTAGTTAAGTAAGTCCAGAAAAGAATCTCGCAGAGATTCATTCTCAGGTGTAGCACCGCTGTCAATCAGGTGATTGATACGAGCTGTCTTGTCCCACATACGTACACGCAGTCCATTAAGAGGGCCGCCTGGAGCGCCAGCGATATTCTTTGGGCCATAATCCTTATGCTTCTGGAGCAGCAGGTTGCCTGCGCCATCAAAGATTGCCCACATGTCATCGGCTAACTTGTTACTCATTCTTCAACCTGCTTTCTGGGTAGGATCTTCTGACCTTTGTAAATATAATTCTTTGTATCTTCATCTAAATCATAGCAAATGTACACAACCTGGTCAATTTGGACATCGGCTGCGTATTTAATTTGGTCAAGCGCCCAGAGTGGCATAGCCACTTTACCGCCATCCCAAGGCCCGCCTATAAATGTTGGATCTGCACTCATGCTCGCACCTGTTGATGAATAATTACTGGTTGACCTGAGTTACTGTCGTAGTCTGTTGCAATGTGTAGCGCTTGTTTGACGATACTAACTGCATCGTCAACACTTTTCGGGATACCAAACGCGGCGATAGCCCCGATGGCGTAAGCGCTCCCAGTTCCAATAGCATAGATTCCACGTCTATCTCTAGCCCACGTTGAATCAGCTCCAACGTTGTAGATCGTTCCTTGAGTTGCGACAATTAGATCAGTCCCTTCTTCTGCATTCTTTACTTCATAACCGACTTCTTTGTATGCCTCTTGCACCAATGGAAGGAAATCTACAGTCATGAATTTATCTAGTGCCTCTACGGTTGTATAAGCAGGTGGTTTGGGAAAGTCAAACTGGTGTGCAAATATCTGCGCTGGTCTAAAGTCACCAGCTAGGGCTACGATGTAGCCTTCCTTGCGTATGATCTTGCCAGTTCCCTTTGGCATAGAGAAGATACGAGAGTCTTCAGCAACTCGCGTATCTGCTCCGACTACTGCCCAGTTCGGGCCTTGTAGTCCAACTACTGTTGTCATGCCGCCAGTCTATCATCGAACCACGCGGAACCATGTTCTAGGTACGTGTCGTTAACATCTTTATTATCATCTAAGTGGACTACTGTTGCTGTGTTTAAGTCCTCTTTAATTCGCTTGGCTAGCTCTTGTCCTGGGTTTCGTCCGTCTTCTTTGACGTCGTTGTCAGCGAAGATAAGAATTCGGTTATACGATTCAAAGAGTTTCGGAAACCAAGGCTTCCATTGACTGACGCCAGCAACGCCAACAGCGGGAATACCAACAAGACCGCTAAGCACAATCGTATCAATCTCGCCTTCGCAGATTGCGATGGTGTCTGAGGACTTATGTAGATCCATGACATTGAACAGTCCAATCTTCTGGCCAGTAGGCCAAAGGTACTTAGGTGTGCCGTTATCTATGCGGCGAAATTTAATCCCGTTGATACCAGCAGGAGTACGGTAAGGAATAGATAACATTCCAACTGCCATCTCATGTCCAATGCTAGGATCAACGACGCTTCCAAGCTGGTACAAATCCGCCACCGCTGGACTTATTCCTCGTCCCAATAGGTATGAGGCTGTCGCCTCGTTTCGATGTTCGGAGTATCTTGTGGCTGCTTCCGTTAGCAAGTTTCTCTGCTCTGCGTTTAACATCTGGGAATCCTTTCAAGTTTTCTTTTGCTTTAACTAGGTCGTAAACATCGCCTAGTAAATTACATACCAAGCAGTTATACATCTGAATGTCTAGGTTGTAGGCAGCTGATGCGTGTGAGTCTTCATGGACTACGCACTTACACGCTACCCACCCATACCTAGGAGATACTGCGCAGCCATAGGCTTCAAGTACTGCGCCAAGATCAGGTTTATCTGCCATCAATAACTGCGCAAACCTTCACTAATAATCTCTTTAAGTACTTTTATTTGCGCTTCCAATCGAATAATTATTTTATCGTTTAAGTCAACTTTTCTCCATGCGTCTTCAAGTCTTGCCTTTAAGGCTTCTTCATTATTAATTTCAATTGGGGCGTCGCTTAATTTATTACGAGCTGATTCGTTCATTACCACTCCACGTTAAACCAGAAGAAACCTAAGTCTAGGTCAAAGCCATACTTACCAATGGCTATACCAAAAGCTAAGCGATGCCAGCACCAGCCACCAGTAACATAAAACTTATTAGTTGAAAATTCTTTAATCATTCGTTAACCACCCTTGTCCATTGATCTAGTGTTTGAATTACCCAAGCATCTTCGATGCCTGCTTGTCTGCGTTTAACAATTACATAGGCAGGTGGTACTGATGCTAAGCCACGCGCCTTAGCGTAGTTCTCAGCTTCGACGCAAGCCTCTCGCCAAAACTGTGGCAGATCCATCTTAGCCACAGCCTTTAATTCAAAAACGTAGGGTTGGCCCGCGACGACGCAAACTATATCTCCTTGATCTAGTTTTCCTGCACGGGCCAACCTTTCCGTTATCGCCTGAGGCAGCCTTCCCCTAATCCACTTCAGGACATCTGTTTCAAACTTGGAACCTCTGGCCTTAGCCGCTGCTTGCTTACTCGCCATGCGCTCCACCAAACTTTGCTAAGTATGCTCCAGTAACTTTGCCAATCTTTGCTTCAACAATATCTTCAAAGCAAGCAAAGATTCTCAAGTTATTCCAATCATCTACCACGTGGGTTTCGTGTATGTTTCCATCTATCTCACCTTGCGCATAGTGGACAATCGGCATACTAATTATGCCCCACTTGGCGCTGTGTCTAGCTACATCCCATACATTGATCGCTTCTACCTGAGTCATATGTTCTAACACATCACCAAAGATTACTAGATCGGCAGTAAAAGAATTAAGCAAACGTGCATCAGCATAGATTACTTCATCGTATAGTTCTTCTAACTTGAACTGCTCAATGTTCTTGCCATAAATTTCAATGGCAATCAACTGAGTGTCGGGTAAATGCTTACGCAATAAGTCTGAGTAAGTACCACCACCAGCACCCACGTCAATGATTGACTTGGGCTGGATCTTTAGTACTTGCTCTAAAACCCAATCACGATTTTCTGGATCTGAACCAGGCATTACTCTACCAACCCAAGCATCTCTGCTACATCAAGAGCATTGTGTCGTTCAAGAAATCGGTAAGCAGCCGCCTTATCTTCTGCTGAAGATATTGCTGACATCTGTTCTACTGCTTCTTTACGTAACTTTGTATCCATTAGTTGTACTCCCATGATGATGACGCATAGCTTGTTTGCCTATGAGTATAGATGTTCATTCTTGAAGCATCACTCCATAATGATACATACTTAGCACCATTAGGCGAGTGTTGAGCGAAGCGATTCTTTACCGCTGCTACTCTAAATTCTCCTGTGTGTTGTACAAGGGCAACAGTTAAGATCATTTCGGGCAGTTGCGAAATTTTACCTTGAATCGCTTTTCTACTTGGTGGCATATCGGCTTGGCCTTCTGCCTCAGAAGTGTGATGTAATAAAAACACCGCAGCTTCTGTCTCACGGGCGATGTGGTGCATAGCCTTGGCTATCTCGCGTAGCCCCGACCATTCGTTTTCGTGCATTGACACTACGTTCATGGCGTTGTCAACGATAAGCAAATGGGGATACTCACCAAATGCTTCGGCATATGCACGAAGGGACAGATCAATCTCATCAAGGGTTGGGCTTGGAGCAAAGTCAAATCGTAGATGAGTAATGCTATCTAGCTCTGACTGGTAAAACTCCATACCTACTTCAGTTGCAAACGATTCTTCAACTGATGAAACTTGTGAACCTGTCACCATTGCAGCAGCACGTATCGCCGTCGTGTAAGCATCGGTATCTGCGCTGATGTATAGCGTAGGTACCTTCATATTAACAGCCATGTATAGCGCCAGTAATGATTTGCCTGCGTTAGGTGCGCCTGCAATCATCGTCAGCTGTCCCCGCCGAAACCTAATCCCATCACTTTGCAGTGAAGGGAAAAGGTCTGGCAGGATAGCATGATCGTTTACTGACTTAGCTGCTGCTTGCGACAGCGATAGCATCGGTTATCCGCGCAAGAATTTAGGTTCGCACTGGTCTGCTGTACCCTGTGGGGTAGGGCAGAAGTAACCCTTCCATGCCTTCGGAGCGCCAGGCTTTGACTGGCGGAATGTCATCTCGCCATGCTTACAGGTGTAACCTGAACCTGTTTGCGCTGGTGGTGTCTGTGCTGGTGGTGCTTGATGATAAGCAACTGGTGGTTGTTCAATTACAGCTGCGTTGAATTGCTGTGCTACAGCTGCTGCTGTAGGTGCTGCACTTCGGCTACCAGATAGATCATTAGATGTTGATTTGATAAGTGCTGATACCATGCTGATGTCAGTAAGTGATGTTTCTAGTTCACGTACATTATCTGCATAGATGTTTACTAGAGTGCCGTCAGCCAACTTGAAGTTGACTTGGAGCTTGGTGCTAGGTGATGCGCTCATTTGCTTTCCTTTTCTTTTATGGTTGCTAGTGGGTCATAAATCTGTGCAAGTTGTCCGCCAATGGCATAACAATAGTCCTTTACGCCGCAAGTTCCACACGACATACCGATGTTAGGTAAAAAGATTTGCGCATCTAGTCCTCGCTGGAACTGCGCAAACATCTCGGTAAGTACTGGCTCTGTCCATCTTTCAATACCAGCGCTAGGTTCTAGCGTAGCACTTCTTGCGCTGTAGTATGCACCATACTGAGGGCGAATACCAAAAGTCATTTCAATACAAGCAGCATAGACACCAAGCTGAAGGCTTGAGTCTGGTGTACGTGCGCCAGTCTTTAGATCAACTACGGTAAGTGAACCGTCTGGGTTTTCAAACACCAAGTCAACGAAGGCTTTGATAGGTACATCGCCAAACATACAGGTCATACCAAGTTCGATACCTGGCACACCTTGCGGTGTTACCCAGACTTTCCAGTTGTTAGCCTTGTAGGACTGGATAAAATCATCCAGCATCTTCTTGCCGTTCTCATCCCACCAGGCTTTGTTCTCTTTGTCTGGGTTATCTTTAGTCTTACGTCCACCTGTGCGCCAATCAGTTGGATTGCTGCCAGACTTAGCCTCAACCTCAGCTATCTGCGCTAAAAAGGCTTCATCCCATATGGCTTGTGTATCTATCATTCAACTTCCCCTGTCACAATCTTTCGTGCTTTCTCGTAGCCAATGATTATATCAGGATTAGTCTCTGCTTGTATTGCTTTATCAATTCTAATGGCTAGAGCTTGTCTCATAACAAGTTCTGCCTGTACAAATGCTGATCTAAAAGCGTCGGTGTTAGCGACGTTTGCTTTGCGACGATCCTGTCTATTCATATTCCACTCCTGGTACTGGGGCTAGTGCTGCGCTAGTGCAATCAACGCAGATCATATCTAAGAAATACATTGCAATCGTGTTGTCTTCATCGAACTTTACTTTCAAATGAAATACTTCTGATCCACATGGGCAGACACGAATTGATCCAAGTGAAGTGTAGTCTGCCTTCTCGCCGTGAAGGACTGACAAACTGGCAATTGGCTTAGGCTTCTTGGCCATCAGCAAATTCTTTCAATAGGTAATTTTCTACCGCAGTATGAAATGCTGAACCGCCGACAAACCACCATGCTGGTTCACTTGGCGCAGCCAAGTCTCTTTCCAACTGCCATGACTTGCCGCATCTAATCCAACTGGAAAAACTACTAAACGATCTGTGAGCTACTGTTGTTTGATTCATAGATGAAAGATAGCAGATGGGTATGATTGATTGGCAAATCAGACACGCCAATGAGTTTCGATTTGACAGAGATTTACTTTTAATTTTATACTACGAGCGTCAGCGAGTGCGATCCTGATAAAAGGGGATTGGAAATCCCCTTAGGAAAACCGAAAAACCCCCGCCAGTTAAGGCGGGGGTTTAAGGATAAAACTATTAAATTATTATTTCACAGGATTTGATGCTGGAAAAGCATCCTTTGGGTTTAAGTAACGAAGGATAACTGGCAGAACAGATGCTAGACCAGAGGCTAAGATTACTTTAGGTTCAGTATTACCTGAGATGTATGAAGCAATAACAGCTGCAATAAATGCTCTAGACCAAGTGCCTAGAATTGTGTAAAACTTTTCCATTTGATTTCCTTACTTTAGTTTTAGTTTGGCGATACGCGCTTTAACTTCTGAAGGTGTTTCCACTATCTCAAAGTGCATATCATCCTTACGGTGAGTATAAGTATAGCCTGCGCGTAAGCCGTATTTCTTGCATAAAACATCCAGTACCTTGCGCTGAGCAGGAGTATAAGTATTCTCTTTTCCAAGCGGATGCTTGGCAGAATTCAGGTCTATCGCACTGCCAGAGGCGTGGTTAGACAGGCCAGTGGATTGCCCGCGAATGGGACGGTAAGCGTATCCCCAGTCATCTAAGGTGCTTTTATCAATAGGCTCTACAAGGGTATGAAACTCGGCAGCAAAGGCCGCCAGGATAGGCCCACAAGCCTCAGCACAGCGTAGTTTAAGGTCTGTGCCTGCCACTGGGAATGGTTTGATATGGATGGCGTTAGGATCTTTGCTAGCTGGCCAACCGTTATCGCTTGTTTCGCTCACGCTTCTGCCTTTGCCTTCATTACTTCTACGTCAATCTTGATGATGTTCTGATTCTCGATCAGTTGGTCAACCTTGTTAATTAACCCAGTATGTCCATCGTTGTAAAGCGCATACTCAATACGGGCTAACTTGTCTTCGATTACTTCAGTATGTTTCTTAATAGATTGCTTTGCAATTAAACTTATGCCAGTAAGCAAAGCAACAATAACGAAGAAGTATGAATAGACAATGGTTGCGACATCAGCTGACATTTGCAGTATTCCTTATGTGTTAGATTGAACAGAACGTGACGTAGATCAAACCACCAAAGCCAGTAAAGCGGCGCTCAGGTGGTGTAATGCGGACGAATTGCAGTGATTCAATTACCCCTTGAAGTGTTTCTCCAGAGGTAAAATCTTGATAGACGATAACATCGCCCTGTGTCTCGATGTTCTCTAAGGCTTGGATACGTGCGATAGCACGGTTCTCGTAGCCTGTAACCATGTTGTATCTGTCACCTTCAAAGTCAAAGTTAAGGATTGGGATAGTGTAAGTACGGTTGCGCTTTACAGCAGGTAGGGCTTTAAGTTGATAACCATTTAGCACACTGCTCTTAGTGGTATCAGTTGATAGCGGATACAAGGTAAAGCGGAAAGCCATTGATTCTGCTGGATTAGGTATGCCAGTGGTTATATCTTGGGTGGCATCGTAGTCTGGAGTAATAGTCAAAATGTCCAACACGGAACCAGAAGCATCTACTGTAGATACTTTTACGTTACCTGTAATTGGATATTGAATACGAGCTTTAATTAACTTAAAGTGCTTATCTTCAAGCGTTAAATAACGAATCAAGCCAGTCTGAATGTAGCCACTGGTGCATAGGCTATTTGCCTGAACATAAGCACCCAGGCTCTTAACGCCAATAACGATCTTGTTGCTGTTACCAAAGACTGCTACATCTGTAGCGTCATTGGTTGAAGGTACACGTAAATGAGTGGCGTAAGCCACAAGGTTAGGAGCAATCTCTTTGGATAGATCAATCTTTACTAGGCCAGATGAGAATGTGCCATCGCCATTGTCAATGTAATTACTTACAGTGCAGTAAGCATAACGATCTTGGAACATGACTGCATTGACTGGCTTGCCTGTTAGGTCGGTACCAGAAGCAGGATCATAGCCATTGGTTACTACTGTTAGTGGGCCATAGGTAATGTAACCAGATGATACAAATCCTGATGTATCAATCTGTCCTATGCGTACACCCTTGTTAGTGCCAAAGACCATGTACTTGCCAACGTAAGAGGCAAGGCTAGTTACGTACTCACCATTTGGTAGATCGGCTGCGGTAACAGACTTGTTTAGCAATGGAACATTGCCGCCTGTATCTAGGCTTAAACGATAGATGCTTGATGAGTTACCAGCGTAGCCACCAACATAAATAGCGTTAGGGCCTTCTGCTATGCCAGTCCATTTCCATTTAGCATTTGGGTGAGCATAAATTGGAAGATCATTGTTAACGTTAAGGGCTACGGTTCCAGCGCTTTGTGTTGTGTACACATGGTCAGTATTATTATGATAATAAGAAACTGTAGTCGGGGTAATAGCAGTTACTTGCCATACGCCATTGTAATAAGTTGGGTTAGTAGCAATTGAAGCTACTACAATTTCAGAACCAACTGCAAAGTTATGCACTACAGAGCCTGTATGAATAGTAACTATGTTATTAGATACTTGACTGTTAGTAACTGTGTAACTTGTAACAGGCGTTACTTCAAAAATGTAATTGTTAATGCCAGCAATAAGGCGCTGCTTGGCCCAGTTCATCTTGACAAAAGTAACTGTGCCTACTGATGCTGGGTGGGTGAAGATCAATGCGCCATTGGTGGCACCTGTCAATGGGCCTTTGTAGATACCAGTTGCGTTAGCAACGTAATAGTTCTGGCCATCTTGGGCTACATCTAAGATTGTGCCTGAGCCACCCCAAGTAAGGGCAGCCGAAGCTGAAGTAGAAGTGATGCGGTAAAGGGCAGATCCATCTGCCATCAGTACTACATCTACGCCGTTGGCATCAACGCCACCTTCTAGGATAATGTTGGTATTGGTAGCAGATTTTAATACTTCTACATCTGGAAGCAGTGTGACTTTACCTGTGTTAAATACATCAACACCTGCGCTCTTGTTAAAGCGGTACGGTACTGTCTCACCTTGTACTGGTTCCTGAAAGCGGATACCAGCTCCGTAATGAAATGATGATTGAGAACGTAGCCACCAGCCTGTGAGCGACTGCTCACCTGGTTCTTTTTGCTGGTCAATCTGTTGCTTACGATATGGCGTTGTCTCACGCTTGTATGGATATTTATCGGAGATACCGAAGAAGAATGGCAAGCCACCTATAGCGCAGTCATATGCGTTAGATGTATTGACAAATGAATTACCAATGGAAACAGGTTGACCAATTGGTTCTACAGGACGTACCTTGATCTGCTTATACGCGTCGGTCATATTTACTCCTTAGATGAATTCATTTGATTCCATAAAATCTACGCCAGCAAGAGCATCGTGCTGATGTTCTTTACTACAGTTTTCACACTGCTTACACATTGCCTATTCCTTAGGTGTATGTGCTTCGTTGCTACAAATCCATTGATAGGTTGCTTCGTCTAGCACCGCTTCATCGTGGCACTTTGGCATAATAAAAGCATCAAAAGCAGCGTCATAAATATACCCAATACCAGCAAATCTGCTTCTAAAATTTGCATTGTAACTGGTTTGAATCCAAGTGCCGCCTAATAAATTGACGCAAAAATCAATACCTTTTTGTTCAGATTCAATTCCATTTTCATCTAATAGTTCGTTATTGTGAACAACAATTACTTGCTTAACAATGTTGTTTTCATCTATCTCTGCAAAATGTGCCATAGTTTTATTCTTTCTTTTACGAAGGTAGTGTAATGCTTCCTGAACCTGTCCATTGATAAACATAGTTACTGCCTACGGTTGTCTGAGTTGGAGAACCTGTAGTTGATGCAGCTAAACCTGCTGATGTTGGGTAAGAAATAATAACAACACCAGAACCACCACCAGTTGTTGTAACGGTTCCACCACCTGTGTATTTAGCAGCACCGCCACCGCCTCTATTTACAATAGGGGTGCGTTCAATGCTAGCGCCAGCAATAGTACTGCCAGGACATCCACCACCATAATTATCAGCCTGCGTTGTTGTCATATTAGTTGAATAGCCTGATGCTCCACCGCCACCACCGCGACCAATTGATGTTCCTGTTATAGAACTATAAACGCCATCTCCGCCAATACCGCCTGTTGGGTATGCTGCTGTTGTGCCATTCCCACCAACACTTCCAGCTCCGCCACCACCACCACCGCTAGTTGAACCACTGCCGCCAGAGGCTGTTCCACCGCCATTGTAATTTTGCGTTCCTGTTCCACCCGTTGTTGTTCCAATTGAACCACCACCACAACCACCTGAAGAACCTACTGTTCCAAGAGTGCCATAGGCGCCACCACCACCGCCAGTTGCGGTTATGCTACCAAACACAGAATTACTTCCGTTTGCTAAGTTTGCACTAGGGTAACTAGAACTAGAATAAGCGGCGCCACCTGCGCCAACAGTAACAGTCTGCGTTGTTCCTCTATTAAGAACAATGCTACTTTCTAGATAACCACCAGCACCACCGCCACCAGAGCCAGCGCCATCGCCACCACCAGCAAGTACAAGATACGTAACCGTCATTGTTGATGGTGCATTCTTTTTGTACGCACCAGCCGATGAGTTTGCTAATGCTGAAAGTATTGGCATTGTTATCCCTTATGCGTACTTGGTTTGTGTTTCAAGAACTGTGTATGTAGCTGAAGCAGTTTTGATAATAGTAAATACATAGGCATCAATTGCGCTGGCATTGCCTGCGCTAATTGCTGATGTTACTTTTGGAGTAACTGTAGTTCCGTCAATCTGAATTACGTTTGGATAATAAGCAGTTGTGCCATTGGTGTTAAGCCAAACAAGTGTAATTGAACTGCCAATTGCTAGCGATGTATTAAGGGCAACGCTGCTGCTGTATCTGAAATTAAGCGTATGGTTTGCTGTGGCACTTGAGGTGTAGTACCAGACAGATGCGGTAGATACATCAAAGTTAATAGTGCCAGTTGCGGCCGATGCAACGACATTGATATTTTCTTCCATGCCTTTAACTATTGCATCTGTAACAGTAGGATCAGTTAAAGTTGCTGTTGGCAATGTTGCTGAAGTTATCGTTGGCGAAGTCAACGTTGCTGAATTTATAGTTGGCGAAGTTAAAGTCTTGTTAGTCAATGTCTGAGTATCTGTAGTACCTACGATTGCCCCTGTTACGCCATGCGCACCAGTGGTTGAATTAAGGTGAGCTTGCATTTCAGTCATGTCTTGTGCTGTAAGCACGTGGCGTACAACCGCACCTACGTTGTGTGCTACAGCTGAAGTGCCACTAAAGCCACGTGTTACTGTAAGGCTAAGACCAGCGATAGCAGTTACTGAAACAAGTTCTTCAAAGGAAGTACCGTAATCAATGGCCAATACAAATGGGTATGAACTTGGAAAGCCAGTAACAGCACCAACAATCAACGTTGTAGTTGACAGAGTAGCCGAAGCAGTAAGTGCAGTATCCTGTGCAATTGAACTGTAGTATCTATTGATCGCCATTTATTATTCCTATCGGCTGTAGTGTGTGCGGGGTGGGTACATCTCTTGCTGGCGACGAACTTCGACCTGCAAGCGTTGCTGATATAACTGGTAGAAATAGCGAGATATGTTGGCAGCTGATCCAATAGGATCTTGTTGCTGCATTGAGTCTGCTTCAGCAGTTGCTGCTGGGATACGACCAAGGTCAAGGTATGAAGCGGTACGGAAAGCAGCACCTAGTTCAATAACTTCACGTGCTGATTCTGGCAAGCCAGTTAAAGTAAAGTCATCACTATCGTATTGAAGTTGAGATGGCTTCTTGGTGTAGGTAGCCATAACGGTACGACCAGGGACAATTCCATCTGAGATGGAAATAGTCTTACCTGAATTCCAGGAAATTGGATTAGCCATACGATCTACGCGATAGTGGCGGATTGGTAGCCATTCTAAAGATGGCCCAATGGTTTGCCATGAAAGACCTAGAATATCAATTGCTTCTTGAGGTAATTGATAGGTAGTGCGAGATGCGATAAACGGAAAGGTTGTGTAGTAAACGCCAAACAAGTCTGGGTAAATAGCATCAATAGCCATGTTGACATTCTTGCGAATGACTGAACGTGGGAATGATGGGCTAATAGTTACGCGTGAACCAGAAGCATGACTTGTAGCATCTGTGTTACGAAAACCACGACCATAGGGAGCAACAGTTGCTATGTTAGTTGTACGGTTAAACGAGTCAACCCAAATCAACTCATCGTCAATCTCAACTAAGCCACGACTTAATACTGTTCCATCTGCCACCTGAAATGTCAGGTCAGTAGATGACATAGCAGCTAACGAATAGGTTGCCTGATCTTGGCGAGATGTATAGCCTGTAAGGGCTAGCGCTGTCTCGTCAATAACGTCTTTGAATAATGTCACGATGTAATCCTCGCTGCCGCGTCGTTGATTCCCAAACCTTTGGTTCCAGCAAGTGCGTTAAGCACTCCCTGTAAATCAAGTTTTAAGTTAGTCCCGCTGTTGCGGCTTGCATATAAAGCATTAAGTGCGCCAGGGATGGCGTAACCTTTAGTACCAGCCCAGACGTTTGCAGCACCCTGAGCATCAAGGGTGGGTACACCGTTGGACAAAGTTCCAGCTAGACGATTGAGGTGATATGTATAGGTTAAGCCATCTCCAGCAGCCATTACTTAGTTCCGCCTACACCTTTGTATTCACCGTAAGGTGACTCGGTTGGCTTACCAGTTAAAGCATCTGGTGTGCCGCCAATAGCGGTTTTGTTACATCCACATTCTTTGCACATGATTATTTCCCCTTGACTTTCTTCAGGTTTGGGTTTGCTTTCTTTGCAGCAGGTGAAGCCTTGCGAGTGGCAGATGCAAGGATGGCACCAGCACGTTCCATGCTGACACCTGACTTCTTCGCAATACTGGATTGAGCCTTTGCAAAGCCCATTCCTTTTTTTGCGGCAGCCATTATTTCTTCTTCTTTAGCATAGACATACCTTTAGCAACTTCTCTTTTAACTTCAGCCTTTGACTCTGGCTTTTTTAATTCTGCTTTTTTTACAGATTTAGGTTCAGTCTTTTCAAAAGCTGCATAAGCAGCCTTCTTTGTTATCTTCTTTGCGGCCATTAGATTGCTCCAGTTTCTTTCATTACCTTTGCGGTGCGCTTGGTAATTCTCTTTGCATCAGGCATCGTGCCTGCATCAAAAGCAACGCCTAGTTTCTGGCTTGCTTCTCTTGCTTCGTTAATCTTTTTCATAGTGGTACCAGCTGGCTGAATACCCTGCGATCTGGCTTCTCGATAAGCCGCTAATTCGCCGTCCCATTTCTTAGCGGACATCTTCCTATCGCCAGTGGCATCTCCTGCATTGATGCCAATGTTGGCATCTAACAAGCAATCGGCATAAGTTTCATGGTCTTGTGTGGCACATCCACTACGACAGTTGCTCATTTATTCCTCTTTAGAAAGTCTTTAGTAAATTCCAGGTTACGCTTGATGCGATCCTTTTCAGCGCCAGCAGGTACGCCTATAAGAGCAGCTTCCGTAAATGTTTTAGATTCTTGATATAGACCCAAGTTATACGCACTAACACCTGCAAGGTCATATGCTTTCCAATCCCAGATTGCTGCTTCGTAGCAGTAATGAACTGAGCGTGGACATTCAATGGCGTTGATTGAAGCACTTAAACAAGTGGACCAATCACGACGCCTATAAGCATCTATTGCTACGCCATACCAAGGTTCACCTTGCTTGGGCAATATCTCTGTACCTTTGACAAACCATTTGGTTGCTTCTTCGGTATTACCTAAATGATGAGCGGCTTCGCCTAGCCACTTACAAGTGGCGGCTTGCTCTACATCCCAACCATCTAGTTCTAAAGTTCTTTGACCTGCTCGCAGTACATCTTCCCATCGTTGATGGAAGTAATACTCTCTGGTCATATATGTCCACATACGTGGATCATCTGGGTATTCTTTAACGCTTAACTCAAGTAGCGGGATATACTGACCGCGAGATTTAGATTCATCTGGCTTGTGTGTAATAAGCGCATTATCAATCATGCAATGCTTAGCAACTTCGCCACCGTAAAATACTGCTACCTCATGGCAAGGATATTTCCAGCTCCATCCCCAGCGGGAATGGATCTTATCTTTGTGCCATCTGCTGCCAGTATCAAAAGTAATCCAAGCATGGTCGGATCCTTCAACCCAACCCTTGCGAACCTTGTCAAAGAACTTAGGTTCTGGAACCTCGTCCAGATCTAGAAAGAGGCAAATGTCCGCATCTTCTGGTACCAGACTGAGCGAAGCGTTACGAGCCATATCAAAGCGCCAAGGGCGTACACGAATGTCATGGACAATAACGCCCATTTCCCGTAGCTTCTCTTGTGTGCCATCTGTGCTTCCCGTATCTGCAACTATGCGATAGTCCGCACCTTCGGTTGCCTTTGCCCATCTTTCAACATGGAGAATTTCATTTAATGCTATTGCATAGACAGCAATCTTCATGTCCGAATTATACCATATTGTGCTATTATTATTCGGTTACAACTGTTCTAATGGGTGAAACAAAAGTGTCTGTCGCTTCATCATAGGTATCCCCAATACCAGCATACTTGCCACGAATGCGCCCATTATACGAAGTACGGATGCAGCGTTGTCCTCTAAAGTTGCCGTACCACTGCTCAGGTGTTAGACCTTCAAGTATTTCTGACTCGTCAACGCCAACAATAACTTCAGTGACAATGTTGTTTGAATCTAAAAATGCGTAATGTGCCATTATGCCCAACTCACTGTTCCAGTACCTGCTGTGATTGATGTGTATTTGAAACCATTTGCTGCCGCTGGTGTCGTACCTGTTAAACCTACGCCAACTGTAATTGTTAATGTGTCTGGGTATCGCAAGACAACTAGCCCTGAACCACCAGCACCACCAGCGCCAAAACCCAAAAGGTATCCGCCACCGCCCCCACCGCCACCCGTGTTAACAGTTCCAGCAGTTGCGGCAGTTCTATTATTGCGACCAGCACCACCGCCGTCAGAAGCAGTTCCTGCTACGTTAGGTGAAGCAGCACCGCCACCCCCACCACCACCGCGACCAACAGCAGTTCCAGTAATGTTATTGCTTAATCCAGAGCCACCATTGCCGCCAACAGTTGAGCTACCGCTGCTACCATTTGCACCCGCACCGCCACCGCCACCACCTGAGCCACCTGTCAAAACTGGAGTAGTTAAATAGTTATTGCCACCGTCAAAACCTTGTCCAGTAGCACCTAAACCTTTGAACGAAGGAAATTCTTTTGAAGTAGCACCACCACCTGAACCACCAACACCGCCGACAAGTGTGTTGTTAATTGAAGAACCTCTGCCACCGCCAAGGGAAGTGATAGTTGCAAAAACACTGTTGCTTCCAGTTCCAGCATCTGTTCCCGAAGTAGTGCCAGCCGTTCCTCCGCCACCGATGGTGACTGTGTAGTTTGTTGATAAAGCAATAACAAATTTGTTTTCGGCAATAGCGCCTCTGCCTGATGTTCCTACGCTAGTTCTATAACCACCAGCACCGCCACCGCCACCAGATAAACCGCCACCGCCGCCCCCAGCAATAACTAGAAAATCAATTCCTGCTATTCTTGAAGGAACAGGAATAGTTTGGTTTCCTGATGTTTGACTAAACCAATCAGAAACTTGACTTGATGAAAGCGTTCTTAGTAATGAGCCACTCATACTGCGTACCTAACTAAAATTAAACCATTAGCACCATTACCGCCAGCAGTAGCCGTACTGATATTTGAGCCAGCACCACCGCCTGAACCTGTATTAGCAACTGCCTCAATACCGTCAGCAGTTGAAGTGCCTGATGCGCCGCCCCCACCAAGTCCCCCAGCAATAGATGGAGTACCAGTTGCACCAGAGCCACCACCGCCACCACCAGCAAGGTAATTACTTACACCTAAACCAGTCGCGGATAATACTGCCGTTAATGCGCCCCAGTTTGTAACTGATGTGGTTCCAATGCCGCCAGTGCTGCCAGTATTAGTTGAAGCATTATCTGTGCCAGCAGCTCCTGCGCCACCACCGCCAGCACCAGAAGCGCCAGATGTAGCAGTTCTATTGCCACCTCTATTGCCTTGTCCAGAAGTTCCAGTTCCGCCAGTTCCAGTAGTCGTAGTTCCAGCACCACCGCCGCCCGAACCGCCAGCAACGCCAGTATTGGGATAACCGCCACCGCCTCCACCGACAGCAGCAGTTAGCGTTCCAAATTGTGAATTGCTTCCGTATTGACCAGCACCGCTGCGACTTCCATTACCACCCATACCAATAACGACTGTTTGTGGAGTGGTGATTGCTTGTGCGGCAAAAGCAATAACGCCCCCTGCGCCACCGCCTCCACCGTAAGAAAATCCTCCACCTCCACCACCAGCAACAACTAAAATGTCGCAAGTAATAGATGGAACTGTTGGTGCAAATGTGCCACTCAAAGTAAAAGCGTGATAAACATAATCGCTGGTAACTGTAATTGTTCCACCAGTTGCTTTGACTGAACTTTGACGTGAAGGAATTGCAATTTGGTTACCCATTTTGAATGAATCAGAAACTTGGCTGGATGAAACCATACGGCGTAAAAAATATGGCATTAGGAAATCCTATTTACATACCCTGAAATTGTTATGACGTTGGTTGTTGCAGCATAAGCTGCAATGGTATTTGCCGCGCTACCCGTGCCAGTTAGAATTAATCCAGGTACAACCAAAGTTAAACCAGATGTGGCAGGAATTGTTAATTTAATTTCATTGTCAACAGCTGTCACACCGCCCCATTGAACTGTTAAAACAACTGCTGCTGATGATGAGTTGTAAGCATAAAGCCAAACTTCGTCAATGATTGATGATGATGTTCCTGTTGCGTGGACAGTTGTACCAGCACTACCTGAAGTAGTTGCCGCAATCTTAATGGCTTTACCTTGCGTGCTACCTGAAAGATTTACCTTTGTAAAAGTTGCCATTGTTTTATCCTATCCGAATACTTGGACTGCGAGAATGTTTTGATCTGAATCTGTTGAAACGCTTTGAGCAACCCATTGAGTATTGTAATCTGTTGCATCAATCTTTGATAGGACTTGTCCAGCAGTACCGCCTACTGGTACACCTTGACCTGTAGATCCTGTAGCACCAGTTGCGCCTGTAGCACCTGTTGCACCATTAGTTCCATTAGTGCCATTAGTTCCCGTAGGACCTGTCGCACCAGTGGCACCATTAGTACCATTTGTTCCAGCGGTTCCAGTAGCACCCGTTGCGCCCGTAGGCCCAGCTACTGTGCTTGCTGCCCCCGTAGGACCAGTTGGTCCTGTAGGGCCAACAGAGCCAGTTGGACCTGTCGGTCCTGCTACTGTGCTGTCTGCTCCTGTTGGGCCTGTAGAGCCAGTTGCTCCCGTTGCACCCGTAGGGCCAGTACTTCCTGTAGGTCCTGTAGGTCCAGCAACACCAGTAGATCCTGTGCTTCCTGTTGCTCCCGTATTACCCGTTGATCCTGTAGGCCCTGTTGGACCAGCAGATCCTGTTGAACCTGTGGCTCCAGTAGGCCCTGCGACTGTTGAATTAGCACCCGTTGCTCCTGTGTCACCTTTAACTCCAGTTGGCCCAGTACTTCCAGTTGGTCCAGTTGGTCCTGTGTTACCTTGATTACCGATAACTCCTTGAAGTCCTTGCGATCCTGTAGGGCCTGTATTGCCCGTTGGCCCAGTTGGGCCAGCAACGGTTGACGCTGCTCCCGTAGATCCTGTAGGCCCAGTAGGGCCTGTAGAACCAGTTGGGCCTGTTGGCCCAGTAACTGTACTAGCAGCTCCCGTAGAACCAGTAGAACCAGTTGAGCCTGTAGGGCCAGTAGGACCAGTAGGACCAACAACAGTAGATGCTGCACCAGTAGAACCAGTTGCACCCGTAGGGCCAGTTGCTCCTGTAGATCCTTGGTACCCAATAGCTCCTTGTGGGCCGACAGGTCCTAATTCAAGAACTAAATACTGGGTACTTGAAACATCGTAAAGGTTGGTAACAACTGGAACTTCAACGGTAGAAATACTGTCAGGACTAATCGCCATTACTGTGTCACCGATTCTGAGATAACAAATGCACCTTGAAGAATCTTGGTAACGGTGCTATCTGGAGCGGTAAGATTTAGATCATAAGCGTACGTGCCAGCAGTTAGTGCTGCTGTTTCAGTAGCGGTAAGAGTAAGCGTTGTTTTGCCTAGCGCAGCAGTAATTACTGCGCGCCCATTGGCAGTGGACAATTGAACAACAATAGCGGTATCGGAAGCTGCACGAACCTGCATATCTGCTGTATAGCCAGTCATGTTGACTGGAGCGCCACCAATTTTCCATACTGGAGCAAGGCTAAAGGTTGTACCTTTATAGACATTGATGTTATATCTGCCTGGATTTGCCACGTCAATGCTCCTATGAAATAGTGATGTATGGGCCGTAGCCTGCGTTGTATAGAATCTGATACTCAGCTTCGGACAAATAGTATTCATGTCCACCAAGGTAGCAATAGTCTGCTGTTTGAGTATCTTGTACTGCTGGTGTGCGCTGGCGCACTACCGATGTTCCAAAGACTAGGAGAGAATCTCCACGATCAATTTTGTAACGCCAGAATAAACGACCAAATCCTGCTGGGCCTTCTTTAACAGTTGGCGTCTTTAGCAAGTATGGCATTGCGTTACCTTTCGTAAGTTAAGGGTGCTACCCCCCGCCCGAAGGCGGGGAGTAGCCATGCTTCTACTAAGAAGCGTTAATAGATGAAGATGATTCGATACGAACCAATGCTTCTGAACGGTAGCGCTTGAAACCAAGTACGCCGTACCAGCCGATTGGACGGAAACGCATCAACTTGTCAACGATTGGTCCGAAGATTACGTGTGGTTCTTCAGCAACTGCTTCTGCAAGTGCTTGCTTACCAGCAACAAGAGTACGGAAGACGCGAACGCCACCTGTACCATATACGTAACTTGAAGCACCAAATGTTCCTGTTGCGCCTGAAGCGCCAGAACCGTCGGTTGTGTTGAATAGACGTGGAGATTCCACGAACATTGCGCCTTCGTATGTACCGATAGTACCTGGCCAGAACTGGGATGAACCAGTCTCTGAGTACTTATGGTCATCACGCCATCCACCTGAACCTGTTTCAGCACGAAGATCGTGTGAAACTTCAGGGTGGATACCGCACCAGTAGTATTCTCCCTGACGTGGGACAACCTTGTTGGCGCGTAGCTTAGCTACTGCAAGACGGATGTCACGTGACTTGATTGTAGAAGTATTCTGAATCAAGGCCTGTGAAGTACCGTTTGTGTATGAACCAGCATATGTGCTGATTGGTGTTGTAGGAGCGCCTGTTGGCTCTGCGATTACGTTTGAACCGAAGTTCAATTCGCGTAATGCAACAGTGTCAAGGCTGTCTGCCATGTTGAAAGCGATGATGTCAGCAATTGCTGGATCAACATCTGAGAGTGAGAAAAGTTCCAACTTGCGAGTAGCAAGTGAAGCATTTCCGTATTCGTTCAGAGTAACTGTAATAGGTGTAGTGTTGCCGATGGCTACTGCATCTGGATCAGTTGTCTCTGAAAGAGGGGATGTTACTGCGGTCATGTCGTTGTAAATTTGGAATACAACGGATGAGCCTGGCATTGCCTGCTGTACTGGACGCTTATCAGCAACATCGCGGATAAGTGGAACAGCACGGAGAGCAAATTCTACATAACGATCATAAGCTGTCTGAACTAGGGAAGTACCTAGTGACGAGCCAGAGGTATCTGTATATGCCATTTGTTCACCTTCTTTCTATGAGGGTGTAGTGTGCGGATGGGTTAACGACGAGGACGTCCTGTAGTTTCTCCAAAAATCAATACATCAAGTTCGTCCTTAGTTTTGACGCCAGCAAGCTGAGCGGCAACATCTTGGTTACGAGATGGTGTATTAGCATTGTGTGTAGTCGCATTGATGCGCTGCACATTCATTGCATTTTCTGAGAGCTTAGGTGCCTCATCGGTTTGAGCAGTCTCACTTGCAGTAAAGCCGAATATGTCGGCATTTTCTGCTAACCAAGCATCAATCTGCTCAGGCGTACTGATGTCGCCAGGAATAAACTTGGCGACCTTTGAAGGTACGCCTTTCTTTTCCAATACATCTGTGACTGAACGACTACGTAAGTCGGATTGGATGCTAGCCAATTGCTCAGCTAGTTCTTTCTTTTCTTTCTCTGCTCGCTTTAACGCTTTGCGGAGATTCGCAGGACCATCAGCATTTTGCTGGTCTAGGTCCATGTCGTCTTCATCATCATATTGGTCTGCCATTTGGCACTCCCTTGTTAGTCAATTGATCGCAGGCCGCAAGCTATCCTCAGGGGAAAGGATATTGGCTCCCACTACTGGTCTTCGGTTACGCAACCCCAACGCCAGTCGATAGGGGTAGGTCTATTGGTTAGAGAACGCCTTGGCTCTCTGTGTAGAGACTGCCCTTGCCAGCTCCTGCTGAGCCGCTAAAGGCATTTACTTCTTGTCCTTGTAGTCTCTGAGTATTTGCTGCTGCTAAGCCAGCATTAGGTCCACCAAATATATCTGCCATTAAGGCTGCACCTTGATCTGCAGCAGATGATGGTTGATACATAGCGGCAAGTCTTTGTTGTTCTGGAAGCATCTGGGCAATAGTCTTAAAGCCCTTGGCTGCTTCTGCTTGGCTAATGTTTGATGCACCGTATAGCATCGCAGTAGCATTGTTAACTGCTAGCCCTTGACGTTGTGCTTCAGCACCAAACTGAACTGCCTGTGCTTGCTTCTGAAGGATAGGTAACGCAGCAGTTGGATCAAGTACGTGAGCAATCATGTCGCCAGTGCTAAGGCCGTATTGCTGTTGCAACGACTGGCGATAGAATGGATCTGAATCTGAAATTGCTTGAGCTGCTAGATCAACACGTTGCTTTACTTCAGTTGGGCTGACGTCGGCAGCAATGAACTTAGTAAAGTCATCTTGGCTATCGTAAAAACCTTTTGGCAATCCAGCAGCTGACATGATCTGACGGTATGAACGCTCAGTTGCAATGTATTCTGCTGGGCTAAGTGGTGCCATGCCATTCTTAATGCGAGTAGCATTACCAGCAAAGCGTGTCTGGAAAGCAATAGCCAATGGGTTAGTGCTAGTTGGATCTTGAGCAATCAGCGAAATTGTATCTGCTGAGTAACCTTGAATAACCATGTCAGTAATTGCTTTAGCAATGTCTCCGCCCAAGCCGTAGGCATTAAACATGGCGATAAGATTCGCAATTGAATTTTGTTGTGTCGCTGTAGGTCCTGTTGAACCAGCACCTTCTGGATCAGCTACTTCTTCCGTAGTTCCATCATCGTAGGTAATAACTTTGATACGGCCAGTGCCAGAACCTTTGTAAGTAGTTGACTTTACTACCTTAGTTTTGCCAGGTGTTTCTGGATCTGCCACTTCATTTGTAGTGTCGTCATCGTAAGTGGTAACTTTAATGCGATTAGCGCCAGTACCTTTATAGGTAATTGATTTTACTTTTTTACCTTGTGCATTAACAACAAGGTTTGCAGCAGCGGCTGCGGCTGCGCCGCCAGATAGTCCAACATTTGTATCTAAACCACTAATTGCTGCTGCCGCTTCTGGGCTAAGCACTGCTTGGTTTTCTGCCGTAAGGGCATCAATAGATTCTTGAGTGTTGCCAACTTCTGCTTGCGCTTCAGATTGCAATTGCTTGGCAGCGAGAACATCTGGATCAGTTTCAGCAGCCGCTTTAGCAGATGTTTTGATCGCCGCATCATATGCTGCTTGTGCTTTTGCTAAGATTTCTTTGGCATTCCTAGCATCTGGGCCGTTACCTGGGTTTTGCAATACTGCTCTTTGCGCAGCAATAACTGCTTGATATGCTTTTTCTCTAACAGAAAGTCCACCATCTACTGCTTGAATAGCCATTAGTATGTCATCCCCAAACTGGTAAGGACAGAGTGAGCAACGCTGTCAAGGCTCTCGCGTGAATTTTTTGTGAAGCCCCACTCAGGAGATTTCTTTGCATCAATCTCTGATTGCCAGCTAGACTTTAAAATTTGCTTGTTAGGATCTTTAGGATCTTGAGCAAATACCATGCCAGCAT
>Ga0304729_1000344_pt1 | contig 34608 bp, 36 predicted proteins | sample C_131016_MF_Meta_FD_190475 | JGI IMG/M metagenome (GOLD analysis project Ga0304729, IMG submission 190475) | Freshwater microbial communities from Lake Croche, Canada to study carbon cycling - C_131016_MF_MetaG (v2) (version 2) | ecosystem: Environmental > Aquatic > Freshwater > Lake | place... | reverse complement strand
GCCTAAATAAACCTTGTAGCCATTATCTTCGCGGGGGTTGTGACTTGCCGTCACCATAATTCCACAATCAATCTTGAGTTTGTTGACCGCATAAGCAAGGACCGGCGTCGGAAGTGGGCGAGGCAATATGAATACGGTGAGCCCGGCGCCACTGAGAATTTCTAGACTCTCCTGCGAAAATTCTTCTGAACCATGGCGAGCATCGCGACCGATAATCACACTTGTAAGGCCACGCTTCTTCATATACGAAGCGAGTCCAGCTGCAGTGCGACCGACCACTGCGCGATTCATGCACGAAGGACCGGGGCCAACTGGGCCACGTAATCCTGCAGTTCCAAATTGGAGAAAACCGTTAAAGGATTTACGGAGTTCGGATTCGTTCTCGTTATCTAGCCAGGTACGCAAAAGCGCTGCAGTAGCGGGATCTGGGTCTAATGCAATCCAATCTTCAACTTCAGCGGTTAGCGCAGCATCGATCATATTTTATGAAGAACCTTTTCCAGCAGCTCACCCATCTTGCCGGCCGCCGCTTTACCCGCCGCCATTACCTCTTCATGACTTAACTTCTCACCGGTTACACCTGCTGCGGCATTAGTGACAAGCGAGATTGCAACGACTTCAGCGCCGAGCGCGTGGGCAGCAATTGCTTCTGGCACAGTAGACATGCCTACTAAATCAGCGCCCATGGTGCGGAGCATATTTATTTCAGCGGGAGTCTCGTAGGCAGGGCCGCGCCAATGAACATAAACACCTTCGGCAAGTGTTGGATCCTCTTCGCGCAAGAGGGTACGAATGCGCTTGCTATAGAGATCGGTCAAGTCGACGAAGTCCGCCCCAATCAGTGGGCTGACGCCAGTCATTGAAATATGGTCACGAATAATTACAGGTTGACCGACTTTGTAGTCGCGACTAATTCCACCGCATGCATTAGTAAGAACTATTGCTTTGCAACCAGCTTTTACTGCAGTGCGAACTCCGTGAACAACGGGTTCGATACCTTTGCCTTCATAGAGATGTGTGCGACCAAGAAAGACGAGCGCTCGAATTGTGCCGTTCGCACCTTGTAAGTCGTATGAACGAATTACGCCGCCGTGCCCGGCAACAGTTGGAGCAAGGAAACCAGGAAGGTCAGTTGCTGGAAATTCGTGGGTTGGCTTACCTAACGCATCGGCAGCTGAGATCCATCCGGAACCCATGACGAGTGCTACATCGTGCTTATCTTTACCGGTGAGCTGTGCCAAGGTATCGGCGGCAGCTTGGGCGGTTGCTAGTGGATCGCTATAGAGGTCGGCCATAGGCCAAACTTATCTCTAAATACCCGCTCTTGTTTAGTTGCTCTCGTCTTTCGTAGCTCTCTTCGCTAAATCTTCTAAATAATCAACTGGCGCCCCGGCCGCAATGGCAGCATCGAGAATGATGGAGAGATGTCGCTTGCTCGGTAAGCCGCCCTCGAAACTATTGAGAACATAGAGATAACAGAGGAGTTCACCTTGTAGGGATTGAACGCGCACGCGAATCTTGGAATAGATATCGAGATTTGCACCTTCCCAGATATCTAACGACTCTTCATCTTGTGGAGTGAGGTCATAAATAGATACAAATACATGATTGTCTGGATCTTCTACAACGGTAGCGATTGCACCTTCCCAGCCAATATCTTCGCCACCAAAAGTTAACCGCCAACCTTCGAGCCAACCAGTGCCACGGTGTGGTGAATACGGAGCACGTTCTAACATCTGCGCCGGATCCATATTGGAGCCATATGCAGCGTAGAGAGTCATAGCTGGAGTCTAAAGATTAATCTTCGATAGCGCAGAGCAGCGCACCGCTGGCAACAGTTTGGCCAACACCAACATTGAGCTTGGTGATTGTTCCGGCTTTGTGCGCAATTAATGGTTGCTCCATTTTCATCGCTTCAAGAACAACGATGAGGTCACCCGGTTGAACTCGGTCGCCATTCGCTTTGAGAATTTTTACGACCGTGCCCTGCATAGGACTTTCGATGCTGTCCCCGGCAATCTTAGAGATACCACTTGGCTTAACGCGGTGACGCTTCTCGACTGGCTCTGGCGTATGCAACATGACATCAAATCGATGACCATTAACTTCAGCCACAATCTTGCGAGAGGCAGCCTTTGTTTCGGCAACGCCCTGTTTGAAGTTGAATGGCTCAATCTCGTTGACGAACTCATTCTCGATGTAACTGGTGTACACCTTGAACTCTTTGGTGAAATTCTCATCGTTGACGATGGCGCGGTGGAATGGGAGTGCGGTGGCTAATCCACCAATTTCAAATTCCTTCAGTGCGCGACGGGCACGTTCAATCGCCTCTTCGCGGGTCGCGGCAGTAACAATGAGTTTTGCGAGCAGCGAATCAAAGTGTGAACCAATGGTGTGGCCATGATCAAAGCCGGCATCGATACGTACGCCCGGCCCCGAAGGAACTTCCCACTTTGTAATTGTTCCTAGTGATGGGAGGAATCCCTTACCTGGATCTTCGCCGTTAATGCGGAATTCAATGGAGTGGCCACGAATAATGGGATCGACTGGATTGATGGCCTCGCCATCTGCAATACGGAATTGCTCACGAACTAAATCCAGTCCAGTAACTTCTTCGGAGACCGGATGCTCAACCTGGAGGCGAGTATTCACTTCTAAGAAGGAGATGGTGCCATCTACGCCAATCAAGAATTCGCAGGTACCTGCACCAATATAGCCAGCGCGTTTCATGATGGCCTTAGAAGAGGTGTAGAGCTGTTCGATTTGAGCTGGCGTTAAAAATGGCGCAGGCGCTTCTTCTACTAATTTCTGATGGCGACGTTGCAAGGAGCAGTCGCGAGTACTTACTACTACTGCATTTCCGTGGGAATCAATAAGTACCTGAGTCTCTACGTGACGAGGCTTATCGAGATAGCGCTCTACAAAACACTCGCCGCGACCAAAACCAGTGATTGCTTCGCGAACCGCTGATGCAAAGAGTTCTGGAATTTCTTCGATGGTGCGAGCGACTTTAAGTCCGCGACCACCGCCACCATGTGCGGCTTTGATAGCGACAGGTAAGCCGTGCTCTCTTGCGAAAGCAACAATTTCTTCAGGTGTATCAACTGGATCAATGGTTCCGGCAACAAGTGGTGCACCAACTTCGGCCGCAATCTTGCGCGCAGATACTTTATCTCCGAGTGAACGAATCGCCGCTGGTGGCGGCCCGATCCAGATCAGGCCAGCGGCAATCACGCGATCAGCAAAATCCGCATTCTCAGATAAGAAGCCATACCCAGGATGAACAGCATCAGCGCCTGCTTGTTGTGCAATTGCGATAATTTTTGCCTGATCGAGATAAGTCTCAGCGGCAGATAGTCCGTTGAGTGCATATGCCTCATCCGCAGTTGCAACGTGCAGTGAGGTGCGATCTTCATCAGAGTAAATCGCAATGGACTTAATTCCATGATCGCGTGCCGCCCGCGCTACGCGTACTGCAATTTCGCCACGATTAGCGATGAGTACTGCTTTCATGCGGGAACCACCATCTCTGAAATGTGCGACCACGATAATCCAAGTTGGTGAACTGCGCGACGCAATAGCGGCAACGAGAGGCCGATGATTCCGGATGGATCGCCAGCAATGTGATCAATAAAAGGAGCGCTTAAACCGTCGAGCGTAAATCCACCCGCAACTTCAAGTGGTTCGCCGGAGGCAACATACGCTTCAATCTCGTCATCGGTCATATTGCCAAAGGTCACAGCAGAGGAAGAGATATCTGATATCTCAATTCCTTGAGCAGTATCAATAATGCAGTGACCGGTGTGCAAGATGCCAGTCTTGCCACGTAGCGCCTTCGCGCGCGCAATTGCATTCTCGGGCGTTATTGGCTTACCCAATGATTGCCCCTCGAATTCAAAAGTCGAGTCGCAACCAATGACAAGTGCGTTCGAACCAGCGGCATCTTTAACGGTATGAGCTTTAAGGATTGCAAGAGCGATTACTAGTTCTGAAGGAGTAAGGGTGGCGAGCTTGGGATCTTCTTCATCAACGCCGCTGACCATAATTTCTGGATGGATTCCACAGGACTCGAGCAATCGTTTACGCGATGGCGAGGCGGAGGCAAGGACGACAGTGCGAATGGGCATTAGAAGAGTTGTCCCCATTTGCGTGGCAGTGGTTGGCGAATTTGAGATTTACGCCAGAGACTTGCTCGTTCGACCGCCTTCTTCTCGACTGGAATACGCAACGCTTTACCGATAGCAATAATCTCTTCTCGAGTTGGAGTTCCAGAAGTAATAAGAAATTTCTGATTGCGCATGCTGGTCATAGCGGAATGTTTCCGTGCTTACGAGGAGGAAGGGCAACGCGCTTATTGCGTAGCGCATTAAGTGCACGCGTGATGTGCATACGAGTCTCATGTGGCTCAATGACTGCATCCACAAAGCCGCGATCGGCAGCAATATAAGGATTGAGAAGTGTGGTCTCGTACTCATCAATGAGTTCGGCGCGCTTAGCATCGACATCTTTCGCCTCAGCGAGCTCTTTGCGATGCAGGATATTTACAGCGCCTTGTGCGCCCATAACTGCAATCTGCGCGGTCGGCCAAGCCAAGTTGATATCGGCACCTAATTGCTTGGAACCCATAACGATGTATGCGCCGCCGTAAGCCTTGCGAGTAATAATGGTTATAAGTGGCACAGATGCTTCACCATAGGCATAAATCAATTTCGCGCCGCGGCGAATGATGCCATCCCACTCTTGTTCGGTACCCGGCAAGAATCCTGGTACATCCACCAAGGTCACAATTGGAATTCCAAAGGCATCACATAACCGCACAAAGCGCGCTGCCTTCTCGGAGGCATTGATATCGAGGGTTCCGGCTAACGCAGATGGTTGGTTGGCGATAATTCCGACCGAGCGACCTTCAATGCGACCGAATCCAACGAGCACGTTTGGCGCAAAGAGCTCGTGTACTTCAAGGAACTCTGCCTCATCCACAATCGCTTCAATAACGACCTTCATGTCATACGGCTTATTGGGATTATCAGGAATTAGAGAATCGAGTGCGCGATCGGATGGGGCAACATCGCTGCCTTCGGTCGCAGGAAGAACTGGCGGCTCATCCATGTTGTTAGAAGGTAGATAGGAGAGCAGTGCTTTGACGTAATCAAGGGCATCATCTTCGCTCTCGGCCAAATAGTGAGAGTTTCCGGTCTTGGTGTTGTGGGTAGCTGCGCCACCGAGCTCTTCCATTCCAACTTCTTCACCGGTTACAGTCTTGATGACATCAGGTCCGGTAATAAACATATGTGAGGTCTCGTTCACCATAATCGTGAAATCGGTGATGGCCGGTGAGTAGACAGCGCCACCAGCGCTTGGCCCGAGAATGACTGAAATCTGGGGGATGACACCAGAGGCCTGAACATTGCGCTTAAAGATTTCACCGTACTTAGAGAGCGAAGCAACGCCCTCTTGAATGCGCGCGCCACCAGAATCATTTAATCCGACGATCGGGATACCTGACTTAATAGCAAAGTCCATAACTTTGACGATCTTCTCGCCAACAACTTCGCCGAGACTGCCACCAAATACTAAGAAATCTTGCGAGTAGATAGCGATGGTTCGGCCATCGACTGTCGCGTAACCAGTGACAACGCCATCGCCGTAGACACGATTCTTATCCATGCCAAAGTTTGTGGAGCGATGTCGTGCAAATGAATCCATTTCAACGAAGGAGCCAGGATCGACAAGTTTTGCAATGCGCTCGCGCGCAGTCATCTTGCCTTTTGCGTGGCGCTTCTCAATTGCTTCCGGCGAGCCACTGCTCTCAGCTTCTAAGCGACGCTTGCGGAGGTCGGCGTTCTTCCCGGAGGTTGTACGAATATCATCAGTCACGGTCATAAGGTACTAGCCCTGAGTGCCGAAGAGATAATGGAGCGAGGCATGCCTACAGAATTACTTGATGCCAGTGCGATTTCTCACGCGCTCGCGAGTACCTACTGGCGGGTATCAACAATTTCAGAAGTGACTTCGACGCAAGAGCTTTTACGCACCAGTAACCCATCTCATGGCGATGTTCTCGCAACTGAATATCAAAGTGCTGGCAAAGGTCGATTAGATCGAAGCTTTGAAGCAGAGCGTTCTACTGCACTTCTCTTCTCACTCTTTATTAAACCTAATATCTCAAAAGAGTGCTGGTCTTTTATTCCGCTGCTCGCTGGTTTAAGTGTGACGCAGGTATTAAATGAAATTTGTGAGAGCGATAAATTTCTTACAAAATGGCCGAACGATATTTTGATTAATGAGAAGAAGATTTCTGGAATGATTTCAGAGACTCATGGAGATGGAGTTATTGTTGGTATCGGAATAAATATTTCGATGTCACAATCGCAACTTCCCGTCCCCACTGCTTCATCTATTCTCATAGAGCTAGGGACAATCCTTAATCGCAATCGGCTCTTGCCCGAAATTCTCTTGCGGTTTGCCGAGAATCTCGCACTGTGGGAGGCGGGCCACGATTTTGTCGCAGAGTACGAAGCTCTCTCTGCAACAATCAATCGCGAGGTAAAGGCGATTGCCCCAGATGGCACCGAAAGTACAGGGACTGCCCTTGGAATCGAGACATCTGGTGCGCTGTTGCTCAGCGAACAACGAACTATCCACGTAGGAGATGTTCTTCATCTCCGTTAAACTCCCATAGTGAGCTTTCCTCGTGTCGGTGTTATTGGTGCGGGGCAACTTGCTCGCATGATGGCAGTGCCGGCAAATGATTTGGGAATCTCGTTTAAAGTCTTTGCGGCAAGTGAGCAGGATGGCGCCAATTCAGTTGCAGATTTTATTGTCGGGGATTACACGAATTCACAAGATGTGCTCGCCTTCGCCGCGACCTGCGATGTAGTTACCTTTGAACACGAACTAGTACCAGCCTCTGTTATACGTGAACTTGAAAATAGCGGAGTTAAGGTTTATCCGCGCGCTGACTCCTTTCAATATTCGCAGAACAAGTTATCAATGCGCAAAAAGATGGCCGAACTGGGACTACCAAACCCCAGATGGGAAGAGTCTGTCGATGGTCGTACCACGATTGAATTTCCATTAATTGCAAAGATTCCGACCGGTGGTTACGACGGTCGCGGCGTCTTTGTGATTAATGATCAAGCGGCTTTGACCAAGCTTGCCGAATCAGTAACTGGCAGCTTGCTCCTCGAGGAGAAGTTGCCGCTAGATCGCGAAATATCCATTATGGTCGCTCGCTCTCCACATGGACAAGCCTCAACCTGGCCGGCAACGCTGACCATTCAGCGAGATGGCATCTGCGTACAGACGGTGACACCAGTCCCCGATATCTCAGAAGAACTAGCGATTGAACTTCAGGAAGTAGCACTCACTATTGCGCAAGGCATTGGACTAGTTGGGGTAATGGCGGTCGAGTTATTTATCGTTCACGGAAGTTTTTTCATTAACGAATTAGCGCTTCGTCCTCATAACTCTGGTCACTGGAGTATTGAGGGTTCTATTACCAGCCAATTCGAACAACATTTACGAGCAATTCTTGATCTGCCACTTGGCGATCCATCGATGACCGCTGAATACGCAGTGATGGGAAATGTTTTAGGTGGGCCGAAGAGCGATATGTACCGTCCTTATCTGCATCTGATGGCGCGCACTCCGGCGCTTAAATTTCACCAATACGGCAAAGAGGTTCGCCCCGGTCGCAAGATTGGGCATGTCACTATGACTGGCGAAAATCTTCTAGAATTACAGCACGAGGTTGACCACGCAGTGGACTACATGAGCGGAGTAATCGATGAGTAAGAAAGTCGCCATCATTATGGGTTCTGACTCTGATTGGCCCACCATGCAAGAGGCTGCCAACGTTCTCGATGAATGTGGAATTGAGTATGAAGCGAGCGTTGTTAGCGCGCACCGCACACCATCGGAGATGTTGGAATTTGCTCAGAACGCCGAGAAATCTGGCTTTGCAGTAATCATCGCTGGCGCAGGTGGCGCTGCACATTTACCAGGAATGGTCGCCTCATCCACCACACTTCCTGTCATTGGTGTTCCAGTCGCACTTAAATATTTAGATGGTATGGATTCTTTGCTTTCGATAGTTCAAATGCCTGCTGGTGTTCCAGTTGCAACTGTTGGCGTCGGAAATGCAAAGAATGCTGGCTTATTAGCGGCCAGAATTTTAGGAGTAAGCGATGCAGCAATCTCTTCTCAAGTTGCAGAGTTGATGGCAAAGTCGCGGACCGAATCACTAGCGAAGACGAAGAATTTAACGAAGAACCAACGCGCCGGATTTTAACTATCGGCACGACCGAGTGCGCGAAAGTGCCAACCAGCAGCTTTCCACGCCTCACGGTTTAACGCATTGCGACCATCAATAATGATGGGAGTTTTTACTAAGCCCTTGAGTTGAGCTGGATCGAGTTCACGGAATTGCTTCCACTCGGTTAAATGCAGAACGATATCTGCGCCCTGGAAACATTCTTCTGCGCTACTGACATAAGTCAGAGCAGGGAATCTCTTTGCGGCACTCTCATTTGCTTTGGGATCAAAGATGACAACATCTGCACCTGCGGCATGGATCTGAGCGGCGATATCGAGTGCGGGGGAGTCACGCACATCATCGCTATCAGGTTTGAACGCTGCACCTAATACTGCGACTCGCTTTCCTTGCAAGTTCTCACCTAAATCTTTGCGAACAAGTTCGATCACACGTTGGCGAGCACGTAAGTTGATGGAATCAATCTCACGTAAGAATTCGAGGGCTTGATCTGCGCCAAGTTCTTGGGCACGTGCCATAAATGCACGAATATCTTTAGGCAGACATCCGCCACCAAAACCAATGCCGGCTTGTAAGAAGCGATTGCCAATGCGCGGGTCGTAGCCGATTGCTTGCGCAAGAACTGTGACATCGCCGCCTGCAGCCTCACAGATTTCAGCCATCGCATTGATGAATGAGATTTTGGTGGCAAGAAATGAATTGGCGGCAACTTTAACTAGTTCTGCGGTAGGAAGATCTGCGCGAACCCAAGGTGTGCCATCCTTCAAGTTAGAGGCATAGACCTCTTTCAAAATATTTTCAGCAGCATCACTGGTGACACCGACAACTAACCGGTTAGGGCGAAGCGTGTCATCGACTGCAAATCCTTCACGTAAGAATTCTGGATTCCACGCTAGATCGGCGCCCGGATTAATCTCCTGCAAACGCGCACGCAGACGTGCAGCCGTTCCCACTGGGACCGTGGATTTACCGACAACAAGCGAACCGTTTTTGGCCACACGGGCAACAGCGTCAAGCGAAGCATCGACATAGGTGAGATCAGCGGCGAGACTTCCGGCTTTCTGAGGAGTTCCGACGCAGATGAAGTGAACATCGCAATCTGCAACAGCGTTGATATCCGTTGTAAAAGTGAGGCGACCGGAGGCAATCTCTTGGGCTAAAAGTTCTTCTAGTTCAGGTTCGTAAAACGGAACTTTGCCTTGTGCAAGGAGAGCGACTTTGGCGGGATCGGTATCAAGTCCGACGACTTCAAAACCAAGAAAGGACATGCATGCTGCATGTGTTGCTCCAAGGTAACCCGTTCCAATTACAGAAAGTCTCAGCGTCATTTGACCGATACTAGCATTGGGAAAGTAAGAAAAAGGGTAGCGTTGGAGAGTATGAAAGCGCTCGGAGTCTCCATCATTCTGCCTATCCTCAATGAGGAGCGCCATCTTGCAGATACGGTTGCTGCCATTCTGAAGCAGGATTACGACGGTGAGTTCGAGGTAATTTTGGCGCTCGGCCCGTCGAAAGATCGCACCCACCAGATTGCTTCTGATTTAGCGAGTAAAGATTCTCGAATCGTTCTAGTAGATAACCCCACTGGACGCACCGCAGCAGGACTTAATGCCGCTATTGCACAATCAAAGTACCCCATCATTTGTCGCATTGATGGCCACGCAGAAATTGATATTTCTTATGTACGCCAAGCGGTGCACATCTTGCACGAACGCGGCGCAGTTAATGTCGGTGGCATCATGGCCGCGGAAGGTCGCACTACCTTTGAACGAAGTGTCGCAACTGCAATGCGGAGCAAACTTGGAGTTGGCTCGTCGCGCTTTCACACTGGTGGCACCGCCGGAGCTTCCGATACGGTCTATCTCGGAACATTTAACAAGAGCGCTCTTCTTGCTGCTGGTGGTTTCGATGAGCGATTTATTCGTGCTCAAGATTGGGAACTCAATTTTCGACTCCGCTCGCAGGGCGGTTTAGTCTGGTTTGATCCTTCGCTCATTGTTACCTATCGTCCGCGTTCAACGCTGAAGGCGCTGGCAAAACAATATTTCGAATATGGCCGTTGGCGCCGAGTCATTAGTCGCAGCCACAAGGGAAGCGTGAACTACCGTTATCTTGCTCCGCCCACTGCAGTACTTGTATTGATTGCATCGCTCGTCGGTGGACTCTTTCTTTCACCTATCTTTTATATACCCGTGATTACCTACTTATTAGCAATTCTCATTGGCTCGTTTGTTATCGGTCGTACCTGGAAAGAGAAAATTGTTCTTCCAGCAGTCCTTGCCACGATGCATCTGGTGTGGGGTCTTGGATATCTCACCTCGCCTAAGGGCTTGTTAAGCCAGCGCTCGTCATGAGACGTTTACTCCCTTTTCTACTCCTTTCTCTCGTTCTAGCCCCGTTCGCCGCACATGCAACTGCGGTCCCTGCAACTTTCACAATTAAGGGCTCTGGGTTTGGTCATGGCGTTGGGTTAAGTCAGATTGGTGCGAAAGGACAAGCACTTGAGGGCAAGAGCGCAGTAGAAATTCTCAACTACTACTTTCCGACCTCGCAGGTAATTCCAGTTGTTGATACCCAGACAATTAGAGTAAATATTGCGCACCAGGTAGCTGCTATAAAAATTTCGGTAACGAAGAACAACAGCAACAATCAATGGACGTTATCTGCTGGGGAGACCGGCACGATTTCGAGTGGAACCAAGCCAATTTCATTCACTATTTTGGGTAAACAGATCTCCGCTGGAAATTTGGGAATATCTGATTACTGGACGCTGCGCTGGAATGAATCAACGACAACTATGGTCGTTCCCTCGGAATCAACAACGACAACTCTTGCCCATGGCTACCTTCAACTAAAACCAGTATCAGCGCCGGGCTTGGGATATCGCATCGAGGTAACTAATACCCTCAACTTGCGCGATCACTACTTGTGGGGGATCAGTGAAGTTTCATCCTCGTGGCCAACGGCAGCGATGCAGGCACAAGCAATTGCCTCTCGCACATACGCATTAACTCGCATGCGAACAATCCGAAAAGAGTGCGATTGCAATTTATATAACCATAAATTCGATCAGGTGTATGCCGGCTATTCGAAAGAGAGTGAGCCGCGCTTCGGTCAGTTCTGGAGAGCTGCCGTCTCTGCCACAAATGTAGATACGACGACCGCCCTTGCTATCACCTATCAAGGTAAGCCAATCAATGTCTTCTTCTCTTCCTCCACCGGTGGGATGACGGCAACAAGTAAAGATGTCTGGGGAACGGATTACCCCTATTTGATCAGCGTCCCAGATCCATGGAGTTTAGATAAGAAGTTAAATCCAAAATACAGTACTTGGGCCGTAACCGTTACACAAGCGCAAATCTCACAGGCATTTGGCTTACCCGATGTTCTCCGTTATGCAGTCACATCTCGCACCAAAACATCAGCCGCCCTCTTTGTGACTGCCACATCCTCATCTGGCGCTCAATCTAAATTGACGGTGAGTGAATTCAAGATTCGCCTGAAAATTCCTTCGTCATGGTTTGCGCAACCATCAACTGCAGTAATCCCAACACCATCGCCTACTCCTATGATTTCTGAGAGTGTGACGACTACACCTTAATGAGAATTAACTTAATGAGAATTAATTAGCGTGGAGCACAGAGTTAAGTCCGCCCCAGTCGCCCGTTTTAGGAAGGGCTTCAAGTCCACCGGTTTGAGAGTTGCGACGGAGGAGCAGATTGTTAGCCCCAGAGAGTTCACGGCCTTTAACGATAGTTCCATCCGGTAATGAAATCTTTGAACCACCAGTGATGTAACAACCAGATTCAACGACGCAATCATCGCCGAGTGAGATTCCAATTCCGGCATTCGCTCCAAGTAGGGAGCGCTCACCGATAGATATAACTTCCTTGCCACCGCCACTGAGTGTTCCCATGATGGAGGCGCCGCCACCAATATCGCTGCCATCGCCAACTACAACGCCAGCCGAGATTCGTCCTTCAACCATCGACTTACCTAACGTTCCGGCATTGAAGTTCACGAATCCTTCGTGCATTACCGTGGTCCCGCTAGCAAGGTGAGCACCTAAGCGAACTCGATCAGCATCGGCAATACGAACGCCTTCAGGGATTACGTAATCGACCATGCGTGGAAATTTATCCACTGAAAAAATTGTGAGTGCGCCAAGCTTCGCACGAAGTCGTGGTGCTACTTCGTTAATAGTTGAGAGTGAACATGGTCCAGCTGATGTCCATGCCACATTAGGCAGAATTCCAAAGATGCCATCTAGAACAAGTCCGTGCGGTTTCACAATTCGATGAGAGAGTAGGTGCAGTCTTAAGTAGGCGTCGGAGACTGAGGCCGGAGCAGAATCAAGATCAATTTCAAGTGCGACCGATTTCTTGGTTATGCCACGAACCGAGTCTTCGCCTTCGTATTCGGAAAGTTGTGGCGCAGCAACTGCATTGAGTGCGCCAAGACCGAGAGTGTGGAACCAGGTATCGAGAATTTCACCAGCGCTAGTTACCGTTGCGATTCCATATCCATATGCGCTTCTCATTGGGCAACGGTATCAAACCTCTCGTCTGGCTTGTACTCACTGCCGTAGGATGTCCCAATGCGCGTAGCCGTTTACTGCTCTTCCTCTCCTGCAATTCATCCAGAATTTGTGGATTTAGCATTTGATGTTGGCGTTGCTATTGCGCAAGAAGGTTGGGAGCTGGTCTGGGGCGGTGGTGCCATTTCAATGATGGGCGCAGTGGCACGAGGTGCACGATCTATCGGTGGAAAAACTATCGGCGTGATTCCCGAAAAATTAGTGAGTATTGAATTTCAAGATAAGGAATCTACTGAACTTCATTACGTAGCCGATATGCGCTCTCGCAAAGGAAAGATTGAAGAGATCTCTGATGCCTTTATTACTCTGCCCGGTGGAATTGGCACACTGGAAGAATTTTTTGAAATTTGGGTAGGTCGCTATTTAGGTTTTCACACTAAACCAATTGCAGTCTGTGATCCAACCGGGGCATATTCACTGCTCCGTCAATCACTTCATCACCTCACTGAACTCGAGTTTATGAAACCTGGACAGGAAGAGCTCGTAAAATGGTGCACCGATATTCCCAGCGCCATTGATGCGTGCAAGCCGATCTTATGAGTGGCATCGGCGAACTCTTAGCGAGCCTGCCAGAAGAAGAGCGCTTTATTCTCTCCATGCATTACCTCAAAGGTATGTCGGTCTCGGATATTGCAAACGCCCTCGGCGTGCCAGAAAAAGCGGTGCAGAGCGTTATCACGAGTGGCAAATCTCGTCTACTTTCCGCGTTAAATCCAGGGCAATAACCCCCTTGGCTCGATTTCCATTGACCCTGCTCTATGCGAGATACTTATCCTCTTGATTGAACCAAGCTCTGAGAAATTAGAGCCATTAGAAATAAGGGGAACAACATGGCGGCCATGAAACCACGTACTGGCGATGGACCCATGGAAGTTACCAAGGAAGCACGCAGTCTTGTAATGCGCATTCCGCTTGAGGGCGGCGGACGCTTAGTTGTAGAACTTAACCTCGAAGAGGCGACCAATCTCGGTAACGCACTTCAAGCAGCAGTATCTCTAGTAAAGAAGTAATACGCTCTAATTCCAACCAGAGCAAGTGGCACTGTTAGTAAAGTGCCGATAATTGCCAGCGCTTGATCGTGAACGCTTAAACTCAATTGCGCAAACAATAGTGAGATAGATAGACCTAAACTCGCAAGAATCCCGCATCCCAAAAGCTCTGTGTTATTTAGCCCAATTGGTGTTCGCGAAAGCAGGCTGACCAATTGTGCGCCGAGAAAAATTCCGATCGGTTTTCCGATGAGGCGGGCAAATATTAATGAGAGTGATGTCGGAGAGAAGATTGAGTGCAAGTTGAAATTAATAGAAATTGCTAGCGCGGTAAAGATAAAGAGTGGAACCACAACAAAATTGACCACTGGTTCCCATCGTTCTGCTCGCACCTTTGCTGAGAGAGCGGGGGTGAGCAGGGCCAGTACAACGGCCACGAAGGTAGGCGAAATTCCGGAGCGCAGCGAGCAGAGCCAAATGATGAGCGCCGCTGCCGCCATTACAAAAACTTGAATACTTCCGTGTAGATGTCGAACGCCAACCCAGTACAGGGCAAGCATCAGTAACAGCAAACCGAGATATAAAGCTGAGAATTGCTGGTGGAATCGGAGCGCTAACACGATGATTGATCCGAGATCATCAGTAATTGCTAATGCGAGCAGAAATGGCCGCACCTTCGCGATAAATGGAATAGGCGCGAACGAGAGCGCAGCAAGTACTAACGGCAGGTCAGTTGCCATCGGAATACCCCAGGCAGATGTCGGCGCACCAGTAATGCGAGCAAAGAGTATGTAGAGAAGTGCGGGGACGAGCATCCCGCCGGTTACTGCGCCCAGCGGGATCAGCGCCCGCCTCTTGTTGGCGAAAATTCCGGTGGTGAACTCGGCCTTCAGTTCGAGCCCCGCAACAAAGAAGAAGATGGCTAGTGGGCCAAGTGCAGCCCAATCTCGCCAGGTATGAACAATTCCGAAGAGCGATGCCTCGGAGTTAATAAGAGTCAGGTGAGGTGCGAAGATAAGGGCGAGCAGGGTAGTTGGAAGCAGAATCACTGCAGCCACACGGGTGCTCGACTTCACTTATCTCCTCCTTTTTCGTTAGCGTGCGCAGTATGACATCCGCGCCAAAGTTCATGCCAGAACTTATTCTCGTCGGAGAAAGTCCAAAGCCGGCGCACGACTGGCGAAAGTCTTACGGAATTGCCCTCCCGATTTCACTCGGGGAGAGCGCAGTTATTCCACGCTCCCATTTCGCCAAGTTAGTGGAGAAGGAGATTGGTCAGAACATTGCTGATCTCGCCAGTGATTGGCCAGAAATGACTGGCAAGGCCGGCGAACTCACCGAGATTGCGATTAAGCATCCATCAATAAAGCGAATTTATCTGGTCGGTGTTGGAGCAGAGAGCAATGATGATCTTCGCAAGGCAGGTACGGCGCTCGCACGAAAGGTAAAGACGAGCGAGAAAATTATTACTGATGCGCTCCTTAGCGATAAGTCAACCGCTATTACTCATTTCAATGCACTCATCTTGGCAAGTTATGTGTGGACGCAGAAGAGTAAACCAGCGACTAAACCAACTCGTTTTCTCATTATTGGCAATTATGAGAATGAACTCGCGCGTGCAATCACGCTATCAACTGGTGTCTGGCGCGCTCGCGATCTCATTCATACTCCATCTAATGTGAAGACTCCGCTATGGATGGCTAACCAAGTAAAAAGTTGGGTTACCTCAGCAAAGAATCCAGCGATTACTCTCATTGTTAAATCCGGAAAAGAGCTCGCAGAATTTGGTGGCCTCCGAGCAGTTGGTGGCTCATCGCCGCAACCTGGTCCACGGTTGATTGAAATTTCTTATGCTCCCCGCGGTTCAAGGAATTGGCCGCATGTCGTTCTGGTCGGAAAAGGAATCACCTTTGACACTGGTGGCCTCTCACTAAAGCGTCCATACGACACCATGATGGCTATGAAGAGCGATATGTCTGGTGCTGCAATTATTGCCGCCACCATCCTTGCTGCGGCCGAAATTGGAGTACACGTTCGCATCACAGCGCTGATGATGTGCGCTGAAAATTCAGTCTCGTCCACTTCGCAGCGTCCATCAGATGTGATTAAGCATTACGGTGGCACAACAGTTGAAGTCATTAATACTGATGCTGAAGGACGGTTAGTGCTCGCTGATGGTCTTGCTTACGCAGATCTTAAATTGAATCCTGATTACCTCATTGATGTGGCAACGTTGACTGGCGCAGCTACGCTCTCCCTAGGCCGTCAATATGCAGCCATGTATTCGCGCGATAAAAAATTGGCGCAGCAACTCTTCGAATTGGGCGAATCAACCGGAGATCGAGTCTGGCATATGCCGCTGATCGATGATTACGCACCTTCGCTCGAGAGCGATATCGCCGACCTCAATCACACCGCAGATAAGGGAGATTTTTCAGCTGGTTCTGTGACTGCAGCGCTCTTTCTTGAAAAGTTTGTTGGTCGTCGCAAGTGGGTGCACCTAGATATTGCTGGGCCGGGTCGCTCCGAAACTGACGCAGGCGAAAATGTAAAAGGCGGAACTGCCTTTGGTGTGCGACTTTTAACGCAATGGTTAGCGAGTTTCAAATGATGAATTCTGCTCGCGGAGATCAAGTTACCTTTGCTGAGAATTATCCGCACGAGGATATTTTTATGCAGCAAGCGCGCAAGAACGGGGTAGAACTCGGCGTGCTCGATCCATCACCTGCCGTTGGTGCACTAATTGGATTTATGGCACAAGCTCTCAATGCGCAATCAATTGTTGAAGTTGGTACTGGCTCTGGAGTCAGTGGTCTCTGGGCATTTCATGGTGCATCGAGTGATTCAACTCTGACTTCAATTGATTCAGAGCGCGAACATTTAGGAAGTGCTCGAACGTCTTTTGAAGAAGCGGGAATTTCACCGCAGCGTTTTCGACTCATCAATGGACATGCCATTGATATTGTCGCCAAGCTCGCCGATCATAATTACGACTTGATTATTCTTCGCTCGCCCGAAGATCTCTTTGACCTTTCTCAGGAAAGTTTCAGATTATTGAAGGCCAACGGCGCACTCATTATTGATAACGCAATGGATGGTGGGCGAGTAGCAGATCCCACTCAACGCGACTTTGCAACAATCGCACGCCGAGATGCAATTAAGGCGATTAAAGAGGATCTTCGCTGGAGTTCTGCTTTGCTTCCAGTTGGCGGCGGAGTTCTCATTGCCACCAAAATTGCCTAATCCAGTAAACTTTGCGCCATGAGCTCTGAAAATATTCCATCTGGCGCCGCTACACCGTGGTGGATCTCAGCCGACGGTAGCTCGCTCACCGGACCAACCCAGCCCCAACGTCGACGTAGCTCACGTCGCCCCGTCTCCTTTAACGTCGCAATTGCAATGGCAATTCTCGCTGGAATTATCGGTGGCGTAGCAGGTAAGAGCATCACCACCAATCAGAACACTCGTCTAATTTCGGTCAGCAATACCGTCGAACGTAAACCTGATTCGATTGCTGGCATTGCCGCTCGGGTCTCGCCGGCAGTTGTCTCGATCACCGTTACCGCTGCAAATGGCGGCGATACTGGCTCTGGATTTTTCATTAACAGCAATGGTTATATCTTGACGAATAATCACGTGGTCCAAGCTGCTGCGGTTGGCAATGGAACTATTACAGTCAACTTAGTCAACGGAAAGAATTACCAAGCAAAGATTGTTGGACGCGATAGCGCCTACGACTTAGCCGTACTCAAAATTGAAGTGACCGATGCGCCCGCCCTCACCTTGGGAAATAGCGACAAGGTTCAAGTTGGAGATAACGTCATTGCCATTGGCTCGCCACTCGGCTTAGCAGGCACCGTAACCTCGGGAATTATCAGCGCAAAGAATCGTGCGGTTACTTCTGGAGGTGGTTCTGGCGAGAGCTCATTTATTAATGCACTTCAGACCGATGCCGCAATTAATCCCGGCAATTCTGGTGGACCACTTGTTGACCAGTCTGGTGCCGTAATTGGCGTGAACTCAGCAATTGCTTCGCTCAGTGCAAGCTACGGAAGCCAAGCGGGTTCCATCGGATTAGGTTTTGCAATTCCCATTAATCAAGCGCGCAAAACTGCAGATCAATTAATTAAGAATGGCACTGCGACCTATCCAATTGTTGGAATGTCACTCGATAATCGCTATACGGGAATTGGTGCAAAGGTTGTAGATGCACCAGCTGGAATTTTGGCGGGCGGCCCGGCAGCAAAGGCGGGAATAAAGCCAGGAGATATCATCACCGCAATCGACGGCGTCAATATAAATAATTCAGATGAAGCAATTGTGATAATTCGCTCCCATAACGTGGGGGATAAGGTTGTTCTCACCGTTAAGCATGGCGACGTGGTCAGGAAGATTAATATCACGCTGGTTGCCTCTACGGCCTATACCAAGAAATAGATAGGCTAAGCACATGTTCAATATTGGTGCAGGTGAGTTGATTGTGCTTGCCGTCTTAGCGCTGATACTCATTGGTCCAGATAAGTTGCCTAGTTTCGCCCAGAGTGCCGCACAATTTCTGCAGAAAGTTCGCGGAATGGCCAATTCTGCAACTGCTGAACTCCGCGAAAACCTCGGACCTGGGTACGAAGATTTACAAGTAACTGATCTGCACCCTAAGAAATTCATTAAAAAGCATTTAGATACTCTCGCAACTGAGTCGAACGTTGATATGACTGAGTTGAAGAAGAGTGCACAGATTGACCCCGACTTATTATGAGTACCGAAATCATTGAGCAGATTCACCAAGCACTCGCGACTGTCTCCGACCCTGAACTCCATAAGCCGCTCCCTGAACTCGGCATGGTCGAGTCAGTTGAATTCAGCGGCGGTATAGCAACACTTAAAATTCTGTTGACCATATCCGGCTGTCCGATGAAAGACCGCTTGCAGGGCGATATCACTGGCGCACTAAATTCAATCGCTGAGATTAAAGATATTCAGATTAATTTCGGTGTTATGAGCGATGAGCAGCGCAACAATGTAAAGAAGATTGTTCGCGGTGGTCGCGAAAAATTTATTCCCTTTGCCCAACCAGATTCGCTGACTCGAGTTATCGGAGTTGCCTCGGGCAAGGGCGGAGTCGGTAAGTCCTCGGTCACCGTGAATCTGGCAGTCGCTGCCGCTGCGCGCGGACTTAAAGTTGGAATCTTGGATGCAGATGTTTACGGACACTCCATTCCTCGATTGATGGGAATTCTGGGACAGCGCCCGACCTCCATTGACCAAATGTTTATTCCGATTGAAGCGCACGGCGTCAAAGTTGTTTCTATGGAGATGTTTAAACCAGAACGTTCAGATCCTGTCGCATACCGTGGTCCGTTGCTCCACCGCGTACTCGAACAACTTTTAAGTGATGCGTACTGGGGCGATTTAGATTTGTTGCTCCTTGATTTACCGCCAGGAACCGGTGACATTGCAATCTCGCTTGGACAATTACTGCCTGCCTCAGAAATTATTGTTGTTACAACTCCGCAAGTCGCTGCAGCAGAAGTTGCTGAACGCGCCGGTCGTATTGCTCACCAACTCAAGCAGCACATCATCGGTGTTGTCGAAAATATGTCTGATACTCCTTGCCCAGGTTGCGGTGAAACGCTCTCTATCTTTGGTGCTGGTGGTGGAGCCGCAGCAGCAGCACGACTATCTTCATTAGTTGGTGTCGATATCCCTGTTATTGCGACCATCCCATTTACCCCAACTCTGCGCGAAGGCGGAGATAGCGGTGAACCCATCAGCATTGCAGATCCAGCCTCGCCTGCTATCGCTGCATTTGAGAAATTAGTGGATGCACTGATGATGAGGCCTAAATCCCTCGTAGGAGTCCCACTAACGCTTCACACTTAATCAAGGGCTATCGCCTAAGATTTGCACATGAAAACTTCGCCAGTGACCGGGATCAATACGGTGGCGAAGAAACTCTCAGGACGCGGTGATTCGGTTCTTGCCCGCAAAAATATTCGGAACTCGCTCGTATCAGTCGCCGGGCTCATCGGTCGGCCAGTTCGAGATGAGAGCGGACGTTTAATCGGAAAATTAGTAGACATCGTCGTACGACATGGCGAAGAGACGTATCCGCCAGTCTCGGGATTAATTGTCCGAGTCGGTCAGAGCAAATCCTTTATTAGTGGGCAACATATCTCCAAGTTCACCAACGATGAGATTCGCCTCTCTTCCACCAAGGTAGATCTGGTTGATTTTCAACGTCGCGATGGTGAGTCACTGCTCGATGCGGATGTGCTCGATCATCAGATTGTTGATGTGAATGGTCTTCGTGTTGTCCGCTCCTCTGATTTATACCTGGCACCACTTGACCGAGAGATTCGAGTAGTAGGTGTAGATATCTCCTTCCGCTCATTTATCCGCAGAATTTTTCCTGGTGCACTAAGCCGCCGTCCAACGCCAGAGCACGTGGTGGACTGGGCATCAGTTGCATCACTTGCTGATACCTCCGGCGTCGTTCGAACCTCAGGTTCGCGCGCAGTCCTCAGCCAACTTCGGGCGGCAGATATCGCAGATTTAATTGAAGATTTAGCAGGTCGTGAACAGAACGCACTCATCGAACTCTTAGATCCAGAACTTGCTGCTGATGCGCTAGAAGAGATGGAAGATGAGGAACTACAAGGTTTGCTTCGCGGTCTCTCCTCGGAGCGCGCTGCCGAATTGATTGCACGCATGGAGCCAGATGAATCGGCCGAAGTATTGCGCGATTTAGATGATGAACACCGAGAATCAATTCTTAGTTCTATGGATGCAAAAGTTGCATCAGATCTCCGCGAACTTGTCTCCTTTGATGAGGCGCTTGCGGGTGGAATCATGACCACACACTTGCTCCTCACTCACGAGGAGGACACAGTCGGCGCAGCTCTCAAGATGCTGATTGAAAATAGAGAGCGCGATATCTCTGATGGGGTTGTTGTCGTCGATGCTCGTGGTCGCCTAGTCGATCACATTCAAGTAATCGAACTTGTAGCTGCGAAGTCCTCCGCACTCTTATCTACTTTGATTGGCGCACCATTTCCTACTGCGGTTAATCCTGATACTCCACTTAAAGAAGTTATTGAAGAGTTTGCCGACAACCGAGGTTCTTCGATTATCGTCGTTGATGAGAAGCGAAAGCCAGTTGGCCGAATCTTGGCGGATGACTTGGTCGATGCGTTAGTCGCACAGAGCGCATCGCGCGGCTTTGCGCAAGGAAGTGGTAATTAAAATGGCGGAGACAGTAAAGAAGAAGACGCCAGTCCAGCCGATATCGCCGAAGAAGATTCGCATTGCTGCGCTCTTGGCAGTTATGGGTCCAGGAATTATTGCGGGCCTTTCCGACGATGATCCAGCCGGTATCACCACTTATTCCGTGCTCGGTGCAAATTACGGATATCAAATGTTGTGGGTATTGGTTGCATCAACAATCGCGCTTATTCTCTTTCAAGATTTAGGTGCTCGAATTGGTGTGGTAACCCGGCAAGGATTAATCGGACTCGTCCGACAGAAATACGGCGCGCGTTCCGGAACGCTCAGTGCAACCGCACTTATCGTGGCAAATATCGGAACTATGACTGCAGAATTTGCCGGAATTGCAGCAGCTGGACAACTCTTTGGCGTATCTCGTTATGTCACTGTTCCTATTGCAGTACTTCTCGTCTCCTTCCTTGTATTGCGTGGCTCCTTTAAGCGAGTTGAAAAAGTCTTCTTTATTCTCTCGGGCGTCTTTCTCGCATATGTCATCGCTGGCTTTATGTCACACCCCAACTGGGGCGAGGCAGTGCGCGGGATGGTAGTTCCCTCCATGCCGTTCAATCGAGATGCAATTTATATTGCGACCGCAACTCTCGGTACCACCCTCGCTCCATGGGGACTCGCGTTTATTCAATCGTATGCCGTAGATAAGCGACTTACTCGCGATGATCTCAAACTGCTACGAGTTGATGTCTGGACTGGTTCGCTACTGACAGGCGTAATTGGATTCTTCGTTGTGGTGACTTGTGCGGCCACGCTTCACAAAAATAATATTTCTATTACCGATGCTTCCAATGCCGCTGCAGCACTCGAGCCATTAGCTGGCAAACTCGCTAAAGAGTTATTTGCAATTGGCCTGATTGGCGCTGCGCTGTTAGCGGCATCAATCTTGCCGCTATCGACCGCATATTCGGTTAGCGACCTCACCGGTCGTCCAGCCGCACTCGATGATGGACCACGAGAAGCTCCGCTTTTCTATGCCACATTTGGTGCAATAACTCTTCTTAGCGCCGCACTCATTCTCATTCCTGGTGCGCCACTGATCACAATCTTGGTAGTCACGCAGGTGCTCAATGCATGTCTACTTCTGCCGCTGCTCGGCTACATGTATGGCATTGCAAAAGATAAGCGCCTGATGGGCGAGTACGCAGCTACCCCAACTATGAAAGTAATTTACGCCGTAATTATTTCGCTCGTTGCAATCTGTGTAACCTGCATGCTCTGGTTCACCATCCGCGGATAAGGGCAAATTATTTCAACTGACGATCACACTAAACCTCCTGCTGGGCGGGACATTCTTCTGCTGACCCTTGGTGTAATAGGAATCGGAACATCTGGTCCGGTTATTGCACTCAGCACAATGCCGGTTCCATCTCTTATATTTTGGCGAAATCTTGGTGGAGCGCTGACCATGCTTCCCTTTGCCCTGCGATTGCGTCAGTGGAAGACAGTGGTCGAACGTCGGGCGATCAAACTTTCCGCAGCCGCGGGAGTTCTGCTCGCCGCACACTTCATCTGCTTCTTTGCGGCGATGCGATTGACCAGCGTCGCTGCCGGAGTCGCAATCACTACTATGCAACCGGTATTCGCGGCAATGTATCTTCGCTTCGAGGGTGGACACATTCCACGGCGTGCGTGGGTAGGAATGATTATTGCTTTTGCATCCGTGCTTCTCATTACCGGAGTTGATCTTCAACTCTCCGTGCGAGCATTTGCTGGTGATCTACTCGCATTATTAGGTGCAGCACTTTCAGCCGGCTATGTACTTATTGGTTCTAAGGCGCAGAAGAACCTTTCCACTTCAACGTACACATCGGTCTGTTATCTCACCTGCGCACTGTCAGTTCTTCCGGTCTCACTCATTCTCGGACTTCAACTATTTAATTTCACCCCACGCGAGTGGTGGCTAGTACTAGCGCTCATCGGTGGCGCACAACTACTCGGTCATACAATGTTTAATCTCTCGCTCAAGCGGGTCTCACCAGCTGTTGTTTCGTTAGTCGTCTTCTTTGAAGTTCCGGTAAGTGCGCTGTTGGCCGTATGGTGGATGGGACAGAGCCCACCCGCGGGAACCATCCCTGGAATCATCGGTCTCTTGATTGGCTGCGGCGTATTTGTCTCGCGCGGTAGATTATCCGTGTGATTGATCTTCATACCCACACAAATATCAGCGACGGTACTGATACGCCACGAGAGTTAATCAATAAGGCGCTGGCGCAGGGAATCACAACTATTGGATTGACCGACCATGACACGGTCGGAGGTTGGGACGAGGCGGCCTCCGCACTACGTTCCGGTATTGATCTCGTCCGCGGTGCAGAAGTGTCGGCGCAGACCACTGATGGCATCAGCGTTCATATCCTTGGTCTGCTCTTTGATCCCCACAATGCAGAGCTTGCTCAAATTCTGACTAACACTCGCGACAATCGAATTGGTCGGATGGAGCGGATTATTTCAAAGCTCAATGGCGCTGGTTATGAGATCACGATGGCAGATGTCCAAGCCCAACTCTCCGAGGGCGCAACACTTGGACGTCCACACTTAGCCGATGCGCTAGTTGCAAAGAAGATTGTGAAGAACCGGGAAGAGGCATTTAACGAGCTCTTGCATAACAACTCGCCACATTACGTTGGGCATTACTCACCAACTCCAGAAGTTGCAATCCACCATATTAAAAGGGCTGGGGGAGTAGCGATCATCGCCCACCCATTTGCATCTCTACGCGGAAGAACCATTTCGGTCGAAAGTTTTGAGCCACTTGTTGCTGCCGGGCTTGATGGAATTGAAATCGAACACCGCGATCATTCCACTGCCGACCGCCAACTCTGCCGGGAGATTGTTAATACTTTTGCTCTGATTGAGACTGGATCAAGTGATTACCACGGTACCGGCAAGCTCAACCTGCTCGGTGAATCCACCACATCGCCAGCAAATTGGGAGATACTTGCAGCACGCGCAACCGGAGTAGAGGTAATACGAGCATGAATAACTTAATGGGAATTTCAGCCATCACTTTCGGACTCCAAGCTTTTGTCACGTTGCTGGTTATTCTCGATCCACCTGGCGCAACTCCGGTATTTCTCGCGCTCGTTTCGCATCGTCCGCCGCGGGAGCGAGTTCGATTAGCGTGGCAAGGAGCAGGAGTCTCACTCTTTGTGATTGTCATTTTCGCTCTCTTTGGAAAGTTAATCCTGGATTATCTGCATGTATCAGTTAATGCACTGCAGGGTGCTGGTGGATTACTTCTGCTTCTCATCTCGCTCGAACTATTAACGGGCAAGGATTCTGGTACTGAAAAATCAGAGAATGTTAATGTCGCACTTGTTCCGCTCGGAACTCCGTTGTTAGCTGGTCCCGGCGCAATCGTTACGACGATTTTATGGGTGCAGAATGCTCATACGACAAATATGAAAATTACTTTGGCACTTGCAATTGTTGCAGTCCACTGTGTGATTGGTTTAACGCTGATGTTCTCGACCAAGATCTTGGGCCTAATAAAGGAATCTGGTGTGAGCTTAGCGGCGCGGATTGCGGGTCTATTGCTGGCAGCGATATCGGTCGAGATGTTGGTGCAGTCGATTAAAGGATTCTTTAACCTCTAATTAGGCAGTTGCAAAACCGACGCGACGTTCAGCACTCTCGCCGACCTCAACAAAAGCGATCTTCTTCGCAGCCACAATTACTTGACGACCACGAGCATCGGTAAGCACAAGAGTGGTGCCGTTATCGAGCGCAGCAGTTACGAGTGCCTGGACTGCGGCAACATCAGAAGTTGTTTCAAAATTTAACTCCTGATTACTATCAGATATTCCGATGCGGACTTCAGCGCGACTTTCGAGGGTGTTTTTCTTAGATGACATGGGTGGAGTTTAACTCTTTCTGAGTATTAGTTCTTCTCGATTAATTATGAGGATTTAGGGAATCCTGAGATACCTCGCCAAATGAGTCCGGAGACAAGTTCTGCAGCGAGCTCGCGGTTAATTTTTCCATCACGTTCGAGCCAGTGGCGAGCCGAAGTCTGCACTGTGCCAATAAGTCCGACCGCCAACATCATAGATGCATCTTTTCCGAGGCCAGTATCGAGTGAGATAACTGCGCTAAATGCCGCAGCACAGTCATAAGTCATACGGTTGAGACGCTCGTGGACTTGAGGTTCGACGCTCATGTCAGATTCGAAGAGGAGGCGAAAGGCCTCACCCTCGCTATTGATGAAATCAAAGTACGCCTCGGTCGTCGCACGGACGCGATCGCGGTTATCAGTTGTAGATGCCACTGCTTTTTGAATATCAAAGATAAGTGAATCGATGTGCAGATCGAGAACAGCGAGGTAGAGATCGAGTTTAGATGGAAAATGTTGATACAGAACTGGCTTGCTGACCTTTGCTCGATCTGCAATCTCATCCATAGCTGCCGCGTGGTAGCCAGCAGAGGTAAAGACCTCGAGGGCTGCTGCGAGAAGCTGGGCTCGTCGTTCATCGCGGGGCAGACGACCCTTATTGATATCAGTACTCATTGGACCAATCGTAGAGTGATTTTCGGAATTAGACACGCTTTTATCGTTGGTAGATTGCTCTCATGAAATCTGCTCGTCGACTGCTACTTGTTCACGCCCATCCCGATGATGAGACCATCAATAACGGCGCAACTATGGCTAAGTATGTTGCGGAAGGTGCGCACGTCACACTCGTCACGTGTACCCGTGGTGAAGAGGGAGAAGTACTCGTCCCCGAGCTCGCACATTATGCGGCGGCCGATACCGATCAACTCGGTCAACATCGCGAAACTGAACTTGCAGATGCAATGTCCGCACTTGGTGTGCGCGACTTTCGATTCTTAGGTGCGCCCACTAAGAAGTGGCGCGATAGCGGAATGATGGGAACTGAGCCCAATAATCGCACTGATGTTTTTTGGAATGCAGATCTCGATGAAGCGGCTGGTTATCTAGTAAAGATAATTCTTGAGACTAAGCCACAAGTATTAGTGACATACGACGAGTTCGGCGGATATGGCCACCCTGATCACATCCAAGCTCATCGTGTTGCGATGCGCGCAGCCGAACTTGCTGCCGATCCTGCTCACACAGGTGGTGAAAGTTGGAATATCGAGAAAATTTATTGGAACATCACGCCTCGTTCAGTGATTGAAGAGGGCATGGCAAAGATGAAGGAGATCGGCTCTGACTTCTTTGGCACCGAGAATGTGAATGACCTTCCCTTTGTGAAGCCAGATGAATTTGTTACCGCGCTGATTGATGGGACACCGCAGATTGAACAGAAGATGGCGGCTATGCGTGCGCATCCCACCCAGATCGCCCTCGATGGTCCATTCTTTGCGCTCTCCAATAATCTGGGAAATCAAGTGTGGGGACACGAGTACTACACCTTAGTGAAGGGCGAGAAGTCCGAACCGTTCGATGAACAAGGTCGTGAAAGCGATCTCTTTGCCGGAGTTAAACAACTTTGAGATTCGCTCGAATTACTTCGCTCCTGATTGGAGTTGTACTCGGCTTTACCGGAGTGATACTTCATAACGCACTCCCACCACTCGGTTTTTTGTTAGCGCTACTTATTACATTTATGGGCATTCGACTTGTCGGCCAACAATTTGGCACTCGAAGTTCAAAGGTCTGGGCTGGCTTGGGTTGGTTTGCAATCTTCGCACGAGCTGCAGTCTCTGGTTCGAGTTACGAGCTTTTAATTTATGGAAATACGGTGGGAAATCTCTATCTCTTCACCGGTTTCGCCACCTTGCTTATCTCAGTGGCTTGGAGAGTGCGGTAGTTACCAACTCTGACCAGTAGGGGTATCAAGTACATCAATTCCAATAGCGTGCAGCTTCGCTCTAAGTTCATCGCTGAGTGCAAAATTCTTATTAGCTCTGGCCTCGGCTCGGGCATCCAACAACTCTCTCGCTTGCGCCGAAAGCTCTTCTTCTACGACCGGACGCTGTAAATCCAGGCCAAGGACGGAATCCATTGCAACGAAAGTGGCGTATTTTTCGCTAGCACTGGCGCCAGATTTCTCTAGTGCGCGCAGAAGCAGAATCACTTTAGGAAGATCCAAGTCGTTACAGAGGTGGGCCGAATATTCTGAGGTATCTGCATCGCATTGCGGTGCGGTTGACCACTCTGCAATATTTTTCCGCCAACGAGTAATCGTCTTATCTGCAGCTTCGAGCGCGCTCCAGGTCAGATCCATCTGACTGCGATAACGGTTCTCCATTAAAGCAAGACGAAGCGCAAGTGGATCAAGGCCTCGAGCGATGAGGTCGGCAAGAAGTACAACATTTCCGGCACTCTTAGACATCTTGCGTCCTTCAAAGAGCAGGTGTTCGCCATGGACCCACATCGAGACCAGCTCCCGATTATGAATAGAAGCATTCGATTGTGCGCGTTCATTCTCGTGATGAGGAAAGCGCAAATCTATTCCGCCGATATGAAGATCGACAGTTTCACCAAGAAAGTGCATCGACATTGCCGAGCACTCAATATGCCAACCGGGAAATCCTTCGCCCCATGGTGAAGGCCAGATCATCTCAGTGCGCTTGCCCGCTGCTTTCCAGAGCGCCCAGTCAGCGTGAAATCTCTTTGCGCCACCTTCGGTGAACTCGTATTTGTGTCCAGGCTTTAAATCTTCCAAGCGATTACCGCTGATGGCGCCATAAGTCGGAAAGGATTCTGCGGCGAAATAGACCGAGCCATCTTCGCCGACATATGCACAATCAATGTCGATGAGATGTGAAATGAGGGTTTGCATCATCTCAATCGACTCGCTCGCACGTGGATATCGCTTTGCCTTCGTAATATTAAGTCGCGCCAGATCAACGTGAAAGCGCTCTTCATACTCGCGCGCAATAGCGAAGGGATCTCGCCGTTCGAGTGCAGATTGAGCAAGCATCTTGTCCTCTTCTAGATCCTCGCTCATGTGGCCGACATCGGTAATGTTTTGAACCAGGGTGGTCTGATGACCCAGAAAGTTGAGGGTTCGAACAATGAGATCGGAGAGCAGAAATGTTCTTAGGTTTCCGACGTGCGCATCGCGATACACCGTCGGCCCACAGCAATAAATTCGAATCGCGCTCTCGTTAGATGACTCCACTTCAAGGAGCGTTCGAGCTTTGGTGTCGTTGAGAAAGAGTCCAGTTTTCATGCGATGTAGGACCGATATCGATAGTTGTGATGAGCTCTAAAACCTGATGAGGAATAAAGTTCAATCGCCGGGGAGTTAGAGATATCAACTTGTAACGCGGCCTTGGTGGTGGTGGAGTTTTTGATTAACTCTCCCAGCAATGGTCGAGCAAGTCCCTTGCCACGAAATTCTTCTTTAATATAAATACGACTGAGCACTGCCCAACCATCTGATTCGGCAACGCGACCCGTAGCAATAAGCTCAGATTCATGGGAGATAGAGATGTACTTACCGGGATAGGCACTCATAATCTTCTTTCCTACATCATCACCTTGGACTTTGAGCCACTGATCTGAAGGATAGTCCTCAAGAATAAATGTAAAACCGCTTGGAAGTGGTGGTGTCGGAATATCTACATTATCTGCAATCAAAATATGTGCATCGAGAATTAATTTCCAGCCACTGTCTGCGAGTGCTTGATCAAGTTCTGCATAGGCAGGAAGCGGGAGATGAAAAGTGGGCGTCAGTCCACGTGCAGTAAATTCCTTGATTGCATATTGGATTTCTTGTGAAAAGGGGAGTTCGGGTTGACCAAGCGGTAATTTGCCGAACGGAATTATTGAGTTTGCTCGGTAGGTAAATCCAGAGGAGAGGCGATACCGCCATCCGCCTCGAATAATTATCTCCTCCGCCGGCCAGGTATTTTCGAGTGATTGTTCAATCTCATTGATTCGTATTGATGTAGGTGCGCCGGTTCCAGCTCGCTGGCTGACTGGTTGAACGATGCGCCAAGCGGCAATATCGGCTGGATTAAAGCTCTCGAGTGAGCCATCCTTCTTGCGCACCGAGGTTGGGGCTTCCAGAGTTCCGAGCAGGTCGCGCAGACCGCCATTCTCGCGAAGTCGAATAGAAACCCGTTCTCCTACATCACCCATGAGCGGAGTGGGGCTTTTCATACTCATAGGTAAGACCTCCCAGCCCATCGATTGCCCTTTAGGTACTCTATTATCTCCTGTATTAAAGAGCTCGAACGAAATGGGGAATAGGCCGTGACCTACGTAATTGCAGAACCTTGCATCGATATTAAAGATAAGTCTTGTATCGAAGAGTGTCCGGTCGACTGTATTTATGAGGGCGATCGCATGCTCTACATCCAACCCGATGAGTGCGTGGACTGTGGTGCATGTGAGCCAGTCTGCCCAGTTGAAGCTATCTATTACGAAGATGATGTTCCATCACAATGGAAAGAATTTGGCGGCATGAACGGAGAGTTCTTCATCGAACTCGGTTCGCCAGGCGGAGCAAGCAAGGTCGGCGCAACCAAGAATGATCCTGCGGCGATTAAGGCAGTTCCTGTTAAATCCGGCGAGTAAAACTGAAACTTCCAGATTTTCCTTGGGATGCTTTAGCCCCCTTTGGTGCGCGAAGCAAAGAACATCCTGATGGAGCAATTGATTTATCACAAGGCACACCTGTTGATCAGACCCCAGCTTTTATTCAAAGCGCACTCATCGAAGCAGCGGATTCGCCGCGTTATCCAGTAACAATCGGAACTCCCGAACTCCGGGCGGCGATGCGTCGTTGGGCGATAGAAGTTCTCGGAGTCTCTGGCGAATTTGATCTCCTCCCGACTGTTGGTTCAAAGGAATTAGTAGCGCTCCTTCCCACACTGCTCAGCGCCGAAACAGTTCTCTATCCAAAGATTGCGTATCCGACCTATCTTGTCGGCGCCATGATCGCGAAGGCGCAAGCGACGGAAGTGGATATTGATGCAACGGCCTGGCCGAGTGCAGATTTAGCGTGGGTGAACTCGCCCTCTAATCCCACTGGTCGAATTCATTCCCATGAAGAGCTGCAAGCAATTATTGATTTCTCGCGCACGACGAAGACAGTGGTAGCAAGCGATGAGTGTTATATAAATTTCCCTGCTGGCGAGATTCAACCTATCTCTATTCTCAAAGTTGCAGCGGGCAATAACACTGGCCTGCTTGCTGTTCATTCACTCTCCAAGCGATCTAATTTAGCTGGCTATCGAGCTGCACTGATTGTGGGAGATCCAGCGCTCATTGCAACCATTCGTGAAGTTCGAAAGCATGCTGGGTTAATGGTTCCGCTGCCAGTGCAACGGGCAATGACTCTTGCACTTGCCGATGAAGTTCATGTGCATGAACAAGCGGCCCGATACCGAGCACGTCGCGCAGTATTACAACCCGCTCTAGAAGCAGCTGGATTCGTCGTGGAATTCACTGATGCCGGGCTATATATCTGGTGCTCACGCGGCGAGAGCGATTGGGGCTCGGTTGCTTGGCTGGCAGAGTTGGGAATCCTGGCTACTCCAGGACACTTCTATGGCCCAGCCGGCGATCACCATATTCGAATTGCATTAACCGCAACTGATGCTGAAATTACCACGGCAGCAGCGCGGATTAAGAAAGCTATAGGCACATGAGTTCTGCAATATTGCTGGTCGGTGGAATGGGAACCCGGTTACAGCCACTTACTTTCGACACTCCTAAGCCCATGTTAAGTGTGGCCGGCGTGCCCTTTACTGAGCATCAAATTGTGAAAGCTCGTGAAGCCGGATTCACCGAGATAGTGCTTGCTACATCGTTTAAGGCAGAACTCTTTGAGCCATATTTTGGTAATGGTGAGCGCTTCGGAATCTCAATTCGATACGCAGTAGAGACTGAACCACTCGGTACTGGTGGCGCAATTCGCAATGCGGCAGCCATGCTTACCGGATCTGGCCCGGTTGCGATATTTAACGGCGATGTTCTCAGCGCCCACGATTTGGCAGCCCAATTAAAATTCCACACTGATAAGAGCGCAGATGTCACTTTATATTTAACCGAAGTCCCAGATGCGCGCGCCTTCGGTGCAGTTGAATTTGATGGTGATTTCAGGGTCTCAGCATTTAACGAGAAGATGGAGAATCCGCCGACAAATATGATTAATGCCGGCTGTTACATCTTTGCTCGCGAAGTAATTGAATCGATTCCTACGAATAGAGTGATCAGCGTAGAACGTGAAACTTTTCCAGGACTTCTTAATGCCGGTGCTCGCGTTTATGCATTTGTTGATCGCGGATATTGGTTAGATATCGGAAATCCCGCCGCGCTTATGAAAGCAAGTAAAGATTTGTTATCTGGAATTATGTACTCCGCGGCAACTCCTGCACTCAGCAATGGTTCATTTATCGGGGCCGGAGCAGCGGTGGATGCCACTGCACGAATCACTGCCTCGGTCATTGGCGCGGGCGCGGTTATTGGTGCAGGTGCAGTTATCGAGGGCTCGCTGATCGGCTCTGGAGCAAGGATTGGTGTAGATGCACTCCTGACTGATTGCTTCGTGGCGGATCACGCCACCGTTGAAGCTGGGGTCATCGCTGGCGGTAACTTCATGGGGTTTGCCCTTCACTAGCCCTGTTTTGGCCCTATTTTTACCAATATTCACCCCTTTTGAGCGCTAGCGGACTTGACTTAAAGGCATTACACCCGTGTAATTCACCTATACCGCGAGCCTAATTCGTAGGCGAGCACAGCTTTGAGGAGTACTACCAATGTCCGACTCACGCCCAGTATTACCTGCAGTACTTTCTGGCCTGAGCTCCACCGACAGCGTTGAACTTTCCTGGCAAGAGCGTGCGCTCTGTGCCCAAACTGATCCTGAAGCTTTCTTCCCTGAAAAGGGTGGCTCTACCCGTGAGGCTAAGCGCGTCTGCCTCTCCTGCGATGTCCGCAGCGAATGTTTGGAATATGCCCTCGGCCACGATGAGCGTTTTGGCATCTGGGGCGGACTCTCCGAGCGCGAGCGCCGTCGCTTAAAGCGCCGTTCTGCATAATTTTCGCACCACTAGTTATTAGGCGAGAATTGCTTCGTGGCTGATAACTTCTTTGTAACTGCCGTCATTGTTTCGCATGACGGGGCTACCTGGCTGACTGAGTCGATCGCCGCTCTCTTTTCACAGACGCGAGCCGTGGATCGCATCATCGCAGTCGACACCGACTCGCACGACAACTCGGTCAAACTCCTCGTTAACTCTGGCATCAACGTTCTGCAAGCGCCACGAGATACTGGTTTTGGCGATGCCATCAATATGGCGCTGGAAAGCACTCCAGCCATAGCTGATGCAGAGAATGAATTGTTGTGGATTTTGCACGATGACTGTGCACCCACTCGTAACGCGTTAGAAAAATTAATCGAAGGTATCGCCGATCAACCTCAAGTTGCATTTGTTGGCCCCAAACTTCGCGGATGGTATGACCGTAGCCACTTATTAGAAGTGGGTATTAGCATCGCTGGAAATGGCGCTCGCTGGACTGGCCTCGAACGTCGCGAACATGATCAAGGTCAGCACGACGCACCTCGCCAAGTGCTCTCTGTCAGTACCGCAGCGATGCTTGCCCGACGCGATGTCTTTGAGGAGTTAGGTGGACTGGATCCCAATCTTGCGCTCTTCCGCGATGATGTGGATTTAGGTTGGCGCGCTCGCGTTGCTGGCTTTACTGTGAAATGTATTCCGGAGGCGCTGGTCTTTCACGTGGAAGCATCCGCTAACGAACGTCGCCCGATTGATGTCTCTGAAGCTTTCTTACATCGCCCACTTCTCCTGGATCGTCGCAACGCTGCCTATGTATTACTGGCGAACGCTTCATTCTGGCAGACACCGTGGATCGCACTTCAACTTTTGAGTTCAGCACTTGTTCGCGCAGTTGGCTTCTTGCTTGCGAAACTACCTGGTTATGCCGCAGATGAGATTGGCGCAGTAGGACTGCTCCTCATTAAGCCCGCTGATATCTTTCTGGCGCGACGATTAAGAAAATCTCGACGGTTGCTCTCGTCGAGTGTAATCAAGCCATTTATTCCGCCGCGCATGAGTCAAATTCGCGCATCGTGGGAGCGGCTCACTGATGCAATTTCGCAGTTGCTCCATCCAGTAGATGAAGTGGATGCAGATGAAGAATTGGGCAGCGCGAGTTCGTACTCTGATATTGGACTTATCGATGAGAACTTTGATGACCTTGATTTAGATTCCACCCCAAAGCGCTCTCGCTGGAAGAGTCTGGCTAACCGGCCGTTACTCGTTGCTCTTACTGGCACTTTGTTGGTTTCATTAATCGCATCCCGTTCACGCTTCGGCTCGCTCAGCGGTGGCGCGCTGGCGCTAGCACCTCATGGCGCACAAGATCTCTTTGCTCAATTTGCAGAATCGTGGCACGCCGTTGGCATGGGTTCAGCTGCACCAACGCCGCCATGGATTCCACTCCTTGGCCTCTTCTCGTTTGTCACCTTCGGCAGCGTTCCACTTTTTCTGACACTTCTCTTTCTGCTCACTCCACCACTCGCATTCTTTGTTGCCTATCGCGCGGTCAAGCGCACTGGACTTACGCCATTAGTTAGCGTGCTCGGTGGTGTTATCTATGCATTTTCTCCGGTCATCTGGAACAGCATCAATCAAGGGCGGCTTGGAACTATCGCGATTGCACTTTTAGCTCCAACCTTCATCAGTTTTACTCCTATTCGCGCAATCAACGAATCGGCATCATGGCGCAAGATTTATAGTCTGGCGCTACTTTCCACCGTGTTAGCAGCGTTCTGCGCGCCCTTCCTGCTTCTCTACACCCTTGGTTTATTTGGAATTTTGATTACCCGTCTCATATCGCGCAGAGCGCAGGTGTCAGAATCAGGAGTCGTTAAGTTCTTGTTACTCGCAGATCTTGCGGTCGAGAAACGTCTCTTGGCAAGCGCACTTATTCCATGGATTCTTAATGCGCCCTGGTCAGTCTCGCTCTTGGTTCATCCCACTCAAATTCTGCAAGATCCAGGATTTCCACTCTTCAACACCTCAAGTGCGTGGCATATCTTTCTCTTCAATGTCGGTGGAGCAACCGGAGTTCCGTGGTGGGTAATCTCGCCATTCATAATCTTCGCTTTCGTAGTTTTGCTGCACCCACTCACTCGTAACCAAGGGCTACTCGCGTGGGCAATTTTTGCTTGCGCCGTCGCACTCTCCACTACCCACATCTCTGGTCACGGGAGCGTCGGAACTTTTTGGAGTGGTTCATTTATTGTCTGCGTAGAAATTCTTCTGCTCGCACCGGCTTTGAAAATTCTTGCTGATGTGATTCCCAATCTACGTGGCTCTTCGCTCGGTCTCGGACATTTTGTTACAGCACTTTCTCTTCTCATCGCACTGACCTCGGTGGCATTGACTGGAATCTGGTCCATTACTACAGGTTCGCACTCACTTGTCTCGGGAACTAACGCGCAAGTCATGCCGCCTTTTGTTGCATCACTGGCGACCACCAACGCGCGACCTAAGACGCTCGTCATTCGGCAGGATGGCTCCAC
>Ga0304729_1000342_pt1 | contig 34622 bp, 24 predicted proteins | sample C_131016_MF_Meta_FD_190475 | JGI IMG/M metagenome (GOLD analysis project Ga0304729, IMG submission 190475) | Freshwater microbial communities from Lake Croche, Canada to study carbon cycling - C_131016_MF_MetaG (v2) (version 2) | ecosystem: Environmental > Aquatic > Freshwater > Lake | place... | reverse complement strand
CGGCGTCAGCCTGCCTCAGGATCCGGATCTTGTCCTCTGTGCTGTATCTCTTTCCTTTCATGGTCTTTGGGGTTGGTTGTCCCAAAGACTAACACACCACCTGGCTCAAATCCGCGAGGTCACGTCACACTCTCCGCCTGATTTCATAGCAATTCAGCGAAGAAGAATGAGATCTCCCGCTGAGGCGTTGAGGCGGAGAGAGTTGAGAATATTTTGACATGGATTGGTCACGAATACGTAGTGCCGGCAGGGTAGGACAACTCATGAAGCGAAGGGCTCTTGATCTGCCAAGAGTCTTTTTATTTCCTTCTCAGCGCCTCTGCGGGAGAACCCAGTTCCCGGATTCATCTCTCAGCATCGATCTACAGGAGGCATGGTTACAACCATTAGCAAGCGTAGTAGCGAATCATAGGAAGGGTTAGCACATTCAGCCAAAAGATATTCTTAACTGCCTTGAATGAAAGGAAAGATAATCTAAGCAATACACTTATATCTATTAAATCATTTAATCTTTTGTTGCGTCTAGCAAAGCGGGGGGCATGGTTGTTTAAATACAAAAACCCCAAAAATAAAACTAAACCATCTAATACAATGAACCCTTCATTCTCATTCGCCTCTGTAATAGTTGCATCCGTCATATTGCTTTACTCCTCTTGGTGGAGCAGACATCGCAGTCCTACTCCCTCTCCAACCCCTAAGCCAACTGCCACGGTCGCTCCCTCCCCTACCCCCACCCCAACACCAAACCCCTCCATTGTGAATCTAACAGACTATAAGGTGGTCAACGGCACGACGAATTCAGACTGGAAGGCAATGGTCTTGGCGCTTCAGTCCTGCCAGTCCAACAAGGCAACGACCCTGAATATCAAGAGCAATACTTATACCTTTGATGATCCTCAGATCACAAATGGCCCGAAGACACCCAACGGTACCTATGCTCATGTCACCCTGAACAACTTCAATAACCTGACTATCCAAGGCAACGGATCCACACTGAACTGTGCGTATCCGGTGGATGGTTTCGATTTCTTTAACTGTCAGAATATCGTGATGACGAATTTCATCGTGTGTTGGACTTTTGACATTGCTGTTCCAGGAGTTGTGCAGGCAAATAACACCATTCTGGTAAACTCCAACTATCCCATCACTGCGCAGACCCGCGTCTCCGTTGTGGACGAGTATGACACGGCCAATCTCGCATGGAAGATGGGTAGACTCCTTGAAGTAAACGGACCAACTACAACTCTTTCTGCTCCTCAGACGCTTTCTTCACCTTCCTTCGCGGCGTTTCCTGTTGGTGATACCGTCGTCTTGCGCACTCACGTCTACGACGCCACCGGGTTTCAGTTCATGTTCAATAACAACTCGAATCTGACATGGAACAACATCACGGTTGAGAACTGCCCGGGCATGGTCTGGTTCGGTTGGGGTTGCAACGGCGGGTTCACCTGGAACAATTGCGTGATCAAGCGCCGCAACCCGACTCATGATCTTGTGTCAACTGGAGCTGATGGCATTCACCTTGAAGGGACCCTTGGAAATATTTCCATCCGAAATTGCGACTTCAGTTACATGGGTGACGACGGACTGAATCTGTGCACGATTTGGGATTCTGTTAATTCGATGCCCACGACCCAGCAGGCCTTGATCAATTCAAGTGTCACTCAGAGCACCTGGATCACTCCTGGCAATGTGCTCGAGTTCTGCACCCCTTCGACACTAGCTGTCTTGGGACAGGGTACTGTGACCTCTGCCAGCGGTGGGAACGCCAACACGGTGAATTTCACCCAATCCCTTGCCGGTGCGATTCCTCCTGGCACCCTCGTCGGCAATCTTTCGCGCTCCAGCAGTTCCGCACTGATTGCGAACAATTACTTTCACATGCATCGGGGGAGGGCATTTGTGATCCAATGCAGTGATGTGACGATCACGAACAACATTATCGAGAACTTGATCGGGGGGGCCATTAACCTCACCGTAGACTATGGGAACTTCAATGAAGGCCTTGGCTGTCATAATGCTCTGATTCAGAGCAATCTGTGCAATAATTGTAATCAGGGATATTGGGGGGGATTTGCAAACATACCCGGCATTTGTGGTGGGGTGATCAATGTATGGACTGTCACCCCCACCGGTCTGAGCCCTTACCCCGTCCATCAAAAACTCAATATTATCGGAAACACGGTCAGTAACACTCCGGCCTACTCGTTCTTTATCGGTTCTGCCTCCAACGTAATCCTGAGTAACAACGTCATCACGAGTTGTCCTCCCAGTGCCTCGACCGCCATCTATGTCACCCGCTCTACCGCAGTAACCATCGGCGCGAACAGTGCCGTCAATTGCTCTATTCCCGCCGGTCAGGGCATTTTTGTGGATCCCTACACAACTACAAATGTCATAAAAACCAATAACGTGGGTTTTTAAGTCATATCCCAACAATAGCGAAACAAGATGATGTCATGCCGGCACCTGATGCGAATCTCGACATGAAGAGATGAAGGGCCGGCGATGGACAATTAATGGTGATTTCCTGGGGTTGGCGCCTAACGGAGTTAGGCGCTATGCTAGCGAGATCACTCTCGCTCTGGATGGGTTGATAAAAGATCGTCACGAGTTAACAGAAAATCTTGAGATTGAACTCATATCGCCTGTTCCCCCTCATGAAGATGTTCCTTTGGATCGGATCGGATTTCGTTGGGTTAAGGAGTTTAATAAGCCCAGATTGCCTCAATTCTGGGTACAGACTCAGCTCCCCTTTTACATCAATGGGGGCTTGCTGAGCTTCTGCAACCTGGCTCCGGTCATTACTCGCAAGCAGATCGTCTGCATTCACGATCTTCAATCCAAGCTGATGCCAGAAAGCTATGGCCTTGGCAATCGTCTGGCTGATTTGCTGATCCTTCCGCTTCTTGGAAGTAGATGCGCCATGATTACGACTGTGTCCGAGTTTTCCAGACAACAACTTGTGGAATCCGGCATCGCATCACCTTCCAGGATTCATGTGACCTACAATGGAGCAGATCATGCCATGAGATGGTTGCCGGAGAATGGGACTCTCGATCTGGATTCAGTAAGGCCATTCGTTATCTGCCTGGGCCGTCCGCAGAAATACAAAAATACCGATCTCTTTTGGAAGATTGCCGACGACCTTGATGCGATCGGTATCGATATTCTTATGGCCGGTGATATGAAAGAGACAAACCTCGATACGCTTGGAAGTCGCCGCCCCACCAACCTCTGTTTTCTGGGAAGGATTGGAGATGACGAATTTGCCCAAGCTCTAACGAAGGCCGTGTGCTTCCTGCTTCCATCACGGATGGAGGGATTCGGACTTCCTGCTGTCGAGGCTATGGCGCTGGGTTGTCCGGTGGTTGCGTCCACATCACCGTGCCTGCCCGAGGTCTGCGGTGATGCCGCTCTCTATGCCGACCCTGATGATCTGCCGGCCTGGGTGAGCGCAATCGAGCGATTGAAGAACGATCGGAAACTAAGGAGCAGTCTGATTGACGCAGGGCGCTCACGAGCCCGTGACTTTTCATGGCGTTGCATTGCCGAAGATTATCTGCGCCTCATGTTGCGAATCGATGCTGAACCCACTCCCTAAAGTGCCTGTGGTTACAGTCAGATTATTTTGCCAAGACAACCACCAGATTGGGTTCTAACGGCACTCGTCTTCCAAGAAAAGAATAGCAGATAAGCATCTCGATGATTGACCTCATTGAACATGAAAGCCCGCGCCGAAGGTTTTTAATCATGCCGAGAGGTGGAATCAATTTGGCATTGGATGCTCGCTCAAGACGAAAGCCTAACGGTCGGGCCAATTGCATGATGCTGTTTTCACTCAAATAGGATCGGTGAGTTACGTCAGCATTCATAAGCCAAAGACTGAAAGGGCTATTACCATTGGGGAATCTCATTAAAATAAATCCCCCCTCCTTCAAGAGAAGTGATGCATCATTCAGAAAAACGGCTAATTCTTCTGTTGTGAAATGTTCCATTACATCAAAAGCGACCACTAGATCGAACGTCCCGGCTTGATCGGACAAATCACCCAATGCTCCCACTGAAACGTTATGACCTCGGGCTGAAGCCAGTTTGACAAGATCCGGAATGATCTCCAATCCTAGCGCATCAAAACCAGAGCGCCTTGCAAAATCTAAAAATCGTCCTTCACCAAAACCGATCTCGACGACTTTCGCCCCTTTTTTTAAACCAAGCGATGCAATTTCCTCAGAGAACAAAGGATCGTGAGTTGAGTCAGGCGCCTCCCCCCAACTCTTATGATCCTGGTAGCCTTGATAGGGATCGGTTCGTGAATATGATTTGGTTGTCATGACTTATACTGGATATTTCATTCCTCAGAATCAGTTTTTGGCGTTGGGGTCTGAGGTTTTCTAAAGCCGGATAGGGCACTCTGGAGTTTGAGTAAGATTCTTTTAGGTTTTTGCCCGATCAGTGCCTTTGTGTGATCCCTGAATGCGGTTTTTAACTCGGCCTTGCTGTTCATGATGGAAACATCCATGCGCAACTTCGGCACCAAGCCAAGCCGTGATGTATAAATCCCCTGTTCCAACGATGAAAATCCATCGGAATCAAATGTGAGCCCCATCTTCATGGCGATTTCTATTGCATTCAGAAATAAAACACTGGTTGCGGCATAATCATGAAAGATAGGACTCCTACAATTCAGCCAGTTATAAAGATGGTGGTCATCCCATAGTAGCATGCTGGAGGCGATGTCTTCCCCTGCACAGTTGACAGCCGTGACGATGACTGACTGCTTGCGCGCGTGGCATACTTCCCAAACCCTCCGCACAGCCTCGTAGTCGATCACTTCCTTAAGGGACTTACTTTTGCAGAAACTCACGTAAAGCCGCATATATCTCTCGATGTCTTCATTTGGCTCTATTGCCATCCGCTTTTGCCCTTTTCTTATATTAGCTCTAAACTTTTCCGTCATCATGCTCAACGGATCAAGTTTACAAGACGCCTCTCTCTGGAAGGTGTAATTTGGACTTAAGGAATACCCGGCTAATAAAAAAGAAGAATCCAGTCCTGAATCGGGTGGGAGGGTATAATTAAAACAGTCACCTTCGGGCATCTCTTCCCTGAGGCCTGAAAGCGCCCTGATAATGTGAGAATGAGCTTGTTTCGGCTCTGTTGAGTGGAATGTGATCCCAGGCCTCATGATACGTGCAAGGTAGGGCATCCCGATGATGTTTAATCCAGCAACCCTGCGGTTTGATACAATCATATGGGCGGTGAATTTTCCATCTTCGGAGAATTCCACCCGCTCCCAGTTTCCGCCAGTCGAAGCTTCATACCACCATTCTTGTTCAAAAATAGTCGGGGGGGCGCTCATGCTTGATTCCAGATATTCACTTGCCGTGGTCTCAGAGTTCATTTTTATACATTCTAGGGTAATTTCCAAAGAGTTAATTGATTACTCCAGCAAGTCCGATCACTAGGGCCAAACAAACCGATTGCCTGTACTTGGAGGCGCGTTTAAGTGCAGCCAATAGGATTAAAATGAAAGAGGGAATCATTGCTTTATAATAGCTCATTTCGGGAATGAATTATGCCAGTTATTAACTCAGGTTATTCGGTGACATTAGGCGAGGCGGCACCCTTTGAACCACGTGTGCGATTTTTAATATTTAGTAATAACTTCTTCGGTTTCGGTCCGATCATCGTGTAAAAGTGATTTCTAAGAGCTGTTTTTAAACGGGCCTTGCTATTAGTGAGCGAAACTTCAATGCGCAACTTCGGCAACATGCCAAAGCGGGAATTATAGATGCCCTGCTCCCGGGTTGCAAAGCCGTCTGCATCGAATGTAAGTCCCTTTTCCATGGCGAGTTCAATGGCTTTCGCTATGATCAGACTGCTTGCGGTCGAATCATTGAGCGCAAGACTCCGACAATTAAGCCAGTAATAAAGACGTCGATCATCCCAAAACAGTATTGCTGCCGCTATGTCCTCTCCCGCACCGTTTACTGCCGTCAGGATAGCTGACCGCTTTCGGATGTGACAGGCTTCCCAAATCCTCCGAATGGCGTCGTAGTCGATTACCTCCTTCAGGGATTTGCTTTTACAGAAACTCATGTAAAGCCGCAAGTATCTCTCAATATCAAGATTGACATCCACTATTATGCGCTTATTTCCATTTTTAATATGAGATCTTAGTTTTGGGTCCATCAGACTCATTGGGTCAAACTTACTGCTGGGGGGTATTTGGAATGTGTAATTGGCCTTTAAAGAATACCCCGCCAGGAGAAAGGAAGAGTCCATACCGGAATCTGGTGGAAGGGTATAATGAAACTGGTCACATTGTGGCATTGCTTCCTTAAGCCCGTAAAGAGCCCTAATAACGTGTGTGTGAGCCTGATTCGGCTTAATGGATTGGAAGGAGATCACAGGCCTCATCGTGTGGGCGAGAGGAGGCATCCCGACGATGCTTAAACCATTTGTGCTTTTTTTATAGACGATCAATCTGACGGTAAAACTTCCTGCTTCAGAAAATTCCACCTGCTCCCATTTTCCGTCTGTTGCAGCGTCATACCACCACTCGTGTTCAAAAATGCATGGTCCTTCAGCAGGACTGATTTCAGTATGTTCGACTTGCAGGGTCTCTTGGTTCATTTTTTTACTTGAAGTAGATTTATTGTTCGTAAGGCTATAATGTTATAAAGTCCAATAACATTATCTAAATAAAACGCTTATCTGTCATCGGATAGGTAGTTTGGATTTTTTCAAAAACAATCGCCGTGAAAGTCGGTGTCCAAGATTATTAAAAGGAATTTCCACTAACCGCTCGCAGATAGCAGCCAAAGGAATTGTGAGAGCCAGGGAAATTAAGAAGATCAAAAGGAATGGTATAATGTGATGTCGGTAAGAGATAAGATTCGGAAAGAATGTTGATGTTAAAGATACAGTAGCAAGAAGAACTGGCATATGTATCAGGTATAAGCTAAAAGAGATCTTACCGAGAAACAGCAAGGGATAACTTAACAGAAATTTCAAGATGATTGCGCTATTGCACGGTACGAGTACCCCAAGAAAGCCAGCCAGAACAATGGAACCACCAACAGAACTTTCATGTACGGCGCACACAATCGCCATAACCATAAGAAGGGCCAAGAAAATCCATGTTGCAGAGTTTCCTAAGATACTAAATGAGTTCTTGAAGATATAGATAAGGTAGCCAAGATAAAATGGTAGCAAAAAAGCGGGAACTCCAGATACAGACTCCTCTCGCTTGAGGTAAAGGACATATAAAAGTAAAATAGCGAAAGTATAGATTAATGGGGTCGTTAGGATTTTATATTTTAAAACGCCCAAAACAATAAATGGTAGAAATAAAGAACAAAATAGTTCGACTCTGATTGTCCAGAGAGCGATGTTTAGGTCCGTATTTCTTAATGCGAAAGAATAAAGATATTCTGGTAGCGTCCTAATGGATTGGGCGTCTGTAATCTTATTTGCAATCCAATCCGTACAGCCTTCCGCGGGTGAAGCATAAAGATATTTTGCGAAAAAGATGCACAGAATAAGTGATAAAATAACCGCAGGATAGAGTCGGAAGATTCTTTTTAGTGAGTAGGCTAGTATGTTTGAATGATCCAATGCAGATGCCTTAAAGAGCGATCCACTGAGTACGAATCCGCTCAGTATAAAGAAGAAGAGAACTGGCAATCTCCCGAAAAATAGATTTAAGAAACTATTGTTATAAAAAACTAGTAATGAATGATCAAACGCCACCAATAAGGAAGCGATTCCCCGAAGTGAATCAAGATGATGGACCCTGTTTGATTCCATGATCTCTCTCAGTTGATAAAGCTCACTCGATTCCTATTTTGCTTAAGGGGAAGATGACTCACTTCTCTTGCTTGTATCCCGGGTTTTACTAAAAAGGGGACAGCTACATATTTTTTCACTTGCATGTTATATTTTTTACTGAAACCAGGTTTCAACATCACGTGACATTCCTTATTATATAGATTAAAAAGATGAAGCCAGAATGTGTCGAAACCAACATAGAATATTACATTACTGCACGCTGCAATTGTGAAAGCATCTCTTATGTTTGTTTTCCCTCGGAGATCTATAATTGGCATTATAAAATCCTCTTTGTTTTTTAACTTTATGACATCGAAAATATTATTATATATGTCTTTCTCTTTATCTTTTTTTGTACCTGTATAAATAATTGCTGATATGGGAACTGTCGTTGACATGGGATATTCCAGTGCTCTTTCATTGTTTGCTTTGACTAATTCTATTGTGTCAGATGCTAGTTTTTCCCGATTTTTGATGATGCTACTTATTTTCATAGTAAATTTTTGAGAATCAATATAGTCGTTAAAAACGATATAATTATTCCGAAAATCCAGAATTTCCGTATTCGGATTGCTTTCGTTAGTCTTTTTGATGAAATTCAGAACTTCCTCTTTGCTGAATCCAATCTCTTGAGGCTTTGCTTCCGAGGCCCTGTTCAACCCATGAAAATGAGACTTGCTGACTTGTAGGATGTCCGAAAACCTCTGATCCGCTGATTGAATTTTGTCCCGGTTCTCGCTGCAAAACCGTGTAATTCCCTTTATAACATGGTTGATGAGGGGTTCCTTGATGTTTGTATAGTTAAAGTTAATGAATAATATGCTATTTGTTATTTTATTTAACAAAAAGGCCATTGCCGTCGAGGTGACTATAATGTCATCACAGACGATCTCTTCCTTCTGAATAATCTCGTAGCCAAGTTGTTTGAAATAGAACTCAATCTGTTCATTGCAGCAGATTTTAACGTAATACTTATTCTCCAACTGATTGGACTGAAATAATCTTATGATTGGTTCAAACCATAATGTGTCCCCAAAATGAATAAGCTTGGCGTTGTCCAAGTAAAAAACCACTCTTGTTTTTTCTTGAATCTTAGAAACGCAAGCCAGTGGTGTTTTAAACTCCTCTGAATGTTTCCCTGTTTTATAAAAACAAGGATAGATTTTGTGAAACCATATAAAGACTCTATTGTAGATCTTCTCGCATAAAGTAGACATTAGCATTTTCATTATTTGCTGGGAATTGGATGTATTTCTCTTTCTTTCAGCTGAAAGTGGAGCGCTCTTTACAGAGCGAGATTATTTTTTCGATTTGATGGTCCTGCTTGAACATTTCACACACTTTATCCCTCTGACGACTCAAAGTCCCAGGGGCTTGTTTTCCCCAGTGCGTGAGTGCCGCTTTCAGTGATTCTTTGAAATTCTCCGGCGATCTCGGATGCTCAACCCAGGCAACTTCATCGAAGTCGCTACTTTTAAGGCAACGGAATCCCTGCGCGTCGCTCAATATCACCGGTAGTCCGCAGCTCATCGCTTCCAGCATGGCGAGTGATAGTCCTTCGTAGAGGCTTGTCATTACGAATCCGTCCGCAGCCTGCAGGAGGATCGACGGATCGATAAGGCGGTTGTATGCGTGGCATCGCGCAGCGGATTTAGGAGAGAGTGTTGATCGCAGATTTGTTGATCCGGCCCCGGCGTGCGCAAAGCACCAATCTTCAGTCGACAGCAGCTCATCCAGCACTTCATACAGGGGGCGATAATTTTTCTGCGTAGAGTCCCGTCCGACGGTTGCAAGTATCTTCTCCCGCTGGGGAAGTTTGAGCTGGTGTCTGGCCTGGGCTTTTTTATCCTCGTCTGCAGGTGCAAACCGATTCGTGTCTACTCCGTTGTGTATGAGGTGAAGGCTTTTTGGATCAAGTCGGAGAACGTCCACTGCATAATCACGCTCATCCTCGGAGCAGTTTATCGTCGAGCAGTGCAAGCCAAGAGCAGTTTCAACCGCATTGTAAAACTTTTCTCTGATGGTAAGTGATCCGCCCATCCCATAGTACGATTGAGGCGCGTAGACAACCGGTGGACAACGAGTCAATAGTCGCAGTATCCTGACGAGCGCCCCCGCTTTCGAGCTCATGGCAAAAACAAGGTGATGGCACCGCTCCCTCACAAGCAGGTTAAGTTGCCATAGTGCCCTTAGATCACCCGCACAAGGCTTGTTTCCCACCCTGAGGTCAACCGTCCTGCCTCCGTTTTTTTTGATTTTCTCAACCAAGGTTAAAAGATTTTCTCCGGATCTCTGACTGGAGTACGCTAAGTCAATACGGATCTCCGGGTGACTGCTATGAATCTGCTTGATGATCGAATCAACAATGGAAAAAACCCCATCCACTCCTGGTTCACTCACAATCAGCAGGTTCAGTTTATTCACTGGTAATAATCTAGCCCAAAGAGATTACTGTTGGGCAGATGTGGTTTGGCTTAACGATTGCTAGTTAAATGGCTTAGTGAACTCTTGCGGAGAGAACAATCAACACCCAGCCACAGGATGATGAGAAGCGCCAGATCTACCCATGTGGAAAAAAAGCCACCGGTATCGGCAAGACACGTGCACATCATCGTGAGAAGAATGAGTTTCAGATTGTAGTGCAAACAGGGCGGACGTTTTTTCGATGCCTGATGGAGGGCCCTCAGAAGGGTCCCAAAGATAATGCCGAGAATGGATCCTAACATTATTACTCCGGCCAAACCGAAATTTAGGAAAGACTCTCCAAAGGTGGTCACTCGCAGTCCGTAGTGATTAGTATTTTCCCATCCGACAATACGGATACAGGTGCGGCCGAGATGCCACTCTTTTTTTTGAGGAAACAAGCCGCTAGGAAGCATTGAAGTCAGCGCGCCAAGGTACGTGGTTCCCATGAGGGGTTCGAAATCCCACTGACTGAGAACCCAAGAGGCGTCCCGCACTTCGATCAGATTGTCACCAGTGTACGCAGCCTCGATGCTTTTCATGAACCCTCCATTCTTCAATGCATCACGGTCGGTCCTGTAGAGTCCCGATAATCCTGAAAACAGAGTGAATAACAGGATGATCCCCGCGAAGAGTGCAACCAGAACGGGACGGGGAAATCGCCGCTCCAGAGTAAAGAGCGTTATGGTGACGAAAATCGCTATTGCCAGAGGACCACGGTTCCCGCTCAACAACTGGGTGATGAATACAAGGCCTGCGATCATTCCATCGATTCCCAGTAAGTGCATGGGCTTCCTCGTGTAGAGGATCATGAGGCCGGCTGCCACATATGGCATCAGTGAGTATCCCAGATTGTAAAACGCTCTCAATGAATCCGTTTCATAAAGAACCATTCGTGCATCCAGATTGTTTACGAAAAAGGGGATGCTGTGAGTGGAGACCATCGGGGCCGCAAGCAGGCAGACCGTCACGAGTCCCAATGTGCGTAAAATCCATTTTATCCGTTGGTCATACTCCTCCGGAGGTGCTCTCAGGGGCTCTATTTTAAGACCTGTGGCGGTGCAGATGTAATAAGTCGATCCAAGAACGATGAAGAGCACCAATGTTCCCACAGCATTGATGAGGATGACTAATGGGGCATCCCTTATGATTCCGTAACCCAGGGAAGGTCCATTAATCCAAGCGGTTGTGCCAATGTAAAAGAAACCGATGCTATCCATTGCAAACAGCACACAAAAAAAAGCGAAGGTATCTAAAACCCCACTGATGCTAACCCAAATAATTGGGATCAGAATCAGCAATGCAGGTAGAGCCGTTGCTATAATCAATGTTTCTGATGTGGTCAGATTGCCTGCGACACTCTCCATCAGTCGAGGATCACTGAGCCCGCTCCAAAGACCGATAGGAATGCCGACTGCAACAACAACCGAACAAACAAGTAATGTGGCCCAGGCTCGTATTCGATTTGGTGCCCCAAACCATTTCAGATTCTTTTTTTGATCATTAGATAATAGCATACATAATAGTCTTATTCCAGAAGCATGCATTATTGAATATATTCCCCGCTTTGATTAACTGATTATTATTTGATTGTAGAATATTTCGATTGTGATCATACACTATCCCGCAATTGCATCCCAGAATACTCTCCTAAGAATTGATATGTTGCTTTTCATAAACTGATATCTAACACATTACTAGATTATCTCACATTAGTTATAATGCTTATTAATAACTAGTGAATTGGCTTAGATAGCGCTTAGTGGTTCTTATTTATCATCTCGCTGAAGTATCAACCGAATACTCCAAGGAAGCATTACTCGAATTGAAATGAACCGCTAGGTGATGCTAGGCAGGATAGTGAGGAATGGGATAGAGTCAGAGGCATCAGAGGATGAATAAACAGCTGATTCTTTCTGTGAGCGAATATGCTCGGAAGATTGAGACTAGGAGGGAGGGCTCCAAACCGGCATAGAGAGGAAGTGCTTGAGGAATCTTTTCCTTGCGCAGTGATACAGGCTCTCCGATGAAGCTCTTGATAAAGGAAGGAACCCTGTGGATGTCACCACCCTCAATCTTCCCTTCTCAACAAAGAATGCGGAGGGCATAAGAGATCGGAAGATGCATCAGACCCGCAAGGGGAATCAGTGGTACTTCGGCATGAAGGCCATATTGGAGCGAGCACAGAGTCTGGGTTGGTGCAGAGCCTTGTGCTCGACTTCACAGTCGATTTGCCTTGGCCAAGCGAGTCATTGCGGGACGCACACTCCACAAAAGGCCCAAAAGCCATAAAATCGAGGGAAAACATCCCCTCATGGAGGCAACGGACCCCATCGTTTTGGTCCCATCATCTCACCAATTTCCCACTCCAAGCTTCATCATGGTTGTAGAATAATTAAAAAAACCACCCAAATCCCTTCATCCTTCTCAAAATCAAACCTGTCTTGGAAAATTCGCTTAATCAGAAGTTCCGCAAGCAAAATGCGCAGGGTCTGCCATGGGTTCGCATTCCTTTGTCCTCTCCCCCTCCTCCAGCGGGATCCATCGCCCAGAATATTGAGTGGTATTTTCTAAGCATAAGTACAGGAAGTCAGGGTTAAGGCTTGAGGTGTATCTTATCCGGATGGAGTTCAACCCCTCATTCCCAGTAAAATGCGCGATTGGTAAAAATGCCTACGACGATGAACTTCTGAAAAATCTTTTTTGGCAAATTCTGAATTTCGGATCCAAGGGGGGATTCTTGATCTTACTGACACCGATGATGATTTTAAAATGGGGCAAGGAGGGTTTTGGTCTCTTCGCCCTAGCCAGTTCGCTGCTTGTCTCGATGGCCCTACTGGACGGAGGAGTGAGGACCCTCACCCGCATCCAAATCGCCAGCGCCTTGAAGCACGGCGACGAAGAGGGGTGGCATCGCGTTTATGCGGAGGGATTACTGACATTCTCCTCTGTTTGTCTGATTGTGACCCTGCTTAGCTTCGTAGTTGCTCAGTCAGGGTGGATGACCAGAATTCTTCATCTCCCCCCGGGAGGTTCCGCCGTGCTGGTGCTGACAATTGCCTGCACTTCGGTCTTCATGACGACCACGCTCGGACTCGAACCTATCGCGGCAAGCGGAAATCTCTCTTCCGTAAAGGAGGCCAATACCTATGGCGCATTGGCAGCCATTCCGATCTGCGCAGCTCTAGTACTCTGCGGAGCCTCGATTGGCATGGTTATCGTAGCCTACTCAGTATCGTTGACAGTGCCCAATCTCGTTGTGGCCTGGCAAAAAGAACTCTTTGCCCTGAAGCCTTGGAAATTCATCAGGCACTTCGGTCCCCGCATTGCCTGGAATACGCTCCGTTCAGGCTCTTGGTATTATCTCGTGACCATTTCCATGGTCCTTAAATCGCATGCGTTGACATTCGTGATCTCGGCAATGGCGGGACCCGTTGAGGCGGGCATGTTCTATGTGCTCCTTCGGCTGTCTGAAATGGTGAGCAACGTTGCGGCAACTTCGTGCGAGACTTCCACGGCCGCCCTGACCTTGGCAGTTGACACAAAGGAACGTCAGCAGCTTTTTCGCCAAAGCTGGCTGCATGTCGCTCTCTTCAGCGCAATTGGAGTGCTGATGTTTGTCCTATTGCTAGACGATTTGCTGTCCTTCTGGCTGAAGGGGAAATATTCCGCATCGCCTTTGCTCGGGCTCTCCCTGGGATGCTTCGGGATCAGCGGAGCTCTCTGCGGCGTCGTCACGTGCGCGGCTGCCGGCCTTAACATTGCGAGATCGGGTGCAATAGCCGGATTTTCCGAAGAATTGTTGGGAGCCGTGGGCGCCACCGCAGGATTTTATTATGCAGGACTCCCGGGACTTTTTTTTGGCGGGAGTCTGGGTGTTTTCTGCCTCTTGCCCCTCTCTAATACCATTGCTGAAAAATGCGGATGGAGTTCAGCTGCGGAATGGATCTTCATGCTGAGGCCGCTCATGCCGGGAATCTTTCTTGCAGGAATAATCATGAAAGCTTCTTCCTGGAGCAGTTCACCGATGGTCTGGCTATTGTCACTCGTTCTTTGCGCTGGAATTGCCTTTTGGCAACTTAGGGAAATGCAATCCTCGGAGAAGAATGACACCGGACGCCTTTGAACCCGAAATCCGAAGATGAAAGTGATGAAACCTGCTAAAGTGATGGCAGGTTAGAGTGCCGAAGGCCGCCCGAGTACAGCGAGTGGCTGGTCTCATGGGAATGGAGCAAGTCAATTGTCGCAAGAAATTGGCCGATAGGAGTTGCGGAGATTCCGAGGGCATATCAATTAATACAGGCGAGGATCGACACCCCAAGCCCTTGGGAAAGGGCTGGTGAGCCTGCACGAAGTGTAGTCCCCCAGGAGGGCAAGACAAGCGAACATCAAGTGATGGGAGTGACGCTATAGGCTGCGAAACAGTCCAAAGGACGAAGGCCTCGGGAGATGCTGAGTCAATGCGAACGAGGCAATACTTCTTTGCGTTTAGTAAATTGTGTCACATCGCTCTGCTCAACATTGGAGTTCGGATTGAAGTGCTAGGAGGCATGCTTCCCAGGCGCGGAGGTGATTACCGCACCGGCGATGCGGTATCTGTTGGCACGTGCGGTTGATATCGCACGGATCATCGCGCTCATTCTGGTACTCTCATATTTTGCAGTCAGGACAAGCGGGGCATGAGGTGGAAGAAACTGATGAAGTGACTGGTTGGCAACAAAACAAGGGGCATCAATGAAAATGCAATCCCAGGCAGTTAATAAGTTTTCCCAGTCGATGGTAATTGGCCGCCGGTGAATTTCACCGGAAAGATTCTTGCCGGATCCCTCCATTGTGAAGAGCGCCAGATTTCTATTTGACGAGTAACTGAGGATTTCTGAAAGAGGGATGCCGGATAGCAGCATCTGCAATGAGTTTTTTCTAAGATCGATGCGGAGAGCATTCGCTGTCTCGGAACCATCGGGGTGCAGATCGATGAGAAGGGTCCTCTTCCCCCCATCCGCCATCATTCCAGCCAGATCGGCGACATACCCCATGGAGCGTTTGCCGGAATCGACGGAGGCGAAACCGATAATCCTGCATTGTTGCGATTGGGTTCCGGAAAGAAGTCGGTTGCACAATTCCGACAATCTCAGCCAATAAAGGCTTCCAGCCCCATTTCCTTGGACGGCGGATGCTGAAAGAAAGGGGGGCTTCCGCCTCGGGAGGATAGCCAGGCAGGGAATCGAGAGTTGAGTCTCGATCTGGGCGGGCAAAACGATGCCACTGTCGAAAAACAAGCGTGAACCGGCAAGGAGAAGCCCCATCACGGAACCCAGAAAACCACCGGCCATCAGGTGGAGTAGCATCACGGGGTGCGAGGGCTTGAGGGGAGGTCTCGCCCGATCAACCACAACAATCATATTGGCGTCTCCCACCTCGCCCTTGGATCTGATTTCAGAAGTCCGTTTTTCCATCTCCGCCGGATTTCCGAATGTCTGGGAAAGCCGGGTCGCATCCTGCTGTGACTGATCGTACCTCTCCGCAAGACTGAGTTTGTTTGCCAGCAGGTCCTGTTCCTGAGCCTTCCGGATATTGTAATCGTAGCGAAGGGAGGAGGCCAGTTTTTCGGAATACTCGGCAAGTTGGAGGCGGAGGGATTTTAATTCGGAAGCCTTCGCATCGATTCTCTGTCCACGAGTGACGGTGGCGGCAAGGGCCTTGTATTCCGATTCGACCAGAAACAACTGGGTCTTCAGGTTGCCGAGGGTCGCATCTTGGGCAAAAGCGGGATAGGAGGCCAGAGGAAGTCCGTGCTTCAGATAGTTATCCAGTTCGGTATTTTCACGCTCCAACTTGATCCGCTGAGCGGTCACCTCCGCAATCTGTGCAAGCAATCCATCTGCCTGTGACTTTGAGAATGCCGCAGTCGACTCGGCGACCTTGATCTGCCCGCCGACGAGATTGTACAGACGGAGTTGATCGAGGATGGCGTTGACCACATTGACCGCAAAGGTTGTGCTGGTGGAGTCTGCTGAGATCGACCCCAGGCGACTGTTCTTGACAGCAGAGACCTCTACATTGGCCCCGGGAAGAGTCCCTTCGCCATTCTTTACGGGCGGATCAATTCCGAGAAAGGCGATGCGGTTGATTGGTACGCCCAACTGCTTCGCCACAGCGCTGCGCATGTCGGCATTGGCAATGCTCAGGATTAGTGACTGTAAAAGTGTCCGTTCCATCTCGGGATCTGAAGTACGCTGGGCTTGAACAAAGGGGAGGTCGTTCACTAGGAATGTTCCGATGACCTTGTATTCACGCGGAACGGACCGATAGAAGAGGAACGAAAGACTCAACCCCGCCAGAATACAGAAGGATACAGTCAGGATTCCCGATAAATGGATCCTGATCATGTCTTGGATCGTAAGTTGATAGCGCCCCACCCAGTGCGTATCGCGCCTTTCCAGACTTTCGTGACCCTTATCCCTTACAGGTAGAGTCCTGACGGGTTTCAAATCCGTCACCCCGACCCTATAGCTTGCGTCTGGATCTGGCTCCCCCTCGATTTCCCATGATGTGTTTTTATTCATAATTTTGCTTTAAGAGTTGTATTCTGGCCTCCTAGAGAAAGTTCTTGGGGACCGTGATCACGTCACCGGGGCAGAGTAAGATGTTCTGATCCAGGTGACGCCCCCTCATGAGTTGACGCAGGTCAAGTTCGTAGACATCTGTGGTACCGGCATTCTCTCGCACAAGCCTGACCCTCCGGGCATTGGCGAGCGGGGTGAATCCGTTAGCGGCGGCGATTGCATCCATGACCCGCATCGGTCCGTCGGGAAGTTCTGTATGAATCTGATGGAAAACCTCTCCCAGCACGGTGATCCTGTTCGGACGGAACTCCAGAATCTCAATCCTCTCGGCACTCGGATAGGAACTGGAGACCATCGCCCTGAAATCCACCACTGAAATTCCCTTTACCCTGCGACTGCCCGAGGGGAGATCAATGGAGCCGTCCTGCTGAACCGTCAATTCCCGGACGCTTCCATCTCTTGCAATGATGCGAACACTGTCAAGGGGCGCCATCACATAGGGAATGGCGGCATTGTTTTTCGGGGTGGAGGATCCCTGATTGTCATTACAGCAACCAGACGTGCCGAGTATCATGACCAAACTCGGGATTAAGGAAGCACAGAGGCCCCTGATTGAACTTGTGAAGTGATGGGTGTTTTTCATTGTTCTGCAGTTTTTGTTTTTTTTATGGGGTTAGAATTTGAAATTGCATCCGATCGTGAGGCGCAGATCGGTTACGGGACTTCCCGATCCTTGTATGTTTGATGACGAGATGTAGCCCCCCCTGAGGAAAATCTTGGAGTCCGTCGGGTAGTAAGATCCCGGTAGCGCGTAGGCGACTTCCATCTCAGGCCTAACCTCGAAGGTGCTTACTCCGGAGGTTTCATATTGCTGGAATGAGGAACCAAAGTAAGTGCTCACGTACCATCGCTCCCCGAGATTGAGTTCAGCCTTCAACTGCCCACCAGTGGAGACATAATTATTATTCGCTCCCTGCTCGCTGAATCCGTAATCACGATCATATCTCAGCGTGAGGCGCAGGCGTGAACTCCAATCATAGCTTGTCCATCCGTTGAACCTTAGGCCGGAAAAATTGGCGCGGCCGGGAACATTCCCCTGCAGAAAGAGCGAGTCGTATCCGATCCTCAGCTCCGTATAGACCTTGGGATTTGGCCTGCCGTAAAATCCGGGTCCATAGATGAACTCCGAACCTTGGGAGCCTTGGGCCGGTGTCGTGTAACGGTATTCGCCCCATGCCGTGGCGGTCATGGTGGATGAGAGCTTCCATGTCAGTTCCTGCCGTGTTTTTTCAGCGATGAGATTGATGAAGCCCGAGGTCGGATGGATGAGTTGATTGTAATCAAATGTCTGGTTGCAACCCAGTTGCGCCGTGAACTGGTACTGACCGACAATGCCCGCATCGGTCGTAAGACGACGGGTTCGGCTTACCAATTGATCCTCCAGCGGACTACTCCCGGTAATGTCACTGTAGCTGAACACGGGACGCCAGATCGCTCCCATGCGACCGATTCTTCCTGCAAGTTCCACCGACTGGTTGAACGCCGAAAGCTCCGGATGTCCGTAAAAAAGATCGGCCCAGGCCTCGTAACGACCCGTGAGAGCAAGGATCGTGTCATTAATATGCGAATCAGGCGCTCCAAGTTGAAAATCTGCACCGCATCCCGGAGAGACTGAGAACGCAGCGATGGGATTGGTGGAAGTCTGATTCACATTCGATTCGTAATGCTGGGAGACTCCAAACCAGGGATAAAACTCGAATGCCCCGTTTCGGTAGACGCGCGAGCGAAGTCCAAACTGCGGCTCATAAACGATGACGGGAATAGATGGAACCGGCATATCAACCTGTTGGGACCGACTCCGGTAGGGATGAATCGCCATGATGTTCTGCAGGTCTTGAAGTTGCTGTAACGGCGCGCTTTCTCCAGTCACGGTACCGTTCTGAAACGAATCAGCGAAAAAAGAGGACTCTAAACTGCCTGCCAGTAACTCATCGGGAGAAATGACCTCACGAGAAGTGCCAAATGCCCCGTCGGATTCCCATCTTGAGAGACCGGAGCCAGCTTTTAGTGAGGAGATCAGCAATAAAAACAATCCGCTTCTCAGAAAAAACCCCGCTTTTTTACTCATCTCCCTGGGTGCTCCCTGGCTATGAAATAACAATTCAAGGATCTTCTGATTCAATTTGTAAAATGCCTTTGTCATCTGAGGTCAGGAGGCTCCCTCAGTAGGCGTTTTTCGGTGGTAAAAGAGTCTTGAGAAGAATCTCGAAATCGAGCATCAGGCTCCAGTTCTCAATGTAATAGAGGTCATATTTCACCCGTTCCTCAAGAGATGTATTTCCCCTCAAGCCATGGATACATGCCCAACCGGTGACCCCAGGTTTGCAAAGGTTGCGCAGGTTGTAATAGTGAACTGAATGGCGAAACTTCTCGATGAGTTCTGGGCGCTCGGGACGGGGACCGACCAGACTCATTTCTCCGACAAGGACGTTCCAGAACTGGGGAAGTTCGTCCAGATTCCACTTTCGGATGAATGACCCGATCAAGAGTCGCCTTGGATCGTTTTCAACCGTCCAGACCACCCCTGTCGACTTCTCAGCATCGGGGTGCATCGACCTCAACTTGATGATCTCAAAAGGCTTCCCCCGTTGTCCTGAGCGAACCTGCCTGTAGAATACGGGTCCGGGCGATTCCAAGTATATCAAGATCATAAGGATCAGAATAATAGGCGTTGAGAGCAATATGCCGAAAAGCGAACCCACAATATCCACGAGACGCTTCAAGATGCGGTTCGTTACGGCGTCGATGCCAAGGTCGTAAATCACCAGCAAGGGAATCCCCCCCACCCTTCGTATTCCATAACGGTTTCCCCAGACCTTCGACGTCCAGGGTATCATCATCAGTCTGACGGCGGAGTCCGCGCAGATTTCTGTTATTCTCTCCAAGCCTTCCTCGGGAATCCCCCTTTGATCCAAAAGCAGAATGCTGATTCTATAATCAAGAACTGTTTCCCGGAGAGAATTGACCTCACCAAGACATTCATACCCGGATTCAAAGGGGGGTGGTATTGTCTGCCATCCTTCGTCACTAATGAATCCTGAGACACTAACTTTTGAAAGCATATCGTTTGAAAGCGAGCAAATCACCCTTTGCATGGACTCACTCCAACCGATAAACGCTACCCGTTCGCGCCTTGTTTTTCTGAAATAATGAATCTCGCTGAAGCGAATGATGAGTCGGCCCAGCGCGGACATCAAAAAACAAAAGCTACAATAGAGGAGAATAAAGGTGTAATATCCACTTTTCTCAAAAGGGTTTAGAATCGAGCAAAATAATATTAATATTATAGCGCAGAGTGTAAGTGCAATAATCAAGCGGATGAGCATTACCTTCCACTTAAGAAAAGCAGGCCATCGGTAAAGCCCTGTGATATAAAACAAACAAATGGTCAGACCTCCGATAAAGAAAGAGTTAATCCAGGGAATATCTTCCTGGTTTACTCCCGAATTCCCATCGACAATCCAGGAGTTAAGAAATATCGCTGATAATGAAATGATGACGGCCATCACATCGATTAAATGCATCAGAACCTGCCATCCCAATGGAGATCGGTTTTTGTTATACATGTTGTTCTCCTAAACTCGTTTTTCTATGTTTTTCTCAGCCTCATTGACAACTTGGTTTCCTACTTTTAAGAATACTCGCAATTGAGGTGGCGGGACTTTACTTTTCAAAACACGAAAAGATTACCATCAGAAAGTCTCTTCTGAGAATATGTACTACCGCTTAGTTTGACCTAAGCATTTTGCTTATGGAACCGCTGAATAAAGTGATTGTTGGTTTTATTCACGGAGCATCATAGACCTTAATATATACGGCGTTACACTGTTGGTCTCCTGCAGATCAGGTCACATCACTGTCGAGGATTAAGAAAACTGAAAGCCCAGATCCGGCAACGCAATCTTAACCAGGAGGCTGAGCAGCAGGCGCCATCCAGTAATTCTAAGACTCAGCACCCGTTATCAAGACAAGAATAACCAAGCGGCCTCCAGTGGCATTTTCGATGATAGAAGCGAAGAATGAGACTCACACATATCAGAATCAGCAACAGCGCATCCTGCCGGAGTGCGAGACTTTGCTAGCAAAGAAGAAGTAGTTAAAACCATTAAATGCACTAGGGGGATTTCATAGGGCGAGATAGCACATTTAGCCAATATTCAGGAGTCTTTTGGCGAGTTTAGGTTGGAGTGGTTATGAAAACAACCAACACGACAAGTAAACAAATTAACCAAGCGGGGAGAAAGCTGCCCAAGTCATACTTCCTTCCGCTATGGAGCATAGGAAGTCTCTGCGCGATGATCCTGGGAGTTCTCTCTGCAACAAACGCTCAAGCACAATTCAGCCTAGGGGGAGCCACCAACTATGATGTGCTCCTGTCAGGGAACGGCGGTAGTGTGAAAATTGTCAATTCCACCAATAACGGGAACATCGGGATCGGATCACATGGAGCTAGACTTGTAGCAAGCAATTCCCTTGAGCACGGGAATGTGGATTTCGCTTCTACTGCCATTGTAACGGGGACTGGGAGGAAGATCACAGGAACGACTTCCAGCAACATTGCCGCCGTGAACGCAGACTACGCCTACTTGACGACTCTCTCCGCAACACTGGGCGCTATAACGGGAAACTCACTCACTATCAATAATACGGGAACAACACAGATAATCCTCGCATCAAGCGGCCTGCTGAGCGGGGGAAACAGATTCTTCAATGTCTCCACCAACTTTAATTTCAATGGCAATTCAGTCCTGACCCTGGACGGTCAGGGTTTGGGTCAATCCATTGTTCTGAACTTTGTTGGATTTGGCACGGATTCCGGTTGGGGCCTCGGAAACGGCAGGATTGTACTGAAGGGTGGTTTGACCCCCGACCAGGTTCTCTGGAATACCGTCGGATGCTGTGTGCCAATAGAACTCAGTTCCTCCCTTTCAGGAAACAGCTTCTCGGGTGTTTTTCTTAACCCCAATGGCGAGATCGAGGTCGACAAGACAAATCTCTACGGACGTCTTTACGGAGGTAACGGTAGCATCAAGATCACGGACAGCACACTCAATGCGGTACCCGAACCTTCCACCTATGCGCTACTGGGCCTTGCTCTGTTCGGAGCGCTGCTTATCAATCGACGCCGTAAAGAGGGTCAAGGCAGCGAGAGTATTGTCGAGGATGACAATGATGCCAAACACGTCGATGCACTCGAAGATGCCAAAGGGATCATCATGGTCCCCTCACCCGTAGAGCTGATGAGGAGGAGAAGGAAGCTGCGCTTAAACCAATGCTGGATGTGAACTTAGTTTTTTCCGGGTATTTATTACCCGGAAGGGAAACATGCATGGGCAGTCGGGGGGCACTCGTGCTTGTATTCTTTTCAGTAACCACAAGTGACTGCATGGAGTGCGAAATGGCAGAGATGGCGCACGGTGAAATATGATGATTGACATAATTGGGCGGGAGGTTTGTAGTTAATTAGCAGTTAACAGTTCTCGTCGGATCCTCCCACATGAAGCCTGCATCACCAAGCTTACTGAAGCCCTCCGGGGCTAGAGTTGCCATTGTTGACAGTCTAGCCAGTTGCAGGATCGGCCTTTCTAAACACATTCTCGCGAGCGGAAAGCTTCAGATCGCCTGGGCCAGCTCGACGGCCAGGGAAGGCTTGGAGAAGATAGAAGCAGACACGCCTGACATCCTCATTGTGGAGATTCAGTTGACGGGGCAGGACGGGCTGGAGTTCATCAAGAACCTTCGTCCCCTTTACCCGACCCTCAAGATTCTCGTTCATTCCTCACTGAACGAGGACTTCTACGCCAGACGATGTCTCCAGGCTGGTGCCATGGGTTTCCTGCATAAGACCGAACCGATGGGACTCCTCCTGCCTGCGCTGGAAACAATCCTCCGCGGCGAAGTCTACCTCAGCACCCGTGTTGCGAGTTCGGCGCTTCTCTCCCTCACACCGGGTCATCAAGGAATCAACAACAATGCCCATCGCCAACTCACTGACCGTGAGCTTGAGATCATCATGCTCATGGCGCAGGGGGATTCCTGTCAGGACACTTCAAGCAAGCTTCAGATAAGCCCCCGGACCGTGCAGGTGCACCGCACCAACATAAGGCAAAAACTCTGCTTGGATTCCGCTGCCAGGCTCCATGCCTATGCCATCCGTTTCTATGGGGATAGACTGAACTTTGATCCAACACCCATCGAGAGTCCATCTGATGAGGGCAAACCGGTCCCGAAAAAAGCTCTGCCAACATCACTCACCAAGCTACCCGCAAAGACATCACTCAAGAAATCACGGCGACCCATCTCCAAGAATCAATCCGGGAAAACTTCACAAAAAACCCACTGATATGAGTACGAAAGCAACAACCATCCCTCCAAGAAAAAGAATGGCGCCGGGTTGTACCAAGCCTCAGATAGCGATAGTCGATAGCCAGCCCTCGAGTCGCATCGGCCTTTCCCATTTTATCAAGAAGATCGGCCTCTGGGAGATAGCCTGGGCCAGTGCGACAGCAGAAGAGGCATTGACTAAAATAGCCGAGTCGCAGCCGGATCTTATGATCCTGGAAATCCAGCTCCCCGGCAAAGATGGACTTGAACTTATCAAGCACCTGATGCCTCTTTATCCGCAGCTGAAGGTTCTTGTTCATTCATCTCATGTTGAGGAATTTTACGCGGAGCGTTGCCTGCGGGCGGGAGCCATGGGGTACCTCCATAAGATGGATCCCATGGGGAATTTCGAGAACGCGGTGAAGACAGTCCTGCGTGGAGAGTTCTATCTCAATCCGCGCCTGACGCGTCATTCACTTCATTCGATGGTCCATCATGCCAACAACATGAAGGGTAACGATAATAACCTTCATAATCTCACCGACCGGGAACTTGAGGTCATGATTCTGATGGCCAAGGGACACTCCTGTCGGGACAGTGCGGAAAAGTTCCATATCAGCCCCAGGACGATTCAGGTGCACCGCAACAATATCCGATTAAAGATCGGCCTGGAGAGTGCATTGGCACTCCATGCGTACTCCGTGCGTTTCTATGGAGAGGATTCCCTTTCTCAAATTCAAGACGACCGGTCAGTACGGCTTGCGCAGGGTATGGCACCAGCAACTACCGATTTCGTGCCGCAGAACCACACGAAAGGAAATGGGAAAGCCCCCATGAAACTTAAGAACGGTTCAGGCAAGACAGCTACTCGTCATGATGTCAAAAGCCTCCCATCGCGCTCGAGCTGACGCGGACGCTGATACCGAAGCGGACGACGTCTAAGCATTTTTCTTAGTAAGATATAAGCGTTACAGCAGCTATTGGCGGTGTGGGATCTGATGCAAGATGGTAGGTGATGAATCATCCCTCTTCCTCGAATGCCATAACACTCCGGAAAATCCGGAGACAACGGAATCATCAACTCTCGCCGGAATCACCGGTGAATCATCAAAGCCCGCGATCCGAAGAGCCTCCCTATCCCAAGGGCTACGAAATAAGGATCATCTGCATCTATCCCTCGGTCGACGCCGGGAAACTTGGCAAGAAATGGATCGAGACGGCTTTCCAAGAGATGGCCCCATTCTCCAGCACGAGCGTCGAGTATTTTAATTTCGCAGTCCTCAACCACGACGGGATCTGTTGGGCGCACATCGTGGAGCGAGTCAGGCCTGACATCATCCTCATGGTCAGCGACGGCAATCACATGCTCAGCTCCGACCTGAGGCATTCGCTGAGCGAACTCCTCTCTCTCCAGAATGGACGGAAAAAGCCGATGGTCATCTTTCGGGATCTTGAGCCCCTCCCCACACTCAATACCCGCACTATTCTCGACTATGTCTCCGTGCTCAGTGACAGGAATCACTGTAAGTTCAATGCCGTCAACGGGGACGGCGATTCCATCAGCTGCTTCCGTCACCCAAGACTTTTTCTCAAGGGGCGGAAACGCACTGAATAACCACAACATCATCACCAACTCTCTCCCCCCACCTTGAATATCCTGATTACCGGCGGTGCCGGATTCATCGGATCCCACCTAGTGGAATACCACCTCGCAAAAGGTGATTCGGTAATTGCCCTGGATGACCTCAGCACGGGGTCTGAGGAAGTATTCAAGGGCCTCGAGAGCGGGAATCACCGCGGGAAGTTTCATTTCGAAAAGGGAGACATCCTCACCTGGCCCAAGCTCGAGTCCGAGATCGCCAGTTGCGACCGCATCTACCACATGGCCGCTGTGGTCGGTATGTTCAGGGTGCTGAAAGAACCTGTGGAGGTGACACGTGTGAATGTCCTCGGCACGGAAAGACTCCTTGAGTGTGTCGCCCGTTGCGGAAATCTTCCGGAACTCGTCATTACCTCCAGTTCTTCCGTCTACGGCCACTCCCATGAGCCTTTTCTTAGTGAGGGAATCGAGCTGGTCTACGCTCCCGAAAAGGGCGGTCTCACCGCCTATGCCCTCAGTAAACTGACAAATGAAATCCAGGCTATGGGTTACCGGGAGATTCATGCCCTGCCGGTCTCGATCCCACGTCTCTTCAATGCCGTGGGCCCCAGGCAGTCAGGCAACTACGGCTTCGTCCTCCCCCGGTTCATCAAGCAGGCCCTCTCGGGTGACCCTCTGACTGTCTATGGCGAGGGAACCCAGACGCGGTCCTTCTGCGATGTGCGTGACACAGTCGCCGCCATCGACCTCCTCGCCGGAATGCCCGAGTCCTGGGGGCGTGCGGTGAATGTGGGCAACCCAAGGGAGATCTCGATTCTTGATCTCGCACGGATGGTGATCGAGCGCTCCGGCAGCCTCTCTCCAATCGAATTCGTCTCATTTGAGAAGGGCTATGGAAGCAACTTCTGGCAGATCACTCAGAGACGCCCCTCAATCGATCTCCTGCAAAAACTCACTTCATTCCAGCATGTGTGGACACTTGAAAAAATAATCGACGACCTGATCGAACGTAACAGTGTCAATATCGTCTCCGACGGCAGACTTCTCTGGAATTGAATACCAGATTCCGACTGCATCGGGAAAGCACACCATATTGGTCGACTGGATCGACTTCGAATCGCTGAACAAAACTGAGAATTAGCCACAAACCGTAACGGATGCAAAGCAACGGCCGGGCAAGCAAACACAAAAGTGGATTATGCGAACACCCTTCCTGTGGCTTCAAAGATAGGCGCTCAAGAGCAATCACAAGCCCTGCGTATTCTGTGCAATCTGTGCATTCTGTGATTTTTGTATCCCATGACACAAGCGTCCGGTTATAAGTCCCACAGCGTCAACTGGTTATTTTTGTTAGGCATATAAGATTTGAAGTCGGTTTCTGTAAGTAGCTCATGGATAGGAACTTTCTCAAACGGATGAATGCTCAAAAGCTGGAAGGTTCTGTGGAGTCTGCCGGGGAGTTGGAGCTGCTTGTGAAGGATGGCCACCATGAGGTAAACGGCGACCGCAATCCAGATCTGGCTCTTCACCGCATTGGGACTGGTTCCGAAGTAGTGTTTGATACGGAGGTGGCCTTTGATCCACTTGAAGAAGAGCTCGATCTGCCAACGCGACTTGTAGAGCTTGGCAATGGTGAGAGCGGGGATCTCCAGGTTGTTGGTGAGGAAGACAAGATGCTTGGAAGACTCTGCATCGAAGTAGCGCACCCTGCGCAGAGGATATGGGAAGTCGGCCGCGGCTTTGGGAAGCGAAGGAGATCCAACTTGATCGCTGAGAACGCCCTCCAAGCAATCCCTCGGCATCGAGTAATGACGGGTAAAGCGAAGATTGCTCTTGGCGCGAGTGACGAAGAAGGAGCCCGCCTGAACGATGCGAGCAAGCCGAGCAAAGTCCATGTAGCCACGATCCATCACATAGAAGGCTCCCGCTTCGAAGAGCAGGTCGTCGAGCCAGTGAACATCTGCATTGCGGGCTCCACTGATGTGGATGCAGGTAGGGATAGGGCCTCGCAGATCGAGTTGAGTGTGCATCTTGATCCCAGCTTTGGTGCTTCGGAAATCGGCCCATGGGAAGAGACTCAGCGAGAGATCGATGGTCGTGGAATCCAGAGCGTAAACCGTGTTCTCCAGTTCCAATCCAAGATCCTCTCCGGCGTAAAGGACACGCGCCTTGCGCATGAGTCCTTTGGCGAGATCTTCCCAGAGTCTCCAGTCCCTCTGCTCGTTGGCATCGGCCAAGGTGGACTTGGCAACTCGTTCTCGAAAACCAAGATGGTAGAGAGCTTCGCCCCGTGCGTTGAGACAGGTGGCGATATCCCTCAGACCTTCCCTCCAGGTCAACTGCGCAAAGGCCATGCAGATCAACTGCTGTCGGCAACCGAAATGCCGAACTTTGCTCTCCGCGTCGTAGCGTTGGACCAAACGGGAGAGAGTCTGCCAGTGGACCAGATCGAGGACTTGGGAAAGGATGTAGCGGCCGGTGTTCATTGCCACAGATCGTCACCAAACGACTCTCCAAGTTCAAATCCCTCACATCCATTTTGGATCGCAACTCACTCATCTTGAAGTATCAACAAAAACTAATCACCCTCTCAACCGGACACTAGTGATCCCATGACTCAGTTTAGAGTTGTCTAGATAGGGCATCGTTACGGATGCGGGATAAATCATTCACCCCCCTATTCCATCCCCCTCACCCGCAGACATAAGCGATTCACTTAGGTGAGACTGATCGTGCGATCCAGCTGACACGCTTATGGTTATGTTGTGAGTGAATCCCTCCCAGAAAATACTACGGCTACCCTTGGTGAGACGCTCCCCAAAGTGGTCACCACCGATCGACACCTCCCGGCACCCGAGTCACACCATGCACCGATCCACCCTCGCGAAGAGGAACGCATGGCGCGGTTGCTCGGCTACGATATCCTCGATACCGAGAGCGATGTGATCCTGGACCAACTCACTGCGATGGCTGCCAAGATCACGGGATCCCCGATCGCTCTTATCTCACTGATTGAGCGGGATCGCCAGTGGCTGAAGTCGCACTACGGACTCGACGTTGAGGAAATCTCGCGGGACGACGCCTTCTGTGCCCACACGATTATGGACGCAGATCAGGTGATGATTATCACGGATTCCATGAAGGACGCGCGTTTTGTCTCGAATCCCTTTGTCACGGGTGAACCACATATCCGCTTCTATGCAGGTGTTCCTCTTCATAGCGGTGACAAGCTCGCGATCGGTAGCCTGTGTGTCATCGACCGGAGACCGAAAGAACTCTCCGAGGAGCAGATCATTTCTCTGAAGAGTATCGCCCGGATTGTCATGGATTACCTCGACGTCTATCGCTCCAACCGACATCTCACGCGTCTGCTGCTGAAGGAGAAGCAAATCTACAACGGTCTTCTGAGCATGTCCTCCGAGATGACCTCAAGATCGATTTCCCTGGACGACGCCCTCCAGAACATCCTGAACAATCTCGATCCCTTACTGGGCTGGCTCTCATGCCGGATCAATAACCTCACGACGCATGAATTGCCCGATATCCGGATGAATCCCAACTTTCCCGAAGACCCTGAGATTAACTCGATTTGGAAGAAAATTGATTCTCAGTCGCCGAAGATCGTTCGAGAGAAAGAGAAGACGGCATTCATCTCCAGCAGTGCCACGAGTCCGGAGTATGCCTACCTGGTGGTTCCAGTCAGAAACCGTGGCAAGCTGGTGGCTAGGATTGAAATGATCTATCCGGATCACCGAAAAGCGGACTCTCGGATCAAGGAAGTCTTCGACATCATGGCGGTGACTCTAGGGGTCGTCGCGGAGAGGGAGCTTGTCACCATGGAGCTCAAGTATCGGGCCAATCACGATGCCCTTACCGGGGCGATCAACAGGACCCTCTTCCTGGAGGAACTTCAGAAAGGCATCTCGGAAGCCAAGTGCAGTCACCCCGACGCGGTTCTTCTCTTCCTCGATCTGGATGGATTCAAGGAAGTGAATGATAACTTCGGACACCAGATTGGAGACCGCCTTCTCGTCGAAGTCACGGAACGCCTTCGTAGCCTCAGCCGTGAAAAGGACATTCTTGGGCGCCTGAGCGGCGATGAATTTGTCCTCCTGGTACGCCATCTCGATATCACCGAGGATCTGGAACCGCTTCTCAAACGGATTCAGCGACATATCTCCCAGCCCTTCATGCTCGGAGATCTGGAGATCCGGATTACCAGCAGCATCGGGGCCGCGATTCTGGATCGTAACAACCTCACCACACCGGAACTCCTCCGCCGTGCCGAGGAGTCGATGTACCTCGTCAAGAACGGTGAACGCAAGGGCTACTGCATCGCCAATGAGCAGATCATCAAGGAGTTCAAGGATCGCCTCGATCTCGATCACAACATCCATCAAGCCGTCTATGAGAAACGGATCCTTCTCCAGTTTCAGCCGATCATGAACCTCCGCACCGGAGAGATCTGCTCCGCGGAGGCGCTGCTGCGGGTGTTGAACAAGGATGGCTCCATCATGAATGCCTACGATTTCATCCCCTCGCTGGAGCGTACTCGCCTCATGACTGAGGTCGATGACTGGGTAGTCGCCGAGGCCATCCGGATCGTGCAGCAATATCTGGTCAAGCTACCCGCGATTCCAGGATTCCGCGTCTCCCTCAATGTGAGTCCAGCCATCCTCATGACTCACGGATATGCTCTCTTCTCACTTAATCGCATGAGAACTGCCAACATACCCACCGGGATGCTGCGCATCGAGATCATCGAGGATCACCTAGACACCAACAATGTCTCACTGATGGAAAACCTCGCCCTCTTCAGGGAAGCGGGAGTGAGCATCGCAATCGACGACTTCGGAACGGGCTACAGTAACCTTCAGCACCTGACCTCCATACCGTTCGACACGCTCAAGATCGATCGTGCTTTCTTGAAGGGAATCCTGCCGCAGAGTTCCAAGGAAAGAGAGCTTCTGGCCGGGATTGTCGCCTTGGGGGAAACCCTCGGCTACTCGCTGATCGCCGAGGGGATCGAGCATCAGGAACAAGCCGACTACCTTGTCTCCATAGGGTGCAATCACGGACAGGGATACCTGTACGGGAAGCCGATGCCGATCGAGGAACTCATCGACTTTATGGTGAAGAATGCCCCCAATGTCCTAGCCCTGACCATACCTGACACACCCTCAACTCCCCTTCACCTTCACCCTCAATTCTCGAATCCATGAGCACCATGAACAACACCAAAATGAGCGCCAAAAAGATACCCAAGGAGAGAGTCAAGCAAACAGGCAAAGTAAAATCGAGACCGCAACTGCCGAGGACGCCCACCGGCATTCTGGGTTTAGATGAAATCACCGCAGGAGGATTGCCAAAAGGGCGTCCCACTCTTGTCTGTGGCGGAGCGGGCTGTGGCAAAACAGTTCTGGGAATGCAATTTCTGGTGAATGGCGCCAATCTGTACAATGAAGCGGGCGTCTTTATGTCGTTCCAAGAGAGCGAGCAGGAGCTCATCAGCAACGTCGAGGCGTTCGGATTTGACCTGAAGGATCTGATCCGGCGCAAGAAGCTCGTCATTGATTCCATTACCGTCGAGCGCAGCGAGATCGAAGAGGCTGGCAAATACGATCTGGAGGGTCTCTTCATCCGCCTGGGCCACGCGATCGACTCCATCAATGCCAAGCGCGTGGTGCTTGATACCATCGAATCGCTCTTTAGCGATCTGGGCAACCCCCCACTCCTGAGAGCCGAAATCAGTCGTCTGTTTCGCTGGCTCAAGAAGAAAGGTGTGACTGCCATCATCACCGGCGAACCCGGGGTTGCAATGCTGACACGCCAGGGGCTCGAAGAGTATATCAGCGACTGCGTCATCAAGCTCGACAACCGGATTACTGATCAGATCTCCGAACGCCGCCTGCGCGTGATCAAGTATCGCGGATCGGAGCATGGCAGCAACGAATATCCATTTCTGATCGATGAGGAAGGACTCACCATCCTGCCGATCACCTCAGTCACTCTGAAACATCTCATTTCAAACCACCGCGTACCTACCGGCGTGGAGCGTCTGGATGCCATGTTTGGCGGCAAGGGATTCTACCAGGGCAGCAGCGTGCTCGTGTCGGGTACGGCGGGCACCGGCAAGAGCAGCCTGTCCTCACTCTTTGTCGACGCCGCCTGCAGCCGTGGGGAACGGGCCGTCTATTTCACCTTCGAGGAAGCGGCTGAACAGATTGTCCGCAATATGCGCTCCATCGGAATCGACCTGGATCAATGGGTGCGGAGGGGTCTGCTACAGTTTGTAGCCCACCGCCCCACCACCTATGGCCTGGAAAAGCATCTACTCATGATGCAACGATCTATCAACGACTTCGATCCGTCAGTGGTGGTGGTCGACCCCTTGAACAGTTTAGTCATGGATGGCAATCAGATGGACGTGAAGGGCATGTTGATGCGCCTGGTGAATTTCATGAAGATAAAGGGAATCACCAGCTTGTTTACTAGCCTGACCTCGGGAGGAAGTCCGCTCGAGCAGACCGAAATCCGGATCTCGTCACTGATCGACACCTGGATACTGATCCGCGACATTGATTATGGCGGCGAACGCAACCGTACTCTCTGCATCCTGAAGTCGCGCGGTATGGTGCATTCCAACCAAGTCCGCGAGTTCTTGCTGACCGACCACGGAGTGCAGTTGAGAGATGTCTATCTCGGCCCGTTCGGCGTGCTGACCGGCACGGCCAGAGTGAACCAGGAGGCGGGCGAGAAAGCTGCGGAATTGATACGCGAGCAGGAATTGAAGCGCGGCCGCGAGTTACTGGCCGGAAAGCGTTCCATCGTGGAAGCCCAGATTGCAGCCATGCGTGCCGAGTTCAAAGTGCAGGAGCTGGCGAGCCGGAAAGTCACCGATGTGCAAGAAGCCATTGAGACCCTTGCGGCCGAGCAACGTAAGCTCATGGCGTATGCGCGCGGCAGGGATTTAAGAGCCCTAGGGGCACCAAAACGTCTCAAGAAAGGGAAATCGAAATAAAGAATCTCCGGACGCCACAGCAACAACCGTGAAAGCAACAACCGTGAAAGCAACAACCGTGAAAGCAACAACCGTGAAAGCAACAACCGTGAAAGCAACAACCGTGAAAGCGGTTCACGGAAAGGCAATCTCGGATAATTATGTTCTGCGCCTCTACGTAGCCGGCCAGACACCGAAGTCGCTCGCGGCAATTAGCAATCTGAAGAGAATCTGTGACGAACATCTGGCAGGGCGCCATAAGACCGAAGTCATTGATCTCCTGCAAAATCCGCAACTCGCGCGCAAGGATCAGATCCTGGCGATCCCGACCCTTGTGCGCCTTCAGCCGATACCGGTGCACAAGATTATCGGCGATCTCTCCGACACGGAGCGTGCTCTCATCGCGTTGGGCCTCCGGGAAAGACCATAGGTTCATAGGAGAGGCGCGCATGAACAGGAAACCTCTCCAGAATCCTCCACAAGGGCTTAACCAAGCCTCTAACCAATCCACTAACCATGCTCAGAACCCAAGGAACAGCGTGTCCCCTAAGACTGCTAAGACTGCTGAAACTGCTGAGCCCTATATCCTCAAGCTCTACATCGCCGGCATGACGCCGCTCTCGCTGCGCTCCATCGAGAATGCGAAACGAATCTGTGAGGAACATCTGGCAGACCGCTACCAGTTGGAGGTAATCGACATTAGCCAGCAGCCGCAACTCGCGAAGGGGGCGCAAATCACCGCCGCTCCAACGCTGATCAGAGAGATGCCTCTGCCTCTGCGTCGCGTGGTGGGCGACTTATCTGACACCCAGCATGTGCTCCTGGGGCTCGAGCTGAAGAGGAGAAGATAATGTCCAAGCAACACATCAGCTCTCTGGCAATCCAGGACAAGAACCAAGCGCTGCGAGCACGACTGGCGGAGGCGGAGCAAACCCTAGAGGCCATCCGCAGCGGCGGAGTGGACGCCCTGGTGGCCTCTGTCAACGGCGAGGAGCGCATCTTCATACTCAAGGGTGAAGATCGCTCTTACCGAATTCTGATCGAGGCGATGGAACAGGGCGCGTTGATCACGAACAGCGTGGGGGTGATCCTGTACGCGAATCACAGCTTTGCGGGCATGCTCAAGGCGCCTCTTCAAAAGGTGATCGCTTCGCACCTTTACGACTGGATCACACCTCAGAATCAAGCCAAGCTCACTTCGCTGCTGCACTTGGATCCCGGCGCCAAAAAGAATGGTGAGTTACTGCTGAAGCCCATCGACAACACGGAGCTTCCGGTGCTTTTTTCGGCAGGCAAGCAGGACCTGAACGGAGAGTCGGATCAGCTCTGGATAACGGTGACGGACCTGAGAGAAGTGATCAAAAGAAAGATAAAAGACGCAAGTGCGCTGGCCCAGCTCAGCGCCAACAAGAAACTGGCCTCCGCATCACTCCAGAGTCTGAACTATACGCGCAGTCTGATCGAGGCGAGCCTAGACCCGCTGGTCGCCATAAGCCACGATGGGAAGATCACCGATGTGAATGAAGCCTCCATTCGGATCACCGGACGGTCGCGCTCTGAACTAATCGGCGTTGATTTCTCGAGTTACTTCACCGACCACGATGCGGCGAAGAAGGTTTATAAAAAGGTCTTCGAGGAGGGTTTTGTGAAAGACTATCCCTTGGCTATTCGCCACACCGATGGCCATGTCACCGATGTCCTCTACAACGCCAGCCTCTACCGGGATGAACATGGTAAGGCGAAGGGAGTGTTTGCCGCAGCACGCGACATCACCGAGAGAAAGAAGGCTGAAATGACCGCCAGCCGCCTGGCTGCCATCGTCGAATTCTCGGATGACGCCATCCTGGGATTGGAACTGGACGGGACGATCACCAGCTGGAATCACGGGGCGGAACTGCTGTTCGGCTACTCTGCCTGCGAGATGATGGGAGCCTCCAACTTGAAGCTGATCCCGCAGGAGTATCACGCTGAAGAGCATCATATTCTGGAGAAGATCGGACGTGGCGAATCAGTGCTACACAAGGATACCGAGCATTTGACCAAGCAGGGAGTACGGATCCATGTCTCTCTCACGGCGTCGCCCATCAAGAATGCCGTCGGCCAGGTTATCGGTGTCTCGAAAGTGGCTCACGACATCAGCGAGCGCAAACATGCCGAAGCTGAAATCCTCAAGCTCAACTCCGAATTGGAACAACGAGTCAAGGAACGCACCCTGGCCCTGACTGTGAGCGAAGAACGCCTGCGCATGGCCGCCTTGTCTGCCGACATCGGAATTTGGGATTGGGATCTCGAGAGCAATAAAGTCTCTTGGGACAGGCTGATGTTCTCAATCTACGGGATGCAAGAGACTGGCAACAGCGTCATCAGATATGAGGATTGGAAAAGCCATGTGCACCCGGACGACGTGGAGAAACAGGAATCCTTACTTCTCCAGCTCATTGAGAAGCAGGGGCATCAACAGCGAGAATTTCGGATTATCCGGGATTCGGACCATGCCATACGGATCATTCGAGCCTCCGACGCCACTGTCATAGGGGAGGATGGGAAGACGATTCGCATCGTCGGTATCAATGTCGACATCACCGAAGGGATGGAAATGGTGGGTGAGATTCGCAATCTGAACGCTAGTCTCTCGAACCGCGCCGAGGAATTGGAGGCCTCGGTAAAGGAGCTCGATTCCTTCTCCTACTCGGTCTCACACGATCTGAGAGCCCCGTTGCGAGCCATCGATGGGTTTTCACGCATCGTCGAGGAGGACTATGCACCCAAGCTC